>Ga0307985_10000605_pt1 | contig 20916 bp, 16 predicted proteins | sample EllFjometageno80_FD_203155 | JGI IMG/M metagenome (GOLD analysis project Ga0307985, IMG submission 203155) | Marine microbial communities from Ellis Fjord, Antarctic Ocean - #80 | ecosystem: Environmental > Aquatic > Marine > Unclassified | place: Southern Ocean | collected 2014-10-09 | reverse complement strand
TAGGACCAGCTTTAATGAGCGGTCGTATTATAGATGTTGAAAACCATCCAACAAATCCAAGAATTATATATTTAGGTTCAGCTGGTGGCGGTGTATGGAAATCTACTGATAGCGGAACAACATTTAGCCCAATTTTTGATGATTATGCACAATCCATCGGTGTTGTAAAATTAGACCCTAAAAATCCAGATGAAATTATTTGGGTTGGTACTGGAGAAATTTGGACACGTAATTCAGTTTCTGTTGGAGACGGTTTATTTAAATCTACAGATGGAGGTAGCAATTGGACAAAAGTAGGGTTTGAAAATTCAGAACGTATTTCATCCATTGTTATTAACCCAATTAATACAGATGAAATGTATGTAGGTGTTTTAGGAGCCTTATGGAGTGATAGTGAAGACCGAGGGGTATACAAGTCTTCAGATGGAGGGGAAAATTGGAGTAAAATATTATATACTGGCCCATCAACTGGTGCTGCAGATGTGATTATGGATACTAATAATCCTTCAGTTTTATATACCTCTATGTGGGAATTTAGACGTTCTGGATGGGGTTTCTCTTCAGGAGGAAAAACGAGTGCATTATATAAATCTATAGATAGCGGAAAAACTTGGAATAAAATCCATAATGGATTTCCTGAAGGAGATTTAGGAAGAATAGCAGTAGCCATTGCTCCTAGCGATAATAATATATTATACGCTGTTTTAGAAACAGGAGAAAAAGCAACTAACGGTCTTTGGAAATCATCTGATGCAGGAAATAGCTGGGAGCATTTAAATAATGACTTTGGACTAACCGTTAGACCATTTTACTTTTCAAGAATTACTATTGACCCTAAAAACCCTGATGTTATTATAAAAGGCGGTTTAAATGGCTCTATTAGTAGAGATGGAGGTAAAACATTCAAGTCATTAGGAAATATGCATAGTGATATTCATGATGTGGTTTTTCATATAAACAATTCTGATGTATTGTATTCTGGAACAGATGGTGGTATGTATCGCTCATGGGATGGAGGAACAACTTTCGAAATAGTTGAAAACCTTCCATTGTCTCAATTTTATCATATCAGTGTAGATAATGAAACACCTTATAATGTTTACGGTGGGTTACAGGACAATGGATCTTGGTACGGCCCTTCTTCTTCTCCAGGTGGTGTTAATGCTAGAGACTGGAATAGTGTAGGATATGGGGATGGTTTTAGAGTTTTAAAACATCCAACAAAAAACATTATTTATTCTGAAATGCAAGGTGCAGATAATGTTTGGCGATATGATGTTGACAAAAACAGAACTCGAACTGTTCAGCCCATGAAAAGAAAAGGAGATCCAGATTTACGATTTAATTGGAATGCTCCTATGGCAATAAGTGCCCATGTACCCGATCGTTTTTATATGGGAAGTCAGTTTTTGCATAAATCGGAGGATATGGGTGATTCATGGGATATTATTTCACCAGATTTAACTACAAATGATCCTACAAAACAAGATCAATCTAGTTCTGGAGGATTATCTGTTGACAATAGCGGTGCTGAAAATCATACAACCATATTTACAATAGCCGAATCTCCTTTAGATGAAAATATTTTATGGGTTGGTACTGATGACGGAAACGTACAGGTAACAAAAGATGGAGGTGAAAACTGGAGTAATGTTACAGAGAACTTGGCAGGCATTCCTACTAATACTTGGGTGTATCATATTGAAGCAAGTGTACACGCTAAAGGAACCGCTTATGCAGTTTTTGAAGGACATACCAGTGGAGACATGAAACCATACTCTTTAAAAACAACCGATTATGGTCAAACATGGAGCAATATTATATCAGAAGATGTTCATGGTTTTATAAGAAACATACAAGAAGATTATGAAAGTGAAAATTTATTGTTTTTAGGTACAGAGTTTGGTCTTTATGTAACAATAGATGGAGGTGAAAACTGGTCAAAGTTTGAAAATAATATGCCAGCAACAGCAGTGCATTTTATGGAGCTTCAAAAGCAAACAAATGATTTAGTAATGGGTACTCACGGTAGAGGTGTTATCATTATTGATGACATTAGTCCATTGAGAGAACTAAGTCAAGAAGTACTTGCTCAAGATGTATATTTTTTTAAAAACAAACCCTTTACAATGTTTGAAGACAGTGGATTTTCAGGAAGTTTCGGAACTGAAACACAGTTTGTAGGACAAAGTAAAAACAGAGCTGCTAGAATTGTTTATTATTTAAAAAAGAGACATACTTTCGGTAAAATGAAAATGGAAGTATTTGATATGGAAGGGAATAAAATTACAGATCTTAGCCCTGAAAAATCAAAAGGAATTAATGTTATTACTTGGGGCTTCAATAAAAATGTCCCTAAAATGGCTCAAGGTAAAACGTTATCATTTGGAGGTTTTACCTCTCCAAGAGTTGCTGCTGGCAACTATAAAATAGTCCTTACCAAAGGAAAGAAAACTTACGAACAGATCATAGAAGTTAACTATGATGAAAATTCCATAACAACCCTAGCAGAAAGAAAAGAACAAGAAGCCTTAACTGAAACTCTATTTAATATGGTAGAAGATTTAGCGTATATAGTTTATGAAATCAACGGTACGATGGATAAAGCGAAAGAGGTAATTAAAGATGACCCAAAAGGAAAGAAAAAAGCACAACAAGCTTATAATGCATTAAGTACTTTATTAAAAGAGTTAGTAGTTACTACAGGCGATAGTTATGTAGCATCTGCAGCGCCAGAATTACGCGAAAAAATGGGGGATTTGTATAGTAATATTGCCAGTACTTATGATAAAGTTTCAGGATCAAATAGAGATAATTTCGAATTGATTTCTGAAGAATTTGATAACGCAAAATCTAAATATCAAGTAATTAAGAATAAGGAAGTAAAGAAATTTAACTCTTATTTAGAAAAAAGTGGAAAGGAACAAACTACACTAAAAAGCAAAAAAGAGTTTTTAGAAAAATAACTGTTATTCAGAAAGAATGTAGAATGACATTCTTTAGTAGCTATTTTTATTTCAATAATTGTTAAAAAATAGGTGTATAACTATTTTAGCTGGATTAGAATAAGTGGGTATTAAATTATATTTTTAATAAAAGTCAAATTCATGGATTCACGCGACACTTCTTTACTGAAAATTAGACCTGAAATTCCAAATGCAAAAGTGACTTTATTAATGTCTGAAGAAGAATATTTTCAGAACAAAACGATCCGGCCTATTGCAAAACTTCAAAATAATTTGTTAGTGGAAGTTTTTAAACATTATATTAAAAAGCATAAAAATGTATTTTATGACCTTTCCGTTGAAAAACGCATCGATTATATTGAAAATGCTATTCATAAAGATATGAAGTTTAGAAATTCATTGAAGGGAATCCTGATAGGTCAATTTACAATTGAAGAACACCGCAACTATGTAAGTAATTCATCAGCACTAAACAAAAGGATGATGAGTATTGTAAAAGAACGAATAAAACAAAACATACAATTATTGGAGTTCCCTTGCGCAAGCTAACTAGAATAGCGAAACACCATTTAAATCTGTAGTTAACACCTCACTCATATAATCAAAGTATGGGCGAAGCAACAAAAAATGATTCATTAATTGATCTTCAAAATCTTTAGACATTACTTCATCGTCTGTAAAATGATGAACTACAAAATAATTTTTCAATTTTATTAAATCAATATTTGGATCTTCTTTATTAAAATCACGAGGAGCGGTTTTTAATTGATTTTCCTGATTAAACCCCTGAAAAGCTTTTTTAAATTCTTTTTGATTAAGAATAGTTCTAATTTCCGTAGTATCCATTTCAAACTCTCTCCTTATTCTCAATAAATCAACAGGTTCTGGAGAAAAAAACCCACCAGCCATAGCGGATTTTCCCGGTTCAATTCTTAAATAATAACCACCTCTTCTATGGGCTCCTGCCCTACTAAAACTAGCACTTCTATGTATATTATAGGGAGTTTTATCTTTACTAAATCGCAAATCTCTATTAATTCTAAAGACTTTTAATTTTGAAATTTCATCAGTAATGTTCAAACTATCTTGAACTGAACCATAAAATTGTTTTAATAATTTTTCATTGGATTGATATTCCTTTTTATGTTCCGTCATCCAATCCCTATTATTATTTGTTTTCAATTGATTTAAAAAGGAAAAAATTGATTTTTGTATCGCAGCCATCTCTTATTTTTATTTGAAAGATACTAAAAAATATAAACCTCATAAGGTTCAATAAATCAATAATTTGAAAAGTATTTTAAAATCCCTTAAATTGAAAAACAAAATAATCACTTAAAACTAATTAATTATGACATCAACAAACAGACCTAAAGCAGCATTTTGGATTATTGCTGTAATTGCACTTATTTGGAATTTAATGGGAGTTATGGCTTATTTAGGTCAAGCTTATATGACAGATGAAGCCAAAGCTTTATTAACTGAAGCAGAAAAAGCTCTTTACGATAACGTTCCGATTTGGGTAACCGCTGCTTTTGCTATTGCAGTATTTGGAGGTGTTTTAGCTTCAATTGCTTTATTAATGAGAAAACAAATAGCAAAAACTTTATTTTTAGTATCCTTAATTGGTATTCTAGTACAAATGATTTATAATTTCTTTATAAGTGGTGCTATGGATGTTTATGGCCCTGGAGAAATAATCATGTCAACTATGGTAATTGTAATTGGCGTATACTTATATTTGTATAGTAAAAAATCAATTATAAACGGTTGGTTAAATTAACTTCTTCAGATATTCATAAAATTAAAGAATTAATAATTTTTTTACTGGAAGAATCAAACGAGATGATGGTGTGGATCAAGCACAATTATTTAAATAAAACAATATACTATTTATGAAATTAGCTCCCCTTGATTGGATAATAATTATATCTTTTTTTACGCTTATACTAGCAATAGGTATTATTGTCTCAAAAAAATCTGGTAAAAGCACTTCTGAATATTTCTTATCCAATAGAAATATGCCTTGGTGGTTACTAGGATTTTCAATGGTAGCGACTACTTTTTCAACAGATACTCCAAATCTTGTAACAGATATTGTAAGAAACAATGGAGTTTCCGGTAACTGGGTATGGTGGGCATTCTTATTAACAGGTCTTCTAACTGTTTTTGTATATGCAAAACTGTGGAGAAGATCCGATGTCAATACCGATTTAGAATTTTACGACCTTCGCTATGGAGGTAAACCTGCACATTTCCTGAGAGGTTTTAGATCTATATATTTAGGGGTAGTTTTCAATATTATGGCAATGGCTGCAGTTACACTTGCGGCTATAAAAATTGGCCAAGTAATGCTAGGGCTTAGCCCTGTACAAACAGTTTTAATTGCTGGCTCTATAACAGTTATATTTAGTGCCTTAGGAGGTTTTCGAGGAGTTGTTTATACAGATTTTGTATTGTTTTTTGTTGCTATTGCAGGTGCTATTGGTGCTGCTTATTATTTAGTAAACCTTCCTGAAGTTGGAGGTTTGGCAAATTTAATTAAACATGAAAATGTTGTAGGTAAGATTTCTATTTTCCCCGACTTTTCTGATACTGAAGCATTGATAGGGATATTTATAATACCGCTAGCAGTACAATGGTGGAGTGCATGGTATCCTGGTGCAGAACCTGGTGGAGGTGGCTATATTGCACAAAGAATGTTAGCTGCAAAAAACGAGAATCATGCTATTGGAGCAACTTTCTTTTTCAATATTATGCATTATGCGTTACGTCCTTGGCCATGGATTTTGGTAGCCTTGGCTTCATTGGTTTTATATCCAGATTTAGCGAGTATACAAACAGAATTTCCAAATATTGAAGAAAGTAAATTAGGACATGATTTGGCTTATTCTGCAATGTTAACTAAACTACCTATAGGCTTGATGGGATTGGTTCTTGCTTCATTGGGATCTGCTTATATGTCTACAATTTCAACACATTTAAATTGGGGCTCGTCCTATATTGTTTACGATTTTTATAAACAGCATATTGATAAAAATGCTTCTGAAAGAAAGCTTGTGAATGTTGGAAGAATCTCAACCGTAATATTAATGTTATTTAGTGCTTTACTTGCATTAGTACTAACAAACGCATTACAGTTATTTGAAATTATTCTGATGTTTGGTGCCGGAACAGGTTTAATCTTTATTTTGCGTTGGTTCTGGTGGAGAATAAATGCTTGGAGTGAAATAGCTGCAATGTTTGCTTCTGGAGCCATTTCTATTCTATTAAACTTTACGCGTCTTAAGACCCTATTGTTCGATCACAAAATTGACGGTGGAAGTTTGGTTGAAGGTGTGTTCCCTGCCTGGTCGAAATTTCCATTGGTCGTATTAATAACTACGATAGTTTGGGTTATTGTAACTTTTTTAACTAAACCTGAAAAAGAGGAAACATTAAGAGAATTCTATAAGCAAACTACTCCTGGTGGTCCTGGTTGGAAAAAGGTTTTAAATACTTTTAATGACACAGAGTTTATAGAAAAAGAAAAAACTAAAAAATGGTCTGTGCCTTCAGGTATTTTAGCGATGGTATTAGGATGTATATTGGTTTATAGCACCATGTTTGCAACTGGAAATATTCTGTACGGAAATTATAATATTGCTTTAGGACTTATCGTTTTAATTATCATATCTGGTATATTATTAATAATACTTTGGAAGAAAAACAAACTGTCTACTTTAAGCTAGTATTTTATTATGAATTTGCTAGCTACTTAAAATAAGCCATTTTTTTATAAATAGGCGTACTGAATAAAATTAAACGCAAAGTTTACCACCTCTAAGGATTTTTTCTTTTTTGTTTATTTGTATACAATCGCACTCCTTTTTATTTAGTAAATTGCACTCTTTAAAGTAATAATCATTAACTGCTACTACCGTTATTCCTAATTCTTAGGTTTATTTAAAATTTTAGCACATTCGATACATTGACAAATAATTTTACTAAAAAAAAATATATTGATGTCGCTAAATCAATTAAAGAAAGCAATTCAAAACTCTTAACGAAACTTCCATATTTTGTAGTTCGATTAATTTCTAAAATTGTTAAAGAAAAGGAAATCAATGAAGTTCTAAACAAGTATTCTGATGCTATTGGTGGAGATTTTCTGCAAAATATATTAAAAGAATTTAATATTACTTTAGAAATAGAAGGCTTAGAAAACCTACCTAACAATGAAAAATGCTTCTTTGCCTCAAATCACCCATTTGGAATCATAGATGGTTTGATATTAACATCAATTGTAAACCATAAATATGGTCATTTAAAAGCTATTGCTAATGATGCTTTTGATTTTATACCACATTTAAAGCCTTTTATTATATCAGTAAATGTGTACGGACAATCATCAAAAGAACACATTACAGCCCTAGAAAACACCTACCAAAGTAACATGCCAATCACCCATTTTCCTGCTGGAGCAGTATCAAGAATTACAGCAGGTAAAGTTCAAGATGATGTTTGGAAAAAAAGCTTTGTAAAAAAAGCGATACAACATAAAAGAGATATTGTTCCATTTTATATTCATGGAAAAAATTCAAACCTATTTTATTCAGTTTATAGAATTAGACGGTGGTTTGGGATTGGTCAAAACATAGAGTTAATACTATTACCCAGCGAAATGTTTAAAAAAAGAAATAAAACAATAAAAATTAATATAGGAAAGTCAATACCGCATAGCTCTTTAGACAAAACGGCTACTAATACAGAATGGGCTCAAAAAATACGCAATCAAGTTTATCAATTAGGAAAAAATAAATAAAAATATATGGCACCGATAAAATTTAACATTAGAGAGCGTTTATTTAAAATTTGGTATTTCTACGTAAACAAAGTAGATAAAAATGCCGAAGTTTTATTCATGAATTACGGCTATAGCGATGATAAACAAGAAATTACTTTAGACCAAAAAGATGAAATGGATAGATACTCTATTCAACTTTATTCTCACTTTACAGCAGATGTTTCTATTAAAGATAAAGACATCGTAGAAATTGGTAGTGGCCGTGGTGGTGGATTAAACTTCTTAACAAAAACATTTAAACCAACTTCTGCAATTGGTATTGAACTAGACAAACGTGCTATAACTTTTTGTAATAAACATTATACACAAGACAATTTAAACTTTATACATGGTGATGCACAAAAGCTTATCTTAACTAACGAATCTTGTGATATTATTCTTAATGTAGAATCATCGCATAGGTACCTAGATATGGAAAGTTTTTTAGAAGAAGTATATCGAACTTTACGTCCAGGAGGTCATTTCCTATTTACAGATTTTAGATACGATTATGAAATGGATGAGCTAAACAAGCAACTAGAATTAAGCGGTTTAAAAGTAGTTAAAGAAAGAAACATTAACAAAGAAGTAATAACTGCATTAGAACTTGATGATCCTAGAAAACGCAGCCTTGTAAAAAAATTAACACCAAAGTTCCTTAATAAAATAGCTTTAAATTTTAGTGGAACCATTGGTTCAGAAACATACAATCAATTTGTATCTAACAAATACATCTATTTTAGTTACATACTAACTAAGCCTGCATAGGCTAAAAAAGGTATTCAAATAATTTATTTACAACTAATGAAAGCTTTAGCATATACTTAGGTTAACTATTTTTGAGGTTATTTTAATATGCCATTGATTAGATCTGACCTGTTTTTTAAAGATCCTTAAAAATATAATATATCCCAAATATATACAGGCTATCAATATTATTGTTCCTAAACAATTGCTATCACAGTATCTAAACTCATCATTGTCTATTTGTTATCATTGCTTTCTCTTGCCAATTTAGGATAAAAAAAACTCTTACAAATTAATGTAAGAGTTTTAAATTTTAGTTTAATTGAATAATTAAAAGCTAATCTAATAGTTTTATACCAAACAAAAAGCCACTATAAAAAGTAGCTTTTTGTTATAAAATTCATTAGAACGTTAGTTATTACCTAATATTAATGGCAAACCAGAATCACCAGATCCAATAACAATTATTTTAGTATTTGAAGATTCCGATAATTTTATCGTTGCATCTATCCCTTTATCTTGAAGTATTTTATCGGTTAAAGATGCACTTAAAATTCTATTAGATTCTGCTTTACCCTTCGCCTCAATAATTACTTTTTCAGCTTCTTTTGAAGCAGTTACTAATCTAAATTCATATTCTAAAGACTCTTGCTCTTGCTTTAATTTACGTTCAATAGCATCTTTAATAGTTAATGGTAAAGTAACATCACGTATTAAAATTTCATTTAATTGCACAAATTGATCAGTCACAATATTTTGAGTTTCTTCTAATATTTCAACCTGAATGGCATCACGTTTACTAGAATATAATTGCTCTGGCGTGTAACGTCCTACAACACTTCTTGCTGCACTACGTATCGCTGGTTGCAATACTCTAGATACATAATTCTGACCCTTTTGCTGGTGTAAATTACCAAGATTGCTGATATCTGGTTGAAACCAAGCAGAAGCCTCTAATTTAATATCTAGTCCGTTAGAAGATAACACTTGCATATTCTCAACTATTTCTTGTTGTCTCACTTCATAAATAAAAACCTTATTCCAAGGTGCTATAATATGAAACCCTTCACCTAAGGCAGGCTTATCTGTTACTACTCCATTATCAAATGTTTTATATAATACTCCAGCTTCTCCAGATCCTATAGTTACTGCAGATTTTGCAACAATAACTATAACCAGTATTAATAATATAATTACTGGTATTCCAATTTTCGGTAATTTTTCCATTTTGTTTTTTTTAGTTTGTTTATGATTGTTATAGGAGTCCGTTATACTTTCGCAGAAACCATTCTGTTGACAAAGATAAGAGTATTAAACCTAATAAGTATATCCATTCTATAAGAGGTTCAATTTTTTCTTGGGTTTTCTCAATTTGCTTAAAAGTATCATCCTTAATAAGAAAATCTATTAACGACGAAGCATCAGAAATAAAATAGTCCTTACCCTCTGTATTTCTAGCTACTCTTGATAATTTTGCTACATCCGCATTTAAAAATTGTTGTTCTACATTAAAATCTAGTATCGTAAATGCTCCATTTCTAGTTAATACACTTTCATCATTTACGGAAACTTTAAATACATATTCACCTGCCTCCAAATCACTTAAATCAATTTCATAATAGTTTCTTTTCAATAATAATGGATATTCAGAGCTTTGCTTAGTATCCTTATTTTTAACTAAAATAGATAAATTCGCATTAGAATTAAATACAAAGTTTTTATCAAAATATTGAGCTGAAATACGAATAGCATTATTGTTATAGTAAAAAATTTCATAGGAAACTTCTAAGCGACTCCTCCTTTTATTAGATACTAAATACTGAATCACTTTTCCAAAAAAATCATCAAATTCTCTATAGTCTTTAGAATCAATAAATGATTGTGCTCTCCATTTCCAAATACCTTCTCCATCAAAAATTGCATTTCTAGCACTATTTATTTCGGTAGTGGCCAGCAGTGGAGTTGCCGTTTCAAATCCATCGATAGATTGTATTAATATAATATCATGAGGAACTAGTATTTCTAAAGCTCCAAATAAAGTATTTAAGGGTCTATAATCTGAAAAACCAAGATCATCAATTGCAAAAACACCATAATTTTGGTTTAAAACACCAACAACATTCTCAGATTGATTGGTCACTCCTTTTATATAATTATCCTGAATGTTATTCAAAAAATACCAATCTGTGTGCTTTCCAGTAAAAACCAAGGTGTTTTTATTTAATTTATCTATTTCAGAATAAATTTTAGTAAAATTTCGATTGGGTTGATAAAGAATTATTAATTGATGATCACTTATTAATGACAAAGCTTCAGAAGGTTTTTTAACAGTAACTTTTCTTTGTTTATTACTTTCAGCAGACCTTTTTATAGCTCCAATATCTGGGTGAATAATATCGCTTACTATAAGTATATTTGTGGATTGATCAATTACTTCTACGGCAAATTGTTTGCTGTTATTTATTTTATTTTTTTCTTCAGAAATTGGATTAATTTGTACTGTATATTTTTGAAATCCAACATTAGAAGCTGGCAAGGTAAAGTCTAATATTTTGGTATTTTCTTTTTCTGTAAATGAAACATTCTCTTTATAGACTGTTGCAGTACCTTTTTTAACTTCAAATTGAGCTCTTATATTTTTTGCACCTTGGTAAACCACGATTACTTCTACTGGAAAATTATTCTTTAAAAACGCATAAGGATTGCTGTTTAATTGCGCTATTTTTAAATCTAAATATTTTGTAGAGTCACCTATAACTAAAGGATATAATCTGTTTTTAAAATTTGTTGAACTAAATTCATAATCATTCCCTAAGGTTTGATTTCCATCAGTAATCAATACCGTTGGAGCAACTTCATCTTTAAATAATTGATTTATAAATGATAAAGCTTCCGAAATATTAGAATTTTTTTCATTAAAGGTTAAGGAGTCATTAATTTTAAATTCATTCCCAAAAGTATAAAATGAAAGATCAAACTTTTTATTTAAATTCTCATTAGCCTTAAGAGATGCAACAAAACTAGAAACGTTAGTGGTTTGATTTAATTCAGATACAGATTGAGAATTATCAATTAAAACAGGAAGTTTAGGTTTTATTATAGAATAAGTCTCTGTTTTAAATTTAGGGTTTATCAATAATAATAAAACTGAAAATATGGTAACAAACCTTAAAGAACCATAAATCCATGCAGTGCTTTTTGAAAATTTAGTTTTATAGCCATACATAAAAACTGCCAATACAATTGAAATTATAATGGCAATAAGGATATATAATATAGTTTGTGTAGTCATCTAATTATTTGTTAAGACTTATGACCACTTATAAAAACAGGTAAATCTTATAAAGCTAAATTTAGTTAATTTACGTAAGCATACCGCCATCAACATTTAAAACTTGACCCGTAATATATGCAGACATATCACTACCTAAGAATACACAGGTGTTTGCAACTTCTTCAGGAGTCCCTCCTCTTTTTAAGGGAATAGTTTCATAATATTTTTTAATAGTTTCTTCACCTAATTTTTCTGTCATTTCAGTAACAATAAATCCTGGTGCAATAGCATTACTCCTAATATTTCGAGAGCCTAATTCTATTGCCATTGATTTTGTAAAACCTATAACACCAGCTTTTGAAGCTGCATAATTACTTTGACCTGCGTTTCCTTTTAAACCAATTACAGAACTCATATTAATAATAGACCCTTTACGTTGTTTCAACATTACACGTTGAACCGCTTTTGTCATATTAAAAACAGATTTTAAGTTAACTTGAATAACACGATCAAAATCTTCTTCACTCATTCGCATCAAAAGGTTATCTTTTGTAATCCCAGCATTATTTATTAAAATATCTATAGACCCAAATTCTTTATGAACATCAGCAGCTAAATTTTGAGCTTCTTCAAAATTAGACGCATCACTTTTATAGCATTTTACCTTTACTCCTTCTTTAGAAACTTCAGCTTCAATAGCTTTTGCAGATTCTGCAGATGAGCTGTATGTAAATGCTACATTAGCACCATGTTTCGCAAAAACTTGAACAATTGACTTACCAATTCCTCTACTACCTCCAGTAATAATTGCTGTTTTACCTTCTAATAATTTCATGATTCTTTCTTTATTTTCTTTTAACCGTCAAATTGTAAAATTGGCGGACTTTGTTAATATGCACTATTTTTGGGTTTGGCATTTAACCCTTATTATTTTTATACGGTGTTGGCAACTGACTTATATACGAATTATTCTTTTATGATTTTAAATGTTGCCGAGTTTGATTTTTCGTCTAATATTGTTAAAAAGTACAATCCTTTTGATAAAAAATTTATTGGTAATTTTTTAGTTCCAATAAATTTCTCCTTGGACTCAAATACTTGTTTTCCTAAAACATCTCTAATAATAAATTTATTGACTCTTGTTTTTGAATTAATAAATAAGTTTTCCTTGAAAGGATTTGGATAAATACTTGTCTTGTCTGAAAAATAATCATTAGTACTTAAACCGTTATCTACTGTGAAATAATGATTTATAATCTCGCCTGTACTTAAGGTGCATTCTAAACGCCATTGTCCTTCAACATCAACATAACCAGTATAAAACCAATATGAAGAGGCATAATCTTCAGTTAAATTTCTATTCCAACTTAAGGATATAGAGTTGTCAGGTTTGTAAACTTTTAAATCAAAATTTTGACCGAATTGATCTTTTAAAAAGACAATAAAATAAACTAATTCATTTGTTGAAAAAATATTTTTTTCATTAGTAATTTCAGTGGATGGACAATCACCAAAATTAGGAGGATTACTATTAGTAGTTAAAGCATTTATTTTAGGGTTTCTATAAGGTTTTTGAGTTTCCCACCAAGATATATTATTCCAATCATTTGATGGTCCACTATAGGGGTCAATTAATTTGTTATAATCATAAGTATCATCTTCATAAACTTCAAAATGTAAATGAGGTCCAATAGAATTTCCAGAACTTCCTACAATCCCTAAATATTCTCCATGTGTTACAGTATCTCCAACATTTTTGGTTGTTAAAGAACCATTTTTAAGATGTCCATACCATGCAACACTTCCATCATTATGCTTTATATAAACAGCATTCCATGGATTATTATTAGTATAACAACTTCTGTCATATTCTCCATCATTTTTATATATAATTTGACCTCCTGAAGCTGCAATAACTTCAAGTCCATTATCATCCATCATTTTCCAATAATATGGCCAAGTATAAATATCTATTCCTTGGTGATTATAACCAGAATTAGTATCGTAACTTTTTTTACCGCCATTATAATCTGTTAATTTATTAGGATAGGCAGGATTATGATCTACATAACTTGAAATAGCCCAAATTTCATTATAGGTTACACTTGAAGCTTTTTTTACAGGCCAAATAAAAAGTGGGTCATAAATTTGCCTATTTGAACTGGAAAATTTATTTTGAAGTTTTAATTGTTTTTGACTTTCTTTTAATTTTTTAACAATTTTTTCTCTTTGATTTTCTGTTAAACATTGAGTTTTAGATTTATTAAACTTAAATTCTCCTCCTCCTATTTCTTGAGAAAATAATATGAAACTTGAATTTATAAAAAAAATCAATAAAAATATTTTTGAGATTTTCATATAGTTTATTTCAAATTTATGTTTGATTTTCGTTAGTTTGTTAGCAACAGTTATATAAATACAAATATAAAGATTATAACCTAAATGTTTTGGGATAATAAAATATTTAACTTGATTTAGTTTCCTCTACAATTCCAAAATAGAGATTTTGGTTATGATTGTTTTATAAATGGTTTCCATCCCTTGGAGTCATAATGGTAATTTGATTCGAATGTTGCTAATTCTATCTTCTTACATGGTTTTTCAAATTTATATGGTGATAATAGGAGTTTTGCTCTTCCTTGTTCTATTTCCCTTGTATCGTGACCTATTCTAGCACCAATTATATTTGATTTAACAAAGGTTCTCTATAATATTCTGATAACACACTACTTGAAATTACAGACAAAACCTATTACTATACCCCTAACAGTTCGTTATTATAGTATAGAGATGTACTTACAAAACCTGTGACTATAAGACTAATAATTCGTTAATACAAGGACATAATAACAATAGCGTGATGTAGTATGTGACGGGATTGTAGGTCAATTAAAAAACTAAATAATATGAGTATGGGGTAGCCATAAAAAAATAGAATTTTGATATAAAAAAAGGCTAATATATTAGCCTTTTTTTTATGTTCTATTCTTTATAATTTTATCCTAAAATTTCTTTTACTTTTTTTCCGATTTCAGCAGGAGAATCTACTACATGAATGCCATGTGCTCTCATTATTTTCTTTTTTGCTTGGGCAGTATCATCACTTCCCCCAACTATTGCGCCTGCATGTCCCATAGTTCTTCCTGCAGGAGCAGTTTCTCCAGCAATAAAACCAATAATTGGCTTTTTACTTCCACTCTCTTTATACCATTTAGCTGCATCAGCTTCTAAGTTTCCTCCAATTTCACCAATCATGACCACACAATTTGTATCCTCGTCATTGATTAACATCTGTACTGCATCTTTTGTGGTAGTTCCAATAATTGGGTCTCCACCAATTCCAATAGCTGTTGAAATTCCATAACCTTGTTTTACAACTTGGTCGGCAGCTTCATAAGTTAATGTACCTGATTTAGATACTAGGCCTACATTTCCTTTTTTAAATACAAAACCTGGCATGATACCAACTTTTGCTTCTTCTGGTGTTATAACTCCAGGACAGTTTGGTCCAATCAATCTACAGTCTTTATCTTTTATATAATCTGAAACCTTAATCATATCAGCAATAGGGATACCTTCTGTAATAGTTATAATTACTTTAATTCCAGCTTCTGCAGCTTCCATTATAGCATCAGCTGCAAATGCAGGAGGTACAAATATAATAGAAGTATCAGCTTCAACTTTTTCAACTGCTTCTGCAACCGTATTAAAAACTGGTTTATCTAAATGAATTTGTCCACCTTTTCCTGGAGTGACACCACCAACTACGTTGGTTCCATAATCTATCATTTGACCTGCATGAAAAGTTCCCTCTCCACCAGTAAATCCTTGTACAATTATCTTTGAATCTTTATTTACTAAAACACTCATTTATATGAAATATTTATTGATTTTTTATAAGTGCGAATATACTTTTTTTATGAAAATTTTAGCGCATTTCACACTTTAAATTATGGTAAGATTCTGTAGTGTCATCCATTTCAGTAAGGGCTTGACTAAGCAAATGTCCACGCGATACATTTTATCATCTTTAACCTCCCATATTCTTATAAAATGAGAGATTCCAAGTTCTTCCTCTGGATTCTCAAGAGTGCTAACATAATATTTATATCAAATGGTAACATGGTTACCGTCTTGTAACAAATGACTTATTTCTATTCTTAAATCATTATAAGCTCTTCTAATTTCTAAAAAAAAACGCGATTAAATCGTCATAATATTCGCTTGATAAAAATCTTTTATAACATGCTTTGGAGAGCTACTCATTTTAATTTATCTAATTTATCCATTATTTCAGGTATCAACCTAATAGCAGCTATTTCTTTATATTTTTTTCTGAAATCATCAGCTGGAGTACCAAAATAAGATTTATGACCTTCTAATGATTTACTAACACCACTTTGAGCAGAAATTACTGCCTTTTCACCAATCGTAATACCACTTGTAATACCAGCTTGTCCCCAAATAGTAACAAAATCCTCAATGATGACACATCCAGAAATTCCAACCTGTGAAGCAATTAAGCATCGTTTTCCTATTACAGTATCATGACCAACATGTACTTGATTATCTATTTTAGAACCTTCTCCAATGGTTGTTGAAGCAGTTACTCCTTTATCAATAGTACATAACGCACCAATATCTACATGGTCTTCTATAACCACATTTCCTCCGCTTAAAAGTTTGTCAAATTTATCAGGTCTATTTTTATAATAAAAAGCATCAGCTCCTAATATGGTCCCACTATGAATGGTTACATTATTGCCTATGATTGCATTATCATAAATACACACATTAGAATGGATGATACAATCGTTACCAATTTTAACATTATCCCCAACAAATACATTGGGTTGCAAAACTGTATTATCACCAATAATTGCAGATATTGAAATAGTTGCAGTAGCTGCAATAAAGGGATTAAAATGATGAGTTAATTTATTGAAATCTCTAAAAGGATCATCAGATATTAATAAAGATTTCCCTTCAGGACAAGCTACTTCTTTATTAATTAATATAATCGTTGCTTTAGATGCTAAGGCTTTGTCATAATACTTTGGATGATCAACAAATACTATATCTCCCGATGTTACCACATGAATTTCATTCATTCCAAGAACAGGAAACTCAGCATCACCAATATAATCACAATTTAAAATTCTTGCAATACTTTCAATCGTTTGTGGAGTAGAGAATTTCATTTATATCTATTCTTTTATTCCTTTACACGTTCTTGATAATTACTCTTATCAGTATCTATTCTAATTTTATCTCCTTCATTAATAAAAAGAGGAACATTAATTTTTGCTCCAGTTTCAACAATAGCAGGTTTTGTAGCATTAGTTGCGGTATTTCCTTTAATACCTGGTTCAGTACTTGTTACCTCTAAAATTACGTGAGCTGGTAAATCTACTGAAAGCGGCATATCATCATCAGCATTAATTTGAATAGTAACTATTTCCCCTTCTTTCATTAAATCAGAATTATCTAAAGTATCTTTTTCTAATTGAATTTGAGAATAATCTTCATTATTCATAAAATGATAGGTATTCCCTTCATTATATAAAAATTGAAATTTATGAGTTTCTACCCTGACTTCATCAATTTTATGTCCTGCCGAAAAAGTATTATCGATTACTTTTCCTGAAGTCACACTTTTTAATTTTGTTCTTACAAATGCAGGCCCTTTACCAGGTTTAACGTGCATAAATTCTATAATTTTAAATATATCATGATTATATTTAATACATAAGCCTTTTCTAATATCTGAAGTACTCGCCATAATTATTTTAATTTATTAATTTGAAAAATAACCTTTCATTATTCCTCTTTTTGAATTTTTTATAAACTGTAGGATTTCATCTCTTTCGATCGTTGCCTCCATATCGGCTTCAATAAGTTGAACTGCCTGAGTATTGTTATATCCTTTTTGAAATAACATTCTATAGATATTCTGAATTTCTCTAATTTTTTCAGACTTAAACCCTCTTCTTCTTAAACCAATAGAATTAATTCCAACATAAGACATTGGTTCACGAGCTCCTTTTACAAAAGGAGGAACATCTTTTCTAACCAAAGATCCTCCAGTAATAAATGCATGTTGACCTATAGTGCAAAATTGATGAACTGCTGTCATTCCAGCTAAAATAACGTAATTACCAACAGTAACGTGTCCTGCAAGTGTGCTGTTATTTGAAAAAATACAATTATCACCCACAATACAATCATGAGCAATATGGCAATATGCCATTATCAAACAATTTTTCCCAACCACTGTTTTACCCCTATCAACTGTGCCACGATTAATAGTTACATATTCACGTAAGGTCGTATTATCACCTATTATAACAGTAGTTTCTTCGTCTTGAAATTTTAAATCTTGCGGTATCGCAGAAATAACACATCCTGGAAAAATATTGCAATTTTTTCCAATACGAGCACCTTCCATTATAGTTACATTAGATCCTATCCAAGTACCTTCGCCAATAATGACATTATTGTGTATTGTCGTAAATGGTTCTATTACAACGTTTTTAGCGATTTTAGCTCCCGGATGTACGTATGCTAAGGGTTGATTCATCTATAAATTTTTTGTTTTAACAATTTTTGCCATCAATTCTGCTTCTGCTACTAATATTCCATTTACATAAGCTTTTCCATGCATTATACAAATCCCTCTTCTCATTGGCTCGTCTAAAACAAGATCAAAAATTAAGGTATCTCCTGGAATCACTTGTTTTTTAAATTTAACGTTATTCATTTTCAAAAAGAAAGTTAAATAATTTTCTGGATCTGGCACCACACTTAATGCCAATATTCCTCCTGCTTGAGCCATTGCTTCAACTATCAATACTCCTGGCATAACAGGTGCTCCTGGAAAATGACCTACAAAAAAAGGTTCATTCATGGTTACATTCTTAAGTCCAACTACATGGTCTTCAGTAAGTTCCAAAATTTTATCTACTAATAAAAAAGGAGGTCTATGAGGCAATATATCCATAATGGCATTAACATCTTTTACAGGCTTTTTAGTTAGATCAAAAACAGGTATTTTATTTCTTTTTTCAGTTTTAATAATTTTGGAGAGCTTTTTTGCAAACTGAGTATTTACATAATGTCCTGGTTTAGTTGCTATTATTTTTCCTCTTATTCGAGTTCCAATTAATGCAAGATCACCAATAACATCTAATAATTTATGTCTTGCTGCTTCATTAGGGTGATTTAATGTAAGGTTGTTTAAAATTCCATTGGGTTTAACAGCTATATCCTCTTTATCAAAAGCAACCCGAAGTTTATCCATTGTTTCTTGAGATAACTCTTTATCTACATAAACAATAGCATTGTTTAAATCTCCACCCTTAATGAGGCCATGATCTAATAACATTTCAATTTCATGCAAAAAACTAAAAGTTCGGGAATCAGAAATTTCTTTTTTAAACTCTGAAATTTCATTGATAAAAGCATTTTGAGTTCCTAATACATTAGTTCCAAAATCAACCATGGTCGTAAGTTCATATTTTTCTGAGGGTAAGATCATGATCTCACTACCAGTTTTTTCATCTTTATAGGAGATTATTTCTTTTACTACATATTCTTCTACAAAAGCTTCTTGTTCAATAAGACCAGCTGTTTCTAAAATTTCAATAAAATATTTTGATGAACCATCCATTATAGGTGGTTCTGAAGCATCAAGTTCAATAATACAATTATCAATTTGCAAACCTACTAAAGCAGCTAATACATGTTCTGAAGTATTTATATTGACTCCATTTTTTTCAAGATTTGTACCTCTTTCTGTAGTAACCACATAATTAGCATCTGCTTCAATAACTGGTTTTCCTTCTAAATCAATTCGTACAAATGCATATCCATAATTCTCTGGAGCAGGTTTAAAAGTCATGTTTACAGATTTTCCAGTATGCAATCCTACACCTGATAGTGTAACTTCTTTTACAATTGTTTTTTGTTTAATATCTAGGTTAGTCATTCGTAATATTTTTCTCTATAGTATTAAGTCTATTAATTATTTTAGGCAGGTTTTTAAAATGAACATAACTCTTGTTATAATCATTATAAGTAAGTGCAGGTGATCCCTGCAATGTCTCATTGTCTTTTACATTTCTTCCTATTCCACTTTGCGCTTGTACCCTTACATTGTTTCCGATGCTTAGGTGTCCTGCAATTCCAACTTGCCCACCAATCATACAATTTTCTCCTATTTTGGTAGATCCTGCAATTCCAGTTTGAGCAGCAATAACAGTGTTTTTTCCAATTTCTACATTATGAGCAATCTGAATTTGATTATCCAACTTCACTCCTTTTCTGATAATTGTAGACCCTAAAGTAGCTCTATCTATAGAAGTAGCTGCACCAATATCAACATTATCTTCAATGATCACATTTCCAGTTTGAGGAACTTTTATAAATTCACCTTTTTCATTAGGTGCAAAACCAAAGCCATCGGCTCCAAGAATAGCACTACTATGAATAACACAATTATTGCCTATTTGTGTATCGGAATATATTTTTGCTCCAGAAAATAAAGTGACTTTATTACCAATTGTTACATTATCACCTATATAAACATTTGGATAAATTTTTACATGATCACCTATTTTTACATTATCACCTATATAAGCAAAAGCACCAATGTAAATGTTTTTACCATAATTAGCACTTTCAGAAATAAAAACTGGTTGTTCGATTCCTGTCTTATTCATTTTTACTTGATTATAGTACTCTAGTAATTTTGAAAAAGACTTATAAGCATCATCAACTCTTATTAAGGTTGCACTAATTTTATTTTCAGCTTTAAAATTTTTATCTACAATAACGGCAGAAGCCTTAGTGGTATAAATATATGGTGTGTATCTTGGGTTAGAGAGGAAACTTAAACTTTCTGGTATTCCTTCTTCAATTTTAGAAAGCTTAGATACCTCTACTTCTGGATCACCCTCTACTTCACCTTCTAAAATACCTGCTATTTGAGCTGCTGTAAATTTCAAATTTTATTTGTTTTAAGAATATTCATTTCCATGCAAAAATAGAAAAAAAGGTTTATTAATTGGTTTTTGGGAAACACATATAATTTTTAATCACTTTTT
>Ga0307985_10000602_pt1 | contig 20975 bp, 22 predicted proteins | sample EllFjometageno80_FD_203155 | JGI IMG/M metagenome (GOLD analysis project Ga0307985, IMG submission 203155) | Marine microbial communities from Ellis Fjord, Antarctic Ocean - #80 | ecosystem: Environmental > Aquatic > Marine > Unclassified | place: Southern Ocean | collected 2014-10-09 | reverse complement strand
AGAAGGAGGGGAGGGAGGGGTTGGCTTTTAAGAAGGTTATGTAGAGGGTGTCGAGGAGACCGACTGCGGAGAGGGCGATGGGGATTGCTGGGCGGAATCCTGGGAGAGGGAGGGGGGGAGGAAGGGGAGGGGATGGGGGGGCATCAGAGGGCGAGTTTGGTCGGGAGGGCGAGTTTGTCGGCTCATTAGAGAAGAGTGGAGCGGGGAGTCTTCTCGCGGGTGAGAGCTTTCTCGTCAAGAGATGTCCTGCTAATCGGGAGGTGTGTAAAGGGTAGGAGGAACCGGGCGAGAGAAGGATGATGAAGAGGGATGCCAGCAGGAGCCTCATGGGGGAATGTTGAGGGAGTGATAAACCGAGGAGTGGGCAGAGAGGCAGAGGCAGAACGGGGGAGTGGAGGGGTAGTGAGTTGCGGCAGTCACCAGTGGAGATGGAGGGGTAGTGAGTTGCGGCAGTCACCAGTGGAGATGGAGGGGTAGTGAGTTGCGGCAGTCACCAGTGGAAATGATTAACGAAAATCACCATCTCACCGACAACGCGACGCTCAACGAGCACCGCTAAGCAACGAGTGAGGCATACACGCGAGAGCTACCAATCCTCGCCAATCACACTCTAGTTGATCACCATCCCCCACTCCCCTAGCAAACCACCAACGGGAGTTCGTACGGTCGCCCCCTGCCCCCCTTTCAACGACACTGCAAACCTTCAAACGAGCGACAAGCAAACAGCTCCACCTATCACGAGGAGCAAGCGCCAGCGCAACGAGGCGCCCGAGACCGGCCGAATGCTCGACATCGGTCTGGCCTTCTCCCTCTTGAACGACAACGTGTGGTCGCACATCATGCCGTTCCTCGGAGGATCTCGATCAATCGGCATGCGTTTTTACCCTAACCCGAAAGGACTACAGTTGTAGGTACGATGCACTGCCGTTCCTTTCTGCCGCGTTCGCAACTCATACGCGATCTTCAGCCTGCTCGCTCCCATCCGCTCATATCGTCTCTCGCCCCAGTTTAATTTCAAGTACCGCGCTGGTCGCTCTCTCCCCCCCCCCCCCCTTCCGTCCCCCCCCAACTTCCCCCCGCCCCCCTCACGCCCACCCTACCTCAGATCTTCACCTGCCCACTCATCCTCTTGGCAGTCCTCAATCCTGTAAGTATTGCCCCCTTGTGGACGCGTGAACTCGCGGAGAGCACGTGTTGGTGGCCCACGTTCGTGTCCCTGTGTTTGCACCATTGTGAACACATTATGAACACATGTGTGACGTGCCCCTTTGTGAACATACTTGTAACTGGCCCACACTAATACCATGTGCAGCGCCCAAGAACTCGCCGTAGCCGCCCCTTACTCCTCTCATGATTCGCTCCTTCCTCCTCGCCCTGACATTGTGCCCCAGTCTCCTGCCCTTTGTCGCCGCCGGCCCTCCCCCCGCCTCAACCTGCCTCGTAGTAACCGTCTCAGCCTGCCCAGGAACCGAGTTCGAGGCCCGCGTCTCGGGCAGTTACGCCCCCTACTCCGGCCCATGCAACGCCGCCACCGGCGGTCGTCAATCCTACTACAACGCCGCCACCGAGCAGTACCTCTTCTACATGCTCTCCTACTCAGAATGGCGAATCTGGCCCACCTGCGGCGCGTCATCGATGTGGGCCAACGGGAACGCCGGCGAGTACCCATTCCTCAACCCCGCCGCGAACTGGCAGTGCGCGCCCATCGGCGCGTTCGAGCCCGTCAGTATCACTTGCGACCTATACGACGGGCAGGATGCGCCCTGCGAGTCTGGATCGTACAACGTCACGGGTAAGCGAGGAGCAATGCGGCATCCTTTGTGAACAAATGCGCTCGTCGAGCGCTCGTCGAGCGCTCGTGCCATGTCAACTCCTCTCACACCTCCCGTCCAGGCGTCGCCCCCAACGGCGCCTGTCCCAACCGCTGCCCGGCCCGCCTCCCCCTCTCCGCCCCCGGCGCTCTCACCGCCGCCGCCTGCTTCACTCCCCTAGCGAACCTCTTCGTCGTCGCAGCGACGCTGAACCGCCTCGTCGCCCTCAACGCCGATACGAGCGACTTCCAGCTCCTCAGCGAAGGCGGCGCCGTCACTACCCCCAGTGACATCACCTTCCTCACCCCCACGACCGTCGCCGTGTCCATGCAAGAAAAGGGCACGATAGTTGAGTTAGGCATTGCCGGCGCCTTTGTTCGAACGTTCGCAATCGTGGCCAGCCCCTCTGGCGTCCTCAGCATCCCCGAGTACCAGTTACTAGCCGTCGCGAGCTCCACGCATCTCAACCTCATCTACTTCTTCGAGACCGCCAAGGGCGACACGGCCACGACCGCGCCGCTGCAGGTAAGGCGAGCGAGCGAAGCTGCGAAGGAGAGGGGCGGGCGATGACTCTCCCCCCCCCCCCCTCTCTCCCCTCTCCCCCCTCTCTAACACTCGCTTCACTCGTGCAGGTTGAAGACGCCGTCGGTTTCGTCACAACGAGTTCCATGAACGGGGACGAGCCGCTGTACCTATCTCGCGGCGAGAAGGCGAGCGAGATACTGGTCACGACGTACGACAACAAGGTGATGAGATTTTGTGTGCCGACGAGTGACTGCACCAGCGACAATCGCATCATGGTCCGGTTCGGGGTGCAGAATATGTGGGGGATCGCCGCGCTGCACACTGCCGAGAAAGACACGTTTCTCGTGATCGACAGGTCAAATGGGATGGAGGGAAAGATTTACGAGTGCGACATGGAGTGGGAGTACAATACGAACGTGCTTGACCAGTGCGATGTGTTCGCGTACAAGCCAGAGGGGGGCTATTGGTGAGTGGCGGCCATACACATGTGCGCCCCAAGAGAACGTCCAGAACGCGTCGGGGGCACACATGCTGGTCAAACAGCGCTGTCCTTTGTTCCCACCGCCGCCCCACATGCGTGTGGCGCGCGACTCGCTCTCTAACTGCTCTCTCTACGCTCACAAACAGCGCTGCCCTTTTGTTCCCACCGCCACCCCCTTTGTTCACACATGTATCTGGCTCACACATGTGTGTGGCGCTTTTGTGTCCAGGGATCCGTTCAACGTCGAAGTCGACCCGACAAAGAACCTGGTTTACGTCGCCGACCATAGCTTCAACGCCATCCATGTTTTCGACTTTGACGGAGCTTACTTGAACCGTGTCACCGACTCCATGGGAGCCCTCGTCTCCCCCACGGCGATGGCCATCCGCCCCGGCCCTTTCCCCTCCTTGTCCTCCTTGTCCTCCATCAACCCCACCGCCGAGCTCGTCGCCGGCGTCCAGTTCCAAACCGCCTTGACCCTTCGTACCGCCGACAACAGCCTCCTCCCGTCCGACTACCCCATCGAGAACGAGCTGCACCGTTACCGGATCACTGCCATCGGCGTGCTCCCCGGGACGGCCGTCGCGTCGGAAATACAGGGCACGGTCAACGCCGACCTTTCCGCGGTCCTCACGATCAACTACGCTGGCAACTGGACCATCACCGCGACCGAAGGTTTGGTGAACCCCCAGATCCTCCACAACTCGCCCTTCCAAGTGACCGTTTACCCCGCCCCCACCGACCCTGCGTCCGTCACAACGTCGTACGAACGCGTCATCACCGCCGGCTCGACCTTCAAAGCGTACGTGCGCGAGCGAGCGAAGCGAGCCTACACATCAAAACGGGAGACGCGCGAGCGAAGCGAGCAGATCTCATTAGCGAGCTCAACCGGTACTCACTCGCTCAACTTGTACTCACTCGCGTACACATCCGGCTCAAACGACTTGGGCCCTCGATCGCATGTCTCATTTGCTCGCTCTTGCCCTGTCCCCCCCCTTCAACATTTACTCGAACTCGCTTTCTCCCCCTCCCATTAATGCTCACACTCCCTTCGCTCGCAGGTACCTGTCCACCTTCGACGCGTTCGGTAACCCCACGTCCGACGCGTCCTTCTCGTGCTCGTGCTGCTGCGATTCGACTATGACTGTCGCGGGGTCTTACAAGGTCGATGTTGTTCATGACAGCTCGGGGGAGTACGTTGCGAACTCGCCGTTCCACTTTCAGGTTAATCCGGGGGCGCCGGACGCTGCCACATCCACCCACAACATGAAGCAGACTGCCGTGAGCGCGAGAAACTTCCACACCGTTCCGCTGGAAGTTCGGGTTTACCCTTTCGACGAGTTCGGGAACGCGCTGACGACTTCTGCGAGCGGCTACAGCGTGGCTTTTAGCGGGGGTGAGGGGCTGGAGCTCAACCTGGGGAACTCGTTTGCGCACACGTACACGATCCCCGCCGGGTTCTCGGGCGATCTGGATATTGCGATTACGCTTGATGGAGAGCACGTGAAGGATTCGCCGATCATGGTGACCATTACGCCTGATCGCACGGTAGTGGTGGCGAGCGCCGTTGGGGGAATGTTGCTACTCGCGTTGGTGGTTGCCGGCATTTTCTATTGGCGCGGGCAGACCAAAATCAAGAGGATGGCGAGCGACGCGCTATCCATGCTGTCGCAGAACCAGGAGTTGGAGGACAGCTTGATGAAGCAGAGGCACTCGGACGCGGAGTGCGAGGCTATGAAGAAGGCGATGGAAGAGCAGTCGCAGGAACGGATGGACGATTTGAAGAACGTCCTCGTCCCGAGCGGCGACGTCGAGATCCTGGAGTTGCTGGGCCAGGGCGCGAACGGCAAGGTCCACCTGGCCATGTACAAGGGCCAGAAGGTTGCGGTGAAGCAACTGATCGTCGTCGACGAAGAGAACTGCATGCGATTCAGGTTCGAATGCTTCTTGACCAAGGAGCTGACGCACCCCAACTGCGTGTCGCTCGTAGGCGTGTGCTGGGACGAGATGATGCTGGGGTGCTTGCTCGAGTACATTGACGGCGGGAGCATGGGCGACAGGATCAAGCAGGACTGGGCCAAGCAGTTCAGGGAGAAGATCACGTGGAAGAACGAGCTCCTCAAGTGGGCTACGGAGTGCGCGCTTGGGGTGCAGTATCTTCACCACAAGAAGTACTACGACGAGTTTGAGAAGGAGTGGAAGGACTGTGTCGTGCACAGGTGAGCCACAGCGACGCACAGCCGACGAGCGCAGGACGCACTGCCCCCTCGTTTGCTATGCACCGGGGGTTTTTTTCAGCACTCTCTTAACCCTAACCCTCACTTCGCTCGCGCAGAGACTTGAAGCCGGACAACTTGCTCGTGACGACCGACAACGTTTTGAAGCTGACCGACTTCGGGGAGGCTCGGGCGGCGGAACTGGACTTGACCATGACCGCGGTGGGGACGCCGATCTACGTCTGTCCCGAAATAATCCGGAACGAGCGGTACGACGCTTCTGCGGATGTGTACAGCTTCGGCATCGTGCTGGTCGCCATGATGCGAATCGAGGAGACTATCGTGGACTTCTTCTTCGACGCTTTGATGCGCAAGATGGGGCGGAGCTCTAGAGCCGGAATCGGGCTAAACTCGCTCAACATAAACATCGAGCAGGGATGGCGGCCCTTGCTGCCCGTCGAGATGTACCCGAGCTTGATTGGGTTGATTTGCCGATGCTGGGACGACGATCCCAAAGTGCGCCCGAACTTTGACGAGATCGTGGAGATCTTGATCAACGAAGTCACACCCGAGGTGCGAGGCAACAAAGAGCCCCTCTGGGGCAGCGGGATCACTATCGGGGTCAGCGCGCAAGAGGACCACCGTCTGGTCGACGACAAAATGAAGGAGATCGAGTCGCAGAATGCCAGCTTGTTGGAGAAGTACATGGAGATGAAGAGGGAGAATGAGAAGGTGGTCGAGGAGATCAAGATCGTCAGGAGGACAAGCATGGTGAACAAGGAGCAGGTGGAGAAGATGGAGAAGGAGCTGAACGAGCTGAAGACGATAGGGAGGGGAGCGGGGGGGGGGGGGATAGCGACGTAAAGGCGAACGAGACGATAGCGCAGATGATGCGAGGGATGTCGAGCTTGCGAAATTGAGTACCAGATCCACTATTATGATATGTAAAGCGTTTATTTGTACCATGTGCGAGCGCCGCACTGGTCATTACTCACGTCGCGCCCAAGACGGTGAAGATCGGCGTTATCGCGCGAGCAAATCTACTAATTGTATCATCAACAGGGTGAGCACGCCCCTAGCTTGTAATGTGGACCCCCACTGTACCGCCGCCCGGCTCCCTGTCGAGTGTCATACCGCTGCCGACCCATCCGACCCACGCCATGGTGGCCAGCCTGGGCTTCTAATTTGTTGATGCCACCTCGGGGCCCATTTTGCAGCTGTTGGCCATTATTTGCAGCTGTGGTACCAAGACTCTTCCGTTTGCTCGCTTTAAAACGCCTCTAACCAAAACCGCCTCTAACCCTCCCCCCAGCTCTTTCCCGCCTCTTCATCCCTGCCATGAAAACCCTCGCAACCCTCCTCTGCCTCCTCCTCCCCTTCCTTCACGCCCTCCCGCAGTCATCCTCCCTCTTCGAAGTCGATGATCTCCTCCTTTCACCCATCCCAGAGCTAGCTCTGGCAGCACGAGAAAGGAGAGTCCAGGACACTTACATTGAAATGACCGACGGTCGCCATCTGTGGACCCGCATTGTTCTGCCGAGAAACACGTCCTTCAACGACGCGACCGCCAATGTAACTTCCGTAGTCGATCGCTCCCCCTACGGGTACTGGTCCTTGGAGATGATCACCGCCGTGTACTTGAACCAGGGTTTCGCGGCCATCGGCCAGGACATGCGCGGCACGAAGCGGTCGGGTGGATCGTTCACCATCTGGCACGACGACGCGACCGACGGCGAGACGACGTTGGACTGGGTCGCTGCCCAGCCGTGGAGTTCGGGGAGTGTCATGAGCTTCGGCGCTAGTGCTGATGGGTTGGCGTCTTATACGCTGCTTGATACGGCGCCGAAGAGCTTGGATAGTCAGTTTATCATATGGAGCAGTAGCCAGGGGTATCCGATAATTTTCCCGGTAAGTCGGAGCTAGTCGGAACAAGTCTGAGCGCGTCGGAGCTGCCGCCGCCGGATTAACATTCGTTCGGTCCCATTCCCCACCTCCTCACCCGCTCCTCTCCCAGGGCGGCGCATACCGCGAATCCCTGGCCACGAAGTGGATGCAGTCCACAGTCCGCCCGTACGACGCCGACCGTTGCGTGGACGAGGTCAAAGCGAACGAACAACCCGGCGACTGGTGGGAGCCTCTCAACATGACCGTCGACAACGCCGACTACGAGGTGATCAAGTGGCCCAGCGTTCACTGGGCCGGCTGGTATGACATCTTCCTCACCGGCCAGCTGATTGCGTTCGACGGGTTCAGCAAGCACGCGGCGCCAGGTAAGCGACTAGCGAATCATGGGCGTGCAGGCGCTGCCCGCATCTGCAACTTTCGCGTGCTCTCTTTAACCCCCCCCCCCCGCACACAGGCAACGACAACGACGTTAAGCTCTTCATCGATCCGTTGGGGCACTGCCAGGAGGGCGCAAGCGAGTTCCCTCGGCACACGATTGCGGGGCGCAGTGCGCTGCCGCTGTTGATGAGCTTTGAGCTGTTTGCGAGCACCGTTACGGGGCTGCCGTTTGGGAACGCGACGGAGGACTTCTTGAAGTACAGAAACCAGATCAAGGATGTTACGTTTTACGTGATGGGCGCGAACGACGATGATGCCAAGGGGAACTATTGGACGACGTTAGATACGTTCCCCGCGTACACGCAGGCCAAGTTCCAGCTCGACGCGGGGAATGCTCTGACGATGGGGGAGGACGCCCACACTGACGAGGCCGTCTCGTACACGAGTGACCCGGCGAATCCGGTGCCTACCCTGGGCGGAAGCAATCTTTTCATTCCGTGTGGGCCGTACAATCAGGCGGACAATTTGGTGCGTGACGATGTGCTGGTGTGGGAGGGCGAGGTGCTCACCGAGGCTGTGGCGATTACGGGACCGATGCACGCGCACTTGAAGGTCGCCAGTGATGCGGTTGATACGGACTTCATGGTGAAGATCATGGACAAGAGTGCTAGCGGGGAGTACAGGCTCATTCAGGAGGGGGCGGCTCGGATGAGGAATACAATCTTCGAGGACATGAAGGAGGGAACCGAGTACGAGATCATCGTTGACATGTGGAACACGAGCTATGTGTTCAGCGAGGGACACAGCATCTCGATAAGCGTCGCGAGCAGCAATTATCCTCGATTCAGCAACAATGGGAACAACGGAAAGCTGATGACGGACCCTACGATCGACGAGGACCAGGTGGTCGCCACGAACAGCATTCTGGGAGGGAGCTACGTCACGCTACCGGTCGTCAAGATGAGCCAGTTGCCGAGGGCGAGGGTCATCGAGGAGATCAACAGGGATTACGAGGAGCTTGGGGAGTGGGGCAAGACGATGGCGGAGAAGATCAGGGAGAGGCTGGGAGCGTAAAAGAGATAAGGTAAATGGGTAACGCAGCTTCTACTATTGTTAACACATTACAAGAAGGATAAGATTGGGATGAACACGTCGCTGCACTTCAGGTACAGTTCCAGCAACGGTTCGGTGGAACCTGTCGTCCCTCCAGGAAATTGCCTAAGTTTGTACAGCGACAGCAACACAGCGAACCGCAACCTCTCCCTCTCCCACGCCGCCTCGCTCATTGTCAGACGATGCAGCGCGTGAGGCGTTTCGGCGGCGATGCAGGAGAGCAGCAGATCGCGAGCGCACGAGACGTTGTGCCCGGCCATGCTCATGTTGGTCAAGATTGCGAGGGGAGTGAGTGTTCGTCCGAAGATGCCGGTGGCTGCAACGTGTAGGGCGGCGGGATATTTTCGAATGAGATACTTTATGAGGTCTAGGGGCGGGGCGGGGTGGGCGACGGCGGCGTGTAGAGGGGTCCAGCCGGAGCGGGTAGTGAGGGAGAGGAGAGAGGGAGCGGGTTTGAGAAGAGGGGGAGGGGGGAAGAATGTTCCGGCGACGGAGGTGGGGGACGTTGAAAGGAAAGAGGCAGCCTCTAGCATCCACGCGTTGTCGGCGTCTGCGGCATCATAAACAGTAGTGACATCTCCATCACCAGCTACAGTTACAATTGATGAGATGTTGATCATTAACTCAATCAGGCAGAGAATTTCGGCCACGGGAAGAGTGGCGGGGTTCGCAGAGAGCGCAAGATGGAGCGGTGACGTTCTGAAAACCGGGTGGCGCTCGCGAACTTGTCTCTGGAGAGGTGTTAGAATGGGGAGAAGATCGAGAAGGGTGGAGCGCCATTGGCATGCTCGACTTGGGGGTCGGCCTCAGGGGTCGGCCTCGGGGGTCGGGCCTCAGGGGTCGCCCCCTGAGGCAGACCTCGGAGGGGGGCATCTCGCGGATCATCCCAACAGTCGGCTGCTCGTTGTCGTACCCAACTAGTCTCAGAGCTGAGCCCCCGGAGATGTGTACATTTACCTGGGCTTCTGAAGGAGGGAGGGATGCGAGGTGCGTGTAAGCACTGGGTAGGGTTGAGGAGGCGCTGCACAACTGCCACAGAGAGCGAGGCATTCTAGTAGTTGAAGGGAGTAGCGGCCGAGGTCGGTCTTGTAATGAATTCTTATCCCTGGACATTCTTGAGCATCACCGATGACCTTTTTAACTTTAACTTTAATTTTAAACCAGCTGCTTTCGTCATCGAAGCCGGTCCGGCTCATTCTGCCGTGCTACAACTGTACAGAATCGGGGAGAGTGGGGTGCCTTTTCGCTACCACCTCATCTCACATCTTCTACTCTGTTCGGCCGCACCAGGAGTATTCATCTGAGAAGAACCTTCTGCCAGAACGTCGCCCCCCTCTCTCTACTGGTATACAAGTTCCACCCAGCAACCAATCACGGCGACTCCCCACTCTCTATTCCATCATGTACCTCTTCATCGTGGTGCTTGTGCTCCTCTCAAACTTATTATCGCCGTTCACTCACCTCCCTTCGACTGCTTCCAAAACCCCTAACCCGTCACCCCCAGCATCTACCTTCCCGGCGAAGAGCCCCTGCTCGTCCGCCGCATCAACTTCTTATACAAGCTCGTCGAGTTCCGGAAATATGCGGTGGTGAAGAAGATATTGGACGTGACGAGAATAACGAGGGATAGGAAGGAGAAGAGACTGGAGAATCTTATTAACATAGACATAGAAAGCTAGTTAGTTCAGGTCATCATACACAAGAAACACAGAAACAGTGTCTTCTGGACGACGGAGGCGTCAAGCTATACAGATTACAATGGCTAGTTTTTGCCGAGCATTGCCATCAAGCTCCCCATCTCCGCCTCAGCTCGTTGGCTCGTTGGCTCTTCAAATCCCGCTTCCCAACCACCTTCACCTCCGTAACTTCCTCCTCATTCTCGATCCGCGTCGCAAGCTCCCGCACGAGCTTCAACTGACCTGAACGTCGAACCCCGCCGGCCACTCCATCTGGTAGCCGAACTTGACGTCAATTTTCTCTCCTGGCTTGACCACCTTGCTGAAGACGACGTTGTTCGTGACCTTGTTCTTCATGACCATGCCAACTTGCAGCTTCCCCGCGCCCCCGGCGGCGCCCTCGTAGCCTTCAAGCTCCTCCTCCTTCGGCTCTAGCAGCTGAATTTTAATCTGCTCGTTCGTGCTCTTCGGGAGAAGTTCCACCAAAGTTACCTCCACCTCGACGTCTTTAGTGTTGTGAAGCTGCGTGACGAACTGGAACTCCTCCCTACTCGCCTTCGTCTTCTTCATGAATCCTCCCTCAGCGCCCTCCTTCTTCTTCTTCTTCAAGACCTTGTGGCTGCACTTGACGCTGTTGTCCACACCCAAGAACACGCTGAACGACTCTGAGGGGAAGATTTCCTTCAGCTCGGTCTTGCACACGTAGCTCCCGTCGAAGAATACAGACACGGACTCGGATGGTAGCAGCGGGAAGCTGCTGCTGTTCGTCGTCTTGACCTGCATGAGCGAAGCAAGCGAGTGTTAGTGTGTGTGAACAAAGGGGTCCTCGCACACGTGTGAACAAAGGGGGCATCAGTGTGAACACTAAAGGGTTCTAAAGTTCTAAAGGCGCTGGGAGCGCAAAGCGTTCTGGGCTCGTGTTCTGGGCACACTGTCTGGGCAGCGGGTACTGGGCAGCGCACTCTGGGCAGCGCCTTCTGGGCAGCGCCTTCTGTGCAGCGCCTTCTGGGCAACGGGTTCTGGCGCGCATTCTGAGAACGCGTCTGGGCAGCGCGTTCTGGGCCGGTCGCTTTATGCCGCCCTCCTCGCCCCCTATTGTCGCAGCCGCGCGCTCCTGTTTGTACGCCGCCGGCACAACGCCTCGGTCCCGCGTACCTGCAAATAAGCCTTCGTCTCAACGCTGGGCGTGATGAAGTACTTGAACTGGGGCGCGAGATCGATGATGGCGATGCAGCACTTGTGCTCCTTGTTGTCGCTCTCGATCGTCGCCAGCCTGCGTTTGTGTTAGAGCTTTGTAAGCGACTTGCGATTCGAGACTCGCGCAGTTTAAGCCGGTCGCTCAGCGCAACTCGCTCGCGAACAGCGCATTCTGAGCCGGCAGTCCGGCGCAACTTGCCCGATCGTTAAGCGCAACGCTCTCGCTCGCTCGCTCGCTCGCTCGCGCCCTCTCTCACCTCTCAATCGCAAACGTGCTGCTGCCGCCACTGCCCTTCGCGACCGTGGCGTCCGCCAACATCCCCCCACCCATATCGTCATCCTCTTCGTCGCTGGACATATCAAGCTCGTCGGCGTTGAAGCTCATGCGCCTAGCGTCGTTCGCTGCGCCCGCCATCCTTTCCTGGCCCCCCATTCGCCCCATTTTCCGCTCCGCGTTCATCATGGATTTCTGTTGGTATCCGTTGTGGTTCCGCTCCGGCCTTCCAAAGCTCGCCGTCTTCGAGGGCGGCGCCTCGGGGCAGCCGCCAACGGACGGGGTAGCCGTGGAGAGAGAGAGCTGCGCGCCGGCCCAGTCCTCGCCACTGTTCTGCCTCACGCTGCCGAAGTACGTGAGCTGCATGGATTTCTTGCCGTCCTGCGACGCCGTCACGCGAATGTCGTAAGTTGGGCGCCAGGACGCCCTCGCCACGTTGTAAGTAATCACCATCTTCAGCTCCTTCGTCGCGTCGCTTGCGTTGAAAAGGATGCTCGCCTCGCGCCCCTTAGTTCTGCTCTCCTCGCTCACTTTCCTGAACGCGCGCTCCGCCTCCGCAACTTCCTTCCGCTGCGCCGCAACTGATTTCGCCGCCACTCGCTGCTCATCGTCATTCTTGGTAGACGTGGACTGGAAGAACGTCAGCAACTCAGTCACCTCCGACGCACTCGGGGACGCGTCGGCAGCCATCTTCTTGTTCATGTAGTCACGAACGAACTGATCCTGTTGCTGGATGCGCTCCAGGTCCTTCTCAAGCTTGGCCAGCTTGTCCTGCGGTTACACAGTATGAGCAAGGGGGGAGCACACACACAGTGTGAACAAGGAGGGGCGTCATTAGGCGGAAAGAATGTTTAGAGTGCTCACCTTGGTTTTGGTGATCAAGTCCCTAGCAAGAGAGAGAGTTGTGGCGCCATTATCGTCTTTGGCAAGGTCCGCCTGCGAGCTCGTAACCTCCAGAATCTCCGCAGATGCATCGGCCCTAACCCTGATCGACTCGGGATCCACCGTCGCGACCATGTTGTTTAGCTTGAGTTCATGCTGCCCGGTGAGGAGTTGGGAGGGGGAGAGGGTTATGGAACGGGTTACCTCTGCTCGGTCAGCGTAGACGCAAACGCGAAGCACGGGGAAGGAGGAGATGGAGGTGGTGATGACGTTTGTCATTCTAATTATTATTATGGATGGATCTGGGGATTAAGGTTAGTTAGTCAAGGGGACAAGGGAAATTGACCAGAAGGAAACATGTTTCCTTCCGGGGTAAATTCTTGCGAGGTGTTTAGAGCGGCTGCGGTTGCAAGCGACGATATGTGAGGGTTGTAAGAGGGGGTTGTAAGGGTTGTAATCCAAAGGGGGCGGAAGGGAGGCTGTGAAGTAGGGCGCCTCACCTGGCTGCTGACTTTATGGATGGATCTTGGTTCAGACTGAAGAAAAAAAGGAGAAATCAGACTGGGAAAAGAGAAGAAATTTCTCCAACAAAAATGAGAATAATCGCACAAGTCGTACAGTCGACTTGGTTCAACTACAAGCTAGTTTCCTCAACGCTTAGCTGTAATTACACAGCAGCTAGCGTCTACCTCGAACGGGAGCGAGCGCTTCACAGCGTCAATCTTCTGGTCGTCCACGACCTCTAGCAATTTCACGAGGCCAGGCTCTCGCTCCCACTGCAGCACGCAGCGCTCGGTGACGACAAGAACGGTCTTCGCCTTGCAGGATTGCAAATCGACCGAGATGCTTTCAACCTTCTCAACAAACTTGGAGCCCATCCTCTCCTCGTCGTCTCCGTCCGCGTAATGTCGGCCGACAAACACAAGCAACCGTTTCGCCGCGACTGCAATGTGCGCGAACCCTCCGACACCCGTTACTCGCCCGGCGAACTTCCCCACGTTCAAACAGTTGCGGTCCATCTGCCCGAGCCCCAGCACGGCCACGTCGAGCATTCCGCCGTCGTAGTAGTCGAAAATCTCAGAGGTTTGACACATGAGGTCAGGCTCCCTTGCCGTACCAAACCTCAACCCGCTCAACGGAAGTCCCCCGATCGTACCCGCTTCCGTGCTCAATACAATGTCCTTCAGGGTGCCCTGCTCGTGCAGAACCTGCGCAATCTTCTCCGGCGCACCTAGCCCCAAGTTCACAGTCTCTCCCTTCCGCAACTCTGCAGCAGCTCTCGTCGCAACGCGCCGTCTCCATCCGGCCGGCAACGCCGGATATTCATCCCTCACTGTCTCACAAGCGCTCCCCGAACCCGCGCTCTCCGAACCAGCGCTCTCCTCCCCCGCGAAAGTTTTCCAGTGATATTCCGGCTTGCTCACGACCACCACGCCAGTAACAAAGAACCCCGGAACATCCGTCACCTCAAGCCTCTTCTTAAATCCCTTCACCTGAAAGTAAACCCTCCCTCCCCGGCCACTCACCATCGCAGCGGTCGCCAGCGTGTCGGCTCTGACCGCTTCGTCGCACAGCGACACGTTGCCGAAGCCGTCGGCGAAAGTGCCGCGGAGCAACGCGACGTCCGCGTGGAGCGGATTGTAACTGAGGAGGCCTTTGGCGGCTAGGTGTACAATGGGGGGCGGTAGGGTGGAGGGGGTGTTGACGAGGCAGCCTTTGTAGCGGGGGTCGTGGTCGGTGTTTCGGCCGACGTGTGACAAGAGGGGTTTTGGGGAGGAGCGGATCAGTTGCGAGAAGACGCCGAGGGGGAGGTTGTGGGCGGTCACGGTGTTGGCGTGAACGAGGGATTGGAGGAGGGGGCAGGTGCCGAGGTGGGAGAAGGTTATTGCGGAGAGGAGGGTGGGGCTCGCGAGAGCGTCTAGACCGCGGCCGCGTTTGTTGCCTTGGGCGACGCCAGTGAGGAGGTGGAGGTTGGTGGGGGCTGCGGTTGTCTCGTGAAGGTGGGCGAGGGCGAGAGTGAGCTCTTCGGGGTGCCCTGCTCCGTTGAAGCCGCCAACTATGAGATAGGAGGAGGAGGCGATGGATTGGGCGACGTGGTGGGCTGTAATGTACTTGGGGTTGTTGCTGTACTGCTGTACTTTTTTAGTGTACTCTGGTGTCAAGGTTGAATTGTACCCTTCAGAATAGTAACTAGAGAGATGGGAGAGAATGGGCAGGGTTGGGTTGTCTAAAAGGTGAACAGTCTGACCCTTCGGCGTGTCCAGAAGTTGTATGTTCGCAAGTAGATGTCTCAGAGATTGTGCCTGTTTTTGGGGGATAAGTATTTCTTTCTCATTGACTGTAATCAAGTAGTCGTCGTTCTGGTGGGAGACGGTGAGGGTGATGGAGTCGTCGTGCTCGAGGCTTCCGGCGAAAAGGAGGCGTGCGGGCGCGGAAAAGCAGCGATCCAGAGGTGGTGTGCCAGGGAGGGGAGAAATACACCCTGTTGTTGGGCCTGTTGTTTGGGATCGGTTGATTGGGGGGGGGGGGGGAGGGAGAGGCGGCGGAGGAAACGCCGGCTGCTGGGAGTGAGCTGGGGAAGGCATTGTCGCAAAGCGCTTGAAAGCACGCAGACTGCAGTCTGTCCAGGTACCTTTGTGGTTCTGTACTGTCGCTCCAAAGTTGGTTTTTTACGCGCAGGGAAATTCTAATCCAGTGCCTAGGGCCAACTCAAAATAGATGGAGCTCACCCCCTCCCTCGTAACTCCATTAACCGATTGCTTTAAAAGAAACGACTTATAATATATCTATAGAGGCTTGTCACAACGTGCACGCATCGCAGCAATAGTTTATACGCCGCCAGCAGTCTTGGGGGTAGCGCACTTGAAGCACTGGATCCTGGACGCGAAGTTGTTGATCGCGCAGTTGGGGCAGGCCCAGTCGCCGTCCCTGACTTGCTGCTGCTGTTGCTGCTGCTGTTGTTGCTGCTGCTGCTGCAGACCGAAATCGCCGGATCCGTCGAAGCCTTGTCCACCGGCAGTGGGTTGGTTGGGGTCCTGTAAAAGGTGTGTGTGAGACAACCATGTAAGCGGTGCAGCAAATCGCTCTTCCTTTTCCGTTCACCCCCGCGCGCGCGCAGTTACCTTGGGCGTACTGCACTTGAAGCACTCCGTCCTGGACGCGAAGTTGTTCATGTTGCACGCGCCGCACGCCCAGTCTCCGGGGCGGATGTTGGGCGGAGGAGCACCGTTATAGAAGCCCGGGCCACCCCCGTAGCCGCCGCCGAACCCCTGGCCGTGAAGGTTGAAGCCGTTGTTGGGGTTGAAGCCCATCGGCGCGTCCATGGGCACAGGCGCGTAGCATTTGAAGCACTGCAGCGATGAGTGAGTAAGTGAATGAGTGGGGGGGGAAGGGGGGGAGTTTGAGCAGCGCGTTATAGAGCGGCGCGGTTCACGACGCGCGTGTGTGTTTAAGTTCGCTCAAAGCGCGCCCTCAACAGCGAGCTCTGCGCGAACCGCGAGTTCCGTAGTTGCGCGGAAGCGCGGAAGCGCGGAAGCGCGGAAGCGCGGAAGCGCGGAAGCGCGGAAGCGCTGAACAGCTCCTCCTTAGTTTACGCTGTGAGCGTGACGCTCGCTCTGGACACACTTTCCGCCAATCGATGCAGAGCCGCGCGTTTGAGCAGTCAAACTCCCCCCCCCCCTGTTCAAGCCGCAAAAATTCCCTCACCTGCACGCGGCTAGCAAAGTTGTGGAAATTGCACCCCGGGCACAGCCAGTCCCCCGGCTTGAGCCCGTTGCCCTGGTTCACGGGGCCGTTGCCGTCGTCGCCGTGCGAGAACCTGTCCACGAGAAAAGCGAGTGTGAGTACGAGCATGGAGGGAGGAACAGGAATGGTCGCGGGGGAGGGAGAGGCGAGAAGGAAGTGCGAGGATGAATTGCGAAGAGCGTGTTAGAGCCGCTCATAGCAAGCGCTCGAGCCCCGTTTCTAGCCACTCGTTTCCCGCAACTCAACACTCACCTGCAGCTAACCCTGCTGCACATGCCCTTCTGCCAGTCGTAGCACACGCCACGCCCGCCGCCCATGAAACCGCCGCTGCCCCCCGACTGCATCATGCCTTCGGGGGCCATGGGGTTCACATTGGGCGCGCCCGGCATCATGGTGTTGGGCATTGCGGCGGGGGCGCCGTGCGCGAACCTGGGAATTGTGGCGGTGAGTGCGAAGCAGGGAGGGAGGTGGGGAGCTATACTCTTTGCGAGCGAGGAGGTTTAATCCGGTCGTTTGCGCTGGTCGTTTGCGCTGGTCGTTTGCGCTGGTCGTTTGCGCTGGTCGTTCTGGGTCGTCGCGGCAGCAGTCTCGGCCTCACTCTCGCTTGATGCTCTCATCTCGCTTGCCGCTCCCGTGTAAATGTCCATGTCCTCACCTGCACTGTGCCCTCTCACAGAGTCCCTTTTGCCAATCAAAGCAGATGCCCATGGTTTGCTGCGGTGCGAATCCGTCCTCGCTCGCCCCGTCGGCGCTGTGTACGAAGCGGCAATTGAGCCGGTTGCACATGCCCTTCTGCCAGTCGTAGCACACGTTGCCTGTCTTTAGGTCGCTGGGGGGCACGGATGTTAGAGTGAGGTAAGGTGAAGTGGCAAGTTCAGTATGCATTGAAGTAAGCAGGTTTTCGTGGTCTCAACTTTGTCCCATTGTTTCTTGTCGCTCTTTCGCAAGGCTCCTTCTTCTGCAGCATCGGCAATGTCTGTTTCACAAACTCACTTTGACCCGGCCATATTGTCGCCGTCGCTAGCTGGAACTCCTTCATCAAAGGGCAGCCCGCCGATGTTCCCGGGGAGCCCGCCGGAAATGCAGGGTTCGTTGAGGTAAGCGGCCATTTTTTTAATACCCTGAGCTCGATAAAGTAACTAAATATTAGGCTTAACATAGGCAACATATCGTATATCGTACAGTTGTACTTGATCGAGGCCTGAACCAGGCGCCCCTGAACCCTGAAAAATCTGGAACTTTTCAACACAGAGAACACAGCACATGAAGGTTGTCATTCGGCAAAATAGGTATCGGCTTCATAACAAAATTCTCACCGCCCAGCAAGCGTCACAGTCTCTCTCTCGTCGATATTCCTCTCTCTCTCTCTCTCTCTCTCTCTCTCTCTCTCTCTCTCTCTCTCTCTCTCTCTCTCTCTCTCTCTCTCTCTCTCTCTTTGGTCTTTGGAGCGTGTCTGACGCGCCACCACTGCCACGAGCAACGGAGCACGACGAACAAGAGGAGCGAACAGGGACAGGTCGATGCACGAGGTTGCGTACTGGGCAACTCAATATCCTCCTCGCTGAAATACCGTGGGCGGCGATCTTCGGGTCCCTCTCTCTTCCCTGCCTTCGAATACATTGGTTTAGCTGCTCTGCTAGGGGTTGCCGCAAGATCTTCCCTCCTCCCCCAACCCATTGTGGCCAGATCCCACCCAATTGACTCATATGTCATTGACTCATATGTCCTCTCCCCTGAATGCAATGCCACGGACCGAGCAGTTCCTATTTCATTCTACCACTGCTACCTCTGCTACCACCATGACCCTGCCTCCCTCTTCCCCAGACTCCCCAGAATCCCCTCACTCCCCAAACTCCCCTCAACTTCTCTCCAAGTCTTCCGAGTCCAACATCCACACCGATCCTTCTTCAATTTGTGACCTCGTCATGATGGCACTACCTGACCTTCTCCTCAAGCCCAAGCTGCCTCCCAAGCCACCAACCTGCATCGACATTACCACCCTTACCACTTCTACTGGTAGCTTCACACACGAAATACTGATCTCCAAGTCCGCCACAATGAAGCCCAACAAGCGCGCGATCACCTTCAACTTGTCGCTCACGCGCACCGCCGACGACACAATAACCATCGCGCTGACCGCAGCCCTGGGCCCCGACCAATCAACTGACGCAACCATTAACGGCGAGCTGACCCTCGCTCCTGCACCGTTCGGCACCACGGACGCCACCCTCATTTACACTACGACCACTTCTACCCGCCGCAACCCCCCAAATCACGCAACCACCAGCCCCCCCAATCTCCCCGTCTTGCCTCTCGCCACAAGTCTCCTAAACCACCTCCTCAACCTCCTCCCCGCCCTCCACCTGCTCTTCAAGCGGTACGACGAGGTTGACAAGGCCACGTACGTGCAAGAGCGCGGCGAGTGGAGACTAGGAGAGCGAGCGTCGACACGACGAGAGCATGATGACGTTTACGAGACGCGAGACGCGAGACGCGAGACGCGAGACGCGTAATTACCTAGCGAGGCGCGTAATTGCCAGGCGAGCCGCGAATTCCCCTCATTCCCGAGCGAGCCGCGTAATTCCCGAGCGAGCCGCGTAATTCCCGAGCGAGCCGCGAATTCCTGGGCGAGCTACGCTGGCCGCGAATTTACTCGCTCGCTCCTTTGTTCACACCGCTCCCGCCTTTGTTCACACACATGTGTGTGGCCCTCGCTCACGCTCGCAGGTACGCGCACTTCTCTTCTTCCCTTCCCATCGCCCCTTCCATCCAGCCCCACGAATCCAACCTCGTGGACACCTCCCTCCTTTTCGACAAGCAGCAGTGGTCCCGCATCCCCAACACCATAACGTCGCCCGTCTCGTACTTCAGGATGCTCGGCAGCGACTCATCCGCGTGGGGCAAGGCCGTCGCTACCATTGACGCCGAGCACACACACGTCTTCTCTTACCTCTGGAACCAAGACACCTACGAGCACGTGCGCCGCAGCGCCGAGGCCGAGGGCATCACTGCACTAAACAAAATCGTCCACGTCGCCGACTCACACTCCATGCTCTTGGCGTTCACCATGAGTTTCGGGCTGGGCGTGTCGCCGCGCGTCTTCGCGACGTGGATGGCATGGAGGAAGGAAGACGACGGGTCGTTCACCATTGCGTTCACGCCCATGGAGGAGTACAACGAACAGATCCACACCCTTGAGATCAAGGACGCCATCGCAAATCTCGGCGTGGCCGCCAACGCGATTCGGGGGAGTGTGAAGGGGTTCTGGCGAATCAAAAGGCTCGCCGATGACGTGTGTCAGGTAAGAGCGAGTGAGCGAGCATGTTCCTGCCCCGCCTTTCTTCACACATGTTTATGTTTGCCTTTCTCACGCATCTGTATGCATTTGTCCCGTGTGTGCCTTCCCCAACATCTTTTCGCTTACACACACACACTCACAGATCACGTACCTCGTCCAAGCGCAACTGAATGGGTCAATCCCCCGGGCACTGCTCAACACCCGCATTCAGTCCACTCTCTCAGCGGTGCTTACGATACAGGACAAGTTCGAGAGGCCCCCCCGCGTCGTCGACGCGGAAATGAGGGAGGCGTTCATGGACCCGCCGCTCCTAGATTCGCTCGACGACGAACAGAAAGCCATTGTTTTGGACTGCCGTACGCTCGAAACTGACGTTAACGGCGATTGGGTGCCGCTCACGTCGCCAGCGCCGTTAGTCGGGATGTGGAAGAAGTGCACGCCTCCGCGGAAAGGGGAGCGCTCTATCGCGCTCGGCAAGGCAACTTCGACGATTGATTGTTCGGCGAAGAAAGCTGCTGCGGAGTGGTTCTCAGTCATGGGCAGATCGCCCGTTCAGAACAGCAACGAGCAGGGCAACCCCGCGCGTTTGCTTGTGAGGACGAACGGCGTCCACGACATCTGTTGGGCCACGATCAAGAAGATGCCGTTCCCGTTGCACCACAGGGAGTTGGTGGGGCGCGCTATGTGCGTCACGGACACTAACGGCGACGTACTGATCACTTACTCGCCGGTTGATGACATTGTCGACTACGGCATAAATATGAAGGTTGTGCGCGGGCTGGCGAGATGTCTCGTGCGGTTCACTCCCTCTACAAGCAGCGTTGAGCAGTGCGAGGTTGCCTTCCACCAATATCTAGATGCTGGGGGGCGCCTGCCTGCGTGGGTGGTGAACTTGAAAATTCCACAGGCGCTCGGACCAGTAGACGACACACGGGGTTTGTTCCAGCGAGACGACGAGATCGACAAAGCCGAGAGGGACTCCATGGTGAGAGTGTTCAAAGACGAGCCGCAGACCCTCACCGACGACGAGAACGTACTCGTGAACAAAGTCCATGTCAAGCTCGGGGTGCTGGAGTGGGACCGATTTGAGGAGCTGGAGTCGCCCGACCACCTCGTGAGGATGGGCAAGATCTTTGTTGATGGGAGTAGCAGCGCAGTTGGAAGGGCGAGCACGATTGTCGACGCGTCTATTGAGGAATGCGCGGCTTGGGAGATGGCAAAGATGAGCAGGGAGAACAGAAAAGTTCACGTCGCCGATGGAGGACTGGAGCGCGACTTCCGGAAAGAAAATGACCACCACGGCTTGCTTCTGCTGGCCATGGACTTCCACGTACCTGGCTTCCAGCCTAGAGAGTTCGTGCAGGCGCAGATCTGGAGGTGGCAGGGCGAGAAATTGCAAGCTGTGTACCAGAGTGTCGGGCACTCGGCCTTCCTGCCTAACCCGACGTATGTTCAAGGGACGAGTAGCTCGTTTT
>Ga0307985_10000601_pt1 | contig 21002 bp, 19 predicted proteins | sample EllFjometageno80_FD_203155 | JGI IMG/M metagenome (GOLD analysis project Ga0307985, IMG submission 203155) | Marine microbial communities from Ellis Fjord, Antarctic Ocean - #80 | ecosystem: Environmental > Aquatic > Marine > Unclassified | place: Southern Ocean | collected 2014-10-09 | reverse complement strand
CGGCAATCCCAGCGGTGTCACGCTGCCACCGGACCGCCTCGCCGAGTTTTACAACTTATGCGCACCGCTGGGTATCAGCCTCGTTATCGACGAGACCTACCGCTCCTACCGTGAGACCGACGCACCAGCCCACGACCTTTATGACCGAAGCGACTGGCCAGATCATCTCATCACGCTGCACAGCTTCTCGAAGGACCTTGCCATTCCTGGCTACCGAGTTGGTGCCGTAGTCGGGGCCCCCGCTGCCCTCGCCGAGGCAATGAAGTTGGTCGACTGCGTAGCTATCTGTGCGCCTCGAATCGGTCAAGAAGCAGCCTTGGCTGGTTTGTTGCACGCCACCGAGTGGCGAGCCGAGCAGGCTTCCCGCATCGGCGAGCGCCATCGACAATTTCAGGTCGTAATGGCCTCCTCGCCTGGCGGGTATGAGCTGCTCAGCAGCGGGGCGTATTTTGGATGGGTACGCCATCCCCATGATGGGATTGACTCGCTGCAAGTCGTGAGCGACCTTCTTCTACAAAAGGACATCCTGGTCATCCCCGGTACAGCGTTCACTCCAACCGACGAAGCCATGTTGCGGTTGAGCTTCGCCAACCTCAGCGAACCCGAGATCCACGAGCTAGCGGCTCGACTCGCCGAATAGTCGCCACCCAAGAAGATGTGACGATCCGCACCTGGGACACCAACCTCCCACAGCTGGAGCAGGCTTAGGCAACAAACCCAGCACGAGGTCGGGCATCGGGCACCGTCCAGCTGGCGGGCATTGCCTCAAAGTCGAAGAATGGTGCCTCGTCGCCGCCGGCGACGGCATCTTCGATCTGGTCATAGAAACCCTTGCCGGTCTCTTCGGCGAAGGTGATGGCGACTTCTTCATCGCTGTCGCCTGACTGGGGCCGCTGGCAGTACTCGGGGAAACTCGCCTCGGCGGCGTCTCCTTCTTCGTAGCCCCGAGCGAACATCTGCTTCAAGATTCCGAAGCCGTCGTTGCGAACCAGGATCTCGCCGCGAGGCGTGCCGCCGTTGGCTTGCAAATGGGCGACGAACTTGTCCAGATCATGGGTGTCATAGGCAACGTGCTGACAAGAGTGATCACCGTGACGCTCGACAAACTTCGTGACCTGCGACTTCTTCGCCCGGTCGATGCCCCCGATCAGCGCAATGCCAAACTCGCCGAAATCGATACACCAGATCTTCATTGACGAGTCTGGGTCCTCGGGGCGTACATCGTCGATTCGATTGATCAACGTTCCGCCTTCGATCTCGATGTGAAACCAGGCCCACTGCTGAATGCGACCCTTGTCGCAGGCATAGGTGATGTGGTCAACTTTTTTAAGATGAGACATGGATGACTCCTTGTGGTGGTTCATACGTGACCGCTGATCAGAGTGGTGAAACAGCGTCCAAATATCACGGGTTGATATCGGCTGATGTCATACGGGGTGCCCCCAATAACGCCGGAGTCGAAGGCCTCTCGCATGTTCTGAACCCGGACCAACATCATCTAATTGTTGCCTACAGATTACGATCAGAACTGTTCGCCGTAAATATCGGGAACTTCTGCATATAAGAATGACTCATACGATACTTTCGTCTCCATGAATGCCCTTGATGACATTGACCGGCAGATGATTGACATCTTGCGTCGCGATGGCCGACGCACGGCGCCACAACTCGCCGCCGACATTGGTATTGGTCGGGCCACCGCATACAACCGGCTCGACCGACTCATCGATGACGGCGTCATCACCGGATTCAGCGCTCAGATCGACCACAAGGCCATTGGCCAAACTGTGGCCGCAATGGTGTTGATCAATGTCGAGCAGGGCCGCTGGCGTGATCTACACATGCAGCTGACCGAACTACCGGGTGTCGACTGGGTCGGCGTCACCGCCGGCCAGTTCGACTATGCGATCATCGTGCGAGCCGACTCACTCGACCATCTTCGCGACGTCACGCTGCAAGAGCTACAGCAGACCGAAGGTGTCCGGGCAGCACAAACAATCGTGCTGCTCGACGAAGTCGACAAACGCAGCGAGCCTCTCTTCGGCTAGTCCAGCGACAAGGTGGCGGCGACTTCTGCGGCAGCGGCGATGGTTTGATCGATGAGTTCATCGGTGTGGACCGTGGACACGAAGATGGCTTCATACGGTCCTGGGGCCAGAGCAATGCCGCGGTCGAGCATGCCATGGAAGAAGTGCTTGTAGATCCCATTGCCGGCAGCCACTTGTGCTTCGTCGAAGTTGGTCGGGGCGACGTCGGAGAAGAAAATGCCGAGCAGGGATCCAACTCGGGGAACAATTACAGGAATGCCTGCATCGCCAAATACCTGCTCGAGGCCGGTGGCCAAACGGGTCGCTGTGGCCTCTAGCTTGGCATAGGCATCGTCGGTGAGCTGGTCGAGCATGGCCAGGCCAGCCGCAGTAGCGAGTGGATTACCACTGAGCGTGCCGCCCTGGTACACGCCACCCAGAGGAGCGATGTTGGCCATGACTTCACGCGAACCGCCATAGGCACCTACGGGCAAGCCGCCGCCGATGACCTTGCCGAAGCACCACACGTCGGGTTGCACCCCGAACCATTCGCTAGCGCCGCCACGGCCAAGCCGGAAGCCGGTGATGACCTCGTCGAACAACAACATGGCGCCGACCTCGTCACAGGCTTCTCGCAGTCCTGCCAGGAAGCCAGGGTTCGGTGGCACAACGCCCATGTTGGCAGCTACTGGTTCGACCACTACGACGGCGATCGACTCATCGAGCTCGGGGATCTCGTTGTACGGCGCAACAATCGTGTCGGCTACCGCTCCGACAGGAACCCCGTCACAGCCGCTCAGGCCCTGGTTGGCAACGCCGCTTCCCCCAGCGGCCAGCAGGTTGTCGCCGTGGCCGTGGTAATTGCCTGCGAACTTGACCAGCTTGTCGCGGCCGGTCGCTCCACGGGCGAGCCGGATCGCCGACATGGTCGCTTCGGTACCACTTGATACCAGGCGCAGCATCTCGAGGCCCTGTACTCGGCTGCACATCTCTTCGGCCATGACCACTTCGCGCTCGGTCGGAGCGCCGTAGCTGGTGCCATTGCCAGCAGCGACCGACACGGCATCGACGATCGTTGGGTTGGCATGGCCCAAGATGCACGGGCCGTAGCTCAGCACATAATCGATGTATCGCCGACCCTCGACGTCCCAGACATAGGGCCCCTCAGCCTTGTCGACGAAATATGGGGTTCCGCCTACGGAGCGAAAGGACCGCACTGGCGAGTTGACACCACCAGGCATGACCAGCTTGGCCCGCTCGAAGAGATCGGCGTTCGAGGGGGTGGCAGGGTTCAAGGCAGAATCAGACACGGCCCTAGTGTATGCGTTCACGCTGCGCGGCAGCCCAAGCCACGACCGCTTCGATCAAGCCATCGATCGTGTGTGGGTCAGCCTCGATATCAACTGTCACGCCCAGATCACGCGCCGTGCCGGAAGTGATCGGCCCAATACTGGCCACGGTGGGCGGCAAGGCCTCGATACCGATCAGGCGCACGAAACGTTCGACGGTGGACGACGAGGTGAACGTAATCAGGTCGCCCCTACGAGCGAGCGCTTGATCAGCCGGCGTCACCTGGGCATCAATAGTGCGGTAGGCGACCACCCGGTCCACACGCCAACCGTTCTTGGCGAGGTCCACTTCGAGCACGTCGCGGGCGACCTCGGCCTGGACCAGAAGCAGCTGATCACATCCTGGCTGGGGTGCGGACATGGCATCGACAAGACCTTCGGCAACGGCGCGATCGGGCACGATATTGACGATCAAAGGCGAGTCTGCGAGCTTGCTGGCGGTGCTTGGTCCAACGCAGGCGACCGGTGGCAGCGCAGCTACATCAAGCTCGCCGGCCTCGATCAGCGCCGTTACCGCAGCGGCGAGCGCCTTGGCGCCGTTCGGTGATGCCACCGCCAACTGGTCATAGTTGCCAGACACAAGGGCGGCCTTAAGTCCTGCTCCCCCATCGGCAGGCGGCACGATCTCGATCGTGGCCACGCCGACGGCGTTCGCCCCTAGGGCTGCCAGCTTGTCGGTCAGAACCGATGCTTGGGTCTTGGCGCGAGTAACAACGACGGTCAGCCCGTCGAGCGGCTTCATCTGAGACGAGAGCGGAGCTCGACAGCCAAGTCGGTTCCGAGGCTGGGGCCGTTGGATCCTGTAACTGTGACCTGATGGCTTGTCAGCAAGTCTTCGGATGCAAGGAAGCCGGTCAGCGAATAGCCACTGCTGGTCAGTCTTGCGTAGGCGCCCGCTGGTAGCGAGCAGTCCCCGCCCAACTCGGTGAGAAACGCACGCTCGCACTCGAACACGGCATGACTCTCGGCATGTGTTATCGCAGCTAGGCCGCTGACGGCAGACGCGTCATTGACTCGACACTCAATTGCCAGTGCACCCTGGCCGACTTGAGGAACCATGCGCTCGACAGCCATGACATCGACCGAGTCGGGGGTCAGCTGCAATCGTTCCAGCGCAGCAGCAGCCATGACAATCGCATCAAAGTCACCCACTCTGTCGAGGCGGGTCGCAATGTTGCCGCGGAGTTCATCGAATTGTAGATCGGGGCGAAGTGCAGCTAGCTGCGCCCGTCGACGAACCGAGCCTGTCCCGATACGAGCGCCTTGGGGCAAGTCCTGGAATCCACACCCGACCAACACGTCGCAGGGATTGCCCCGCAGCGGCACGGCGCCGAGCATCAGCTCATCCGGTGATACGGCCGGCATATCTTTGGCCGAATGCACAGCCAGATCTGCTCGCCCATCGAGTAACGCAGCCTGGACCTCTTTGACAAAGATTCCCTTGCCACCGATCTGGTGCAGCGGCGTGGTCTTGTCTCGATCGCCCGATGTCGACACGATCACGATCTCGACGTCGTCACATACGCCGCCATTGATCAGGGCCGCTTGCACGCGGTGTGCTTGCCAGAGCGCGAGTTCGCTGCCGCGGGTGGCGATACGCATAACAACGACCTCTATTGGAGATCGAACAGTTCGCGAAGTGCGGCGGCAAGCCGCTCGCCGCGCAAGCTATTCGCCGAGTCCTTAAGCCGCATTGTCGGCTCGTGGATCACCTTGTTCAGTACCGCACGTGTCGCTTCGTCGACTGCGGCACGTTGCTCGAGCGTGAGGTCACCCAGCTTGTTTGCTTGGCGAACCATCTCGTCGGCGCGCAGCGACTCAACCTGGGAACGGAAGCTGGTTATGAGTGGTGACACCGACTGTTTTCCGACTTCGCTCAGATGTCGGAGCATTTCGTCGGCGATAATTTGATTCACTTGTTCGACTTCGCCAGCCCGGCTCTCGAGCCCCTTGGACACAAAAGCCCCAATGGCGTCAAGATCGCATAGTTCAACGCCAGGAAGTTCGCCAACACCAGCGGCGACGTCACGAGGCATCGCAACGTCCAGGATCAACAGGTCATCGCTGCGCTGATCAAGCAGCGACGACACCATCGCGACATCGACAACCGTGCCCGGCGATGCAGTAGAAGTGAAGGCCACATCGCAGGCACCCAACGCTTGGTCGAGCTCCTCGAACGGGCGGACCTGGGCCCCGATCTGTTCGGCGATTTCTGCGGCTGTCGCCTGGGTGCGGCTCATGACGGTGAGAGAGGCCGCGCCTCGAGTGGCGAGCGTCTTGGCCATACCGCTTCCCATCTCGCCGGCGCCGATCAACAGCACATGCTGGCCGGCCAATGAGCCACGTCGTTCTTCGGCCATTACAATGGCGGCTTGGGAGACCGAGGCGATGCTACGCGAAATCGATGTTTCGGTTCGGGCCCGTTTACCTACCGCAACAGCGGCACGGAAGATCGAGTTGAGCGACATGCCGACGCATTCTTGATTTTGGGCTGATTGCCAGGCACGTTTGATCTGCCCAAGGATCTCGTTTTCGCCGAGCACTGCAGAGTCCACGCCGGCGCTGACTCGGAACAGATGCTCGATGGCCTGGTCGTCATAAAAGGTGTAGAGATGATCGTTCAGCGTCTCGGGCGCTACGAACGAGATCTGCGACAGGAAGTCGCGCACGTCTTGGAAGGCACCATGAAAACGCTCGGCCAGGATGTAGACCTCGGTGCGGTTGCACGTGCTGAGCACGACACCCTCGGAAACATAGGGGCGCAGCAACAAATCGTGAAGCGCTTTGTCGAGATCATCAGGCGCGACAGTGACCTGCTCGAGCACGTCGAGCGGTGCCGTGGCGTGATTCAGACCGATGACTACAAACGACATGAAGGGGTTTCGAGAGTGGGTTGGCTGGGATGTCCGATTGGACAGGGTCCATTCTGAACCCTTTTGAACCAAAAACTCACACCGACAGCCTGAGTTTTATGTCACGTTCAGAATCGCCGCGTGGCTGGTAGTAGCTCAGGATCTGCAACTCGAGGGCAAGATCAACCTGTCGTAGCGCTACACCATCACCGACTTGCACAACTGTTGGCGCAAAGTTCAGCACTGAGGTGATGCCTGCGCCGATCACGTCATCGGCCACCTGTTGGGCTACTTCGGCTGGTGTTGCGATGATCGCTGTGCGCGCATGAAGCTCAGCGACAACGGATTCGAGCTCGTCGAAATGGGACACGACCATGTCGCCCACGGTGATGCCAACGATGTCGGGCTGCACGTCAAATAACGCAACGATGGGGAACCCGCGATCGCCGAAACCGCCATGTTTGGCGAGTGCTTGACCCAGGTTGCCCAGGCCTATGACGATTACGGGCGATTGCTCGTCGAGGCCCAGCTCACGCTGGATCTCTTGCATCAGATTGAGGACCTCGTAGCCGACACCCCGGGTGCCATAACTTCCGAGGTGCGAAAGATCTTTACGCAGCTTGGCGGCGTTGACGCCGGCAAATTCGGCCAGGCGCGATGAAGAGACCGTGGAAACCCCATCCCCGTGCAGCTCTTCTAAGCACCGCAAATACAGCGGAAGTCGAGCGACCGACGCTGCGGGGACCTGCAACCCGTCTTCTGACATTGGTTCCAGACTAGAAGCTTGTGCCTGGGTTCACAAGGGCATGAGTTCGCGGCCAGTTTCGCTGCAATGAACTCATTGCCGGAGTACGCGCCGTTGCAGCTTGCCGGTGGCGCCTCGTGGCAACTCGTCGACGATCACGAAGCGCGAGGGAACCTTGTAGCCAGCGAGCCGGGTTCGACAATGTGCCTCGAGCACGTCGGGATCAGCCTCCATGCCGCGGGCTGGCACCACGTAGGCAACAACGACCTCGCCGTACTCGGGATCAGGATTACCAACAACTGCGGCAGCTTCGACGCTGTGGTGTTCCATCAGGCGGTCTTCGACTTCACCGGGATGCACGTTGAAACCGGAGACGACGATCTGATCCTTGTTCCGCCCAACGATGTACAAGAACCCGTTCTCATCGACAACCGCCAAGTCACCGGTGTGAAGCCACCCGTCGCTATCGATGACCGTCGCTGTTGCTTCGGGATCACCCAAGTAGCCAGAAAACACGTTCGGACCCTGTGCCCAGAGTTCACCCACATCACCAATCAAGACATCGTCGCCGTGCTCGTCGACGAGTCGCAGCTTGACCCCGGGCATAGGCCGACCGACCGACGTTGCTGGCGCCTCGGTGCCAACCGCCGAGGTAAGGCCTGGTGATGCTTCGGTTAGGCCATAACCCTGGCGTAGCTTCAGCCCGAATCGTTCGGCCACCTTGTCGGCAACGGCGCCACTGAGGGGGGCAGCCCCGCTGAGGGTCATGGTCACTGACGCCAGCTTGGCGGGGTCGACCTCGCTATTGGCGAGCCGAAACCAGAAGACGGGCGGCGCAACCAGGAACGTGACCTGGTTCTGCATGACAGCATCAGCGATTGAATCGACGTCGGCCTTGGTGGACAGCACAACCGTGGCGCCCACAGAGATGGCGACAGCAACAACGCTGACTATGCCGAGCACGTGGGTCAACGGCATGACGCCCAAGATCACATGACTCTGATCGGCAAGACCAGGCGCGCTGGCTTGTGTCTGTTCAATACTTGCGGCAACGTTGCCATGGCTGAGCACGGCGATGCGCGGACTGCCAGCCGTGCCGCTGGTGAACATGAGCAGCGCCGGATGCTCGGGCTCGAGTTCGAGCGGCGCGATTGGGGCGTTGGATGTGTCGCTAAACAGCGTGTCGGCGGGCAGGTGGTCAACACCCAGCCCTTCACCCAGCGTGCGAGAGGCCTCGTCGGTGCTGATGATCAGTACGGGGCGCGCAAGTTGGACAGCTCGCTCAACCTCGCCCTTGGGATAACGAGGATGTAACGGCACGACGGCAAGCCCAGCGCTCAAGGCCGCAAATAGCGTCTCGATGAACAGCAGCGAACTCTCGCCCATCACGACGATGTTGGAACCGGGCTTGGCCAGCGTGGCCAACTCGGTGCGCCCGGTCGCCACTCGCGACGTGAGATGGCCGTACGTCTGCGATTCGCCGTCACAAACGAACGCGACGCTGTCCGGGTCATGGTGGGAGAACAACTCAACAACGTTCACCTTCGTATCGTAGAGCAGCGCCCGCCGCTCTACCCGTTCGTAGACCAACGCTTCTACACCGACCCACATGCGGGAGCAACTTTTGAGTAATTCAAGTGAGCCGCGTAATTACACTTATGTCGTTTGGCCTGGATTCGAAAGGCTCAATTAGGACCACCGACCTGTCAGCGGGTCATTCGGGACCGAACTGTGTACTGAAAGTACTCACTCTGAACGGTCCTTCTCCCCATGCGTCTGCATCCGCTTCGCTCGCTCACCATCGTGGTCGCGTTCCTGCTGACTGCCAGCACCCTGTTCGCCATTCCCGCGGCTTCGGCACAGGGACCCAGCCGTGACTTCGGTGCCGAATCCGGTTTCCTGTCATCGCTCAATAGCCAGCGTGCCGCCGGCGGCCTCGCCCCCCTCGTACCCAATGGGTCAATGACCGCCGCCGCTGATGGCTGGGCGTTCTCTATGGCGAGTGGCAGCTTCCTTGCCCATGCCACTGCCGGCCACATCATCGGCGGCACGCCAGGCGGTTGGACCAAGGTCGGCGAGAACGTAGGCCGTGGCCAAACCGTGACATCGTTGACCACTGCGTTCATGAGCAGCCCCAGTCATCGGGCCAACGTCATGGATGCGTCGTACACCCACATCGGCATTGCCGTCTACACCCATCCGAGCGACGGACGTATCTACACCACCCATCGCTTCGCTGCTCTTCCCGGCGCAGCGCCAGCCCCCGTGGTCGCAGCACCAGTCGCTGCAGCGGCAGTTCCAGCAGCGACAGTCCCTGCAACGCCAGTCCCTGCAGCGCCGGTCCCGACGGCAGCGTCAGTTCCGACGGCAGCGCCTGTTCCCGCAACGCCGGTTCCGACAGCAACGCCGGTCCCCGCAACGCCGGTTCCGACAGCAACGCCGGTCCCCGCAACGCCGGTTCCGACAGCAACGCCGGTCCCCGCAACGCCGGTTCCGACAGCAACGCCGGTCCCCGCAACGCCAGCCCCGACGGCCACTTCCGTAGTCACTGACTCAGGCGATGCGGCCGGTGCTGGTTTCGGCACGCCGCCAGAGCAACTGGCATTCATCGATACCGACTCGACCCAAGATGCGGCACGGGCGAAGCGCGCTTCCAAGACTGCCAAGTTCAGCGGCTAGCGCCCTAGAGCGCTGCTGGTGTGTGTCAGGCGCCTTGGATAACGATTTGGTAGAACGCTGCACCCACAATAAGCAGCATCAAGATTGCGATCACCAGAACAGTCCATGGTCGCATTACGAGAGCTTCCCAATGGAGACTGGCGTGGTGATGCCGGTCGGTTCATCGCCGCCATGTAACCGAATTTCAATGCCAGTACCGAGGCGCAATTCAGTGGCTGCAGAGGTGCGATTCAACACGATGGCAACCATACCGTTGCTATCGACTATCAAACCGATCTCGCCCGACCCCAGAGCCTCGAAGTGTGAGACTCGCCGAACTGGCCGTCGTTGTTCGGCGACTTGCAGCGAATACGTTTTCAGCTCGAGTTCGTCGGGATCGACGTTGAGCTGACAGTTGCCGAACCGGTCGATCCATAGGACCTCGGCCACGATGGTGTCGCCCTCGCGTCCGCTGACCGGCATGACCGCCGGCATAAGCAACGCCGGGTCGATTGGAGTGCCAACGTCGCTGAGCGCGGCACCATTACATAGCTGGGCAGCAACAGGAGCAAAGAGATCGCGGCCATCAAACGTGGGGCCGGGGGCCTCCATGCGAAACGGCGAGTTTGTGATGTCGGCGGCTGCGGTCGCGCCGCCAACCAGCGCGACTGTCGGCGCAAGGAGACCGTTGTCGGGCCCAACAAGAATGGTAGATCCGCCACCAACTTCGACGGCGACCGCCTTGCGGGAGCTTCCGACGCCAGGGTCCACCACGGCCAGAACAACACCTGGATTCAGATAGGCAGCCGACCGTGCCAACGCAAGGCCGCCACCACGAACGTCGTGAGGCGCAATGTCATGAGTGACGTCGGCGATGCGAACGTCAGGAGCTAGTGAATGGATCACCGACTTGACGACGCCGACGAACTCATCGGCAAGGCCATAGTCGGTCAGGAAGTTGACAGTGTCGTAGCGCATCGACGCTCAGTCTGGCCTGTTCCGTTTGAAACGGTTGGGCCGAAAGCAATGTTGGTGCTAGGAACCGGTTTCGGACTCGACATAACGGCTGTCGAGGAACTTGTCCAGATCGGCTACCCGAATGCGGTATGACTTGCCCACACGGACAGCACCGAGCTCACCTGACTTGATCAGGCGGTAGACCGTCATCGTTGAGACCCGCATGTCCTGCGCGACTTCAGCGACAGTCAGATATCGGGGGCGTTGGCCTTCGTTCACGTTGACGGGTCCTTGCTTGTCCTACAACATCGAGAGGCCCACGTGGCGGACCCTGCTCGTAACGGGAGTCACTCTAGGGGCATTGTGGCGCGACCGTCACTTTGAACAACACGACCCACGGCAGAAACATGGGCACCGTGGGGCTCTCGCGGCCCGTCAGCCGCCTAGTTCCACGCTGCGAGCGACCGCAGCGGCAATTCCTTCGCCCACAATTTCTTCCAGGTCGCGGGCCTGCATGGCCCCGATCGCGGCTGCGGTTGTCCCGCCAGGACTGGTGACGTTGGATCGAAGTTGGGCTGGCGTCTCGCTCGATCCGGCGAGCAGGGTGGCAGCGCCGAGCACCGTTTGACGGCCAAGCGCATCGGCAACATCGGGACTCAGGCCTTGCTTGATGCCGGCAGCGATCATGGCTTCAGCCAGCAAGAAAATATATGCGGGGCCTGATCCAGACAGCCCAGTGACGGCGTCAAGTTCGCTCTCATCCACCACGGTAACCATGCCAACCGCCGACAGGATCTCTGTGGCCCACGCCAGGTCGGCGTCATCGGCGGTGGCCGACGCTGCAATCGCAGCTGCACCTTGGCCGACGAGCGCTGGCGTGTTGGGCATGGCCCTGATCACACGAGCGCCTTCTCCAAAGCCAGCCAGGAGAGCGTCGATACGGACACCGGCAGCGATGCTCAGAGCTCGGGTCGCTCCCCCACCACCGAGCTCGCCAGCCACCTCAGCTACGTGCTGAGGCTTGACCGCCACCAACACATCGCTCACATCGAACTCGGCATTCACACAGGCCGCCATACAGCTCTCGACGATCTTGACGCCAGCGAATGTCTCAGCGAGATACGCACGACGCTCGGCAACGACCTCAATAATCCCGATCTCATCTGGCCGAGCCCAACCGGTGGCGATCAATCCACCCACCAGCGCTTCGGCCATCTTGCCACCACCTGCAACACACAATTTCATGCACCTGACCCTACTTCCCGCTCTGACCGAGAGAGCCGTTGCGCACCGGTTTGATTCTTGGTGGCGAGGACAGGCCCCTGCTAGTCACCACCGTGCAGATCGTTGTCCTCAGTTCGTGACCAATCGGTGACCATTTCACCAAACCGGGCACGTTCAGTGATGGTGTCTTACTCGCTCGGCTGAAACACCAGCCGCAGAAGCTTTAGCTCATCGTAGGAATGGCGGCCGTCAAACGCTTCGTAGATCGGTCGTAGTGCTTCGTCACCTAGCCGATCGAATGCATGCAGAACAGCGCCTTGATCATCCGCGGTTAAACCCGACTGGACTTGCAACACCTCGGCCGAAACCTTGCCGCCAGCGTCCATGAACTTGGCCACGTTGCTCATCACCGTGCCCTGCTTGACACCCAGGCGGTTCGCCACGTCGGCAATGGTCTCGCCGTCAGCGATTGCTTCGCCAACCTCTTGCCAGCGCTTCTTGTGCAACGAATCAGACAACGTGGGAGCAGTCGCCTCAGCGTAGATAGGAACAGCGCCGGGCTTGGGCTGTTCGGCCAACTCGTTCTGCTTGCAGTGCGCGACTATCAGCGGGATGAACTCGCCGGCGAACCGCTTTATCTTGGTGGCACCAACGCCGTGAATTGAACCGAAGCTCGCCTCACTCTGGGGAAGGTGCGTTGCCATTTCAATCAACGAACGGTCACCAAAGATGACATACGGCGGGACGTTTGCGTCGGTGGCCAGCTCGGTGCGCTTGGTCCGCAACACATCGAACAGCTCGGCGTCATAGTCGCCAGCATCCCAGTCTCGGGTACCGCCACTGCGACTGCCACCGAGACCTGGGGACCGTTGCTGTTCGGGTAACCGGTCGCCCATGACTTTGCCGTCACCGTCTATGACCGCCCGGCCCTGATCAGTCAGCGACAGGCTGCCGTACTTCAGGTCACGGTTGAGCAAGCCCTGATCCACGAACTGGTGAACAAAGAACGCCCACTCCTTCTTCGTGGTGTCGCTACCCGAGTTGTAAGACGACAACCGGTTGTGCTCATTGTCAACCACCTTCTTCGCCGCTGATCCCCGAAGCACATCGATGATGTGCGCAGCACCGAAGTAACCGCCAGTCTGTTCCACACATGTCAACAGCCGCCTGGCAGCGGCGGTGATCTCGACCTCCGGGGCTTGTTCTTGGGTGCATCGATCGCAACTATTGCAATTGTGCTGGTCATAGGTTTGGCCGAAGTACTCGAGTAGCGACTGACGACGACACCGCTTCGACGACACGTAGCCGACCAGCGCCTGCAGCAACGTCTGTCGTTGCTGGGCTTCCGACGCTGCGCCCTGTTCGATAAAACGTTGCTGGCGCCCGACATCGCTGGGGGCGAACAACAGCCGCACATCGGCTGGCAGCCCGTCGCGTCCGGCACGACCGATCTGCTGGTAGTACGCCTCGATATTGTTGGGCAGATAGATGTGCAGCACGTAGCGAACGTCGGGCTTATCGATGCCCATACCAAACGCCACGGTCGCGACCATGATGTCGACTTCATCTCGGATGAAGGCCGCCTGGTTAGTCGACCGCACCTGTGGCGCAAGCCCAGCGTGATAAGGCAGCGCCTTCAGGCCACGCTCTTGCAGCCGCTCCGCCATCGAGTCCACGTCTTTGCGAGTACCGCAATAGATGATTCCGCTCTGGCCCTTGTGGGCATCGACAAAGGCAAGCGACTGCGCCAACACGTTGGCCTTGGGCGCAGTGTCTATGTAGAAGTTTGGACGGTCGAAGCTGCCCACAAAAGTGTTGGCGTCACTGAAAGCCAACTGGTTACGAATGTCGGTTTGTACCTCCGGCGTCGCTGTTGCCGTCAACGCCACACACGTAGCCTGCGGGAAGCGCTGGCGCACCTCGACCAGCTTGCGGTACTCGGGTCGAAAGTCGTGACCCCAACTCGAAATGCAATGTGCTTCGTCGATGGCGATCAGCTCCAAGCGGCTCTCCTGCAACAGCTGCAAAATGTCCGGCTTGAGCAGCGTTTCTGGCGCCAGATACAACAGCTTTATGTCGCCGGCACGCACCTGGTCCTTGACCATGCCATAGGTCCGCTGGTCGAGGGAACTGTTCAGATAGCTGGCAGGAATACCCCAACTCGTGAGCTGCGTGACCTGGTCTTCCATCAGCGCAATCAGCGGCGAGACAACCACAGTCAACCCGTCGAGTAGCAACGCTGGAATCTGATAACACAACGACTTACCACCACCGGTCGGCATGATGACCAGGGTGTCTTGGCTCCCGATCACGTTGGTGATGGCCTCGGCCTGCAGTGGCCGGAACTCGTCATAGCCAAAAATCTGTTGCAGGACGCCAACCGCGTCAACGTCATCGGCGAGATCCAAGCTCGGCTGCTGGAGCCATTGGGCGGGGTCATCGTGGTCGTCAGACGAATAGTCGCCTGCGGCGTCTTCGCCGTACCAGTCAGGCTCCGCCGGATCCGGTTCACTCGTAGCGCTCGACATGCGTTGCTCGATGTCACGCTGGGTCCGCAGCTCGCCTTGCTCGTCGATATGCACGACATCGACACCGCGCCCGCTCAGAGTCACGCCGATCAGTCGGCTGCGATGGCTTCGCTCGGGCTTGGCTTCACTGCTGAAGAGGGCTACCCGGTGACCGCCTTGGTGAGCCTTTTCGAGGCGAGCGATACCGGCAAGGTAGAACTCGGCGGAACGCAACAGTTCGACATCAACCGACCCGCCACGCTGCACATTCGGGTCACTTGGTTCTGCGCCGAGCGAGTCACCCATGGACAGGTATCGCATCCCAGCAGTACCGAGCGCGACCTGCAGCGGCTCGGGATTGAACGCTGCGTGCTGATCGGAATCAACGTGCGACCGCACATCGATGAGAAACTCGACGTCGTGCGTCTGCAGCAGGTCGATCACCTGCGCCACAGAGCGATCACCCACACCAATCGCAAACGTCGAGCTCATCGCGCCAATCTAACAACGGTTTGCAATCGGACTGTCACAGGCGTTGCGCATGCACCGTGTTCACCATCGATACAGCCCAGGTGTATGCCTCATCCGCCGCAAACGAACAAGGCCGGCCCTTACGGACCGGCCTTGGGTCCCGGTGGCGGAGACAGACGGTCCTGCTCAGCCGGCGAACCTGTGACCTTCGGGTTATGAGTTGCACGAGGTCGGTCCGGGTCGGTCCGGTCCTGTATCGGTTAATGGCGTGATTTCAACGATCTGGCAACGATCTGGGTGAGGTTCGTCCGGGTTGGTCCGGTCCTGTCTGGCTGGGTTCGTTAGCAATCCGTTAGCACGAACGTATGAGAGTCGACGACCGTCTATTCGGTAGGTAGGTCGAAGTGCCTGTGCTCTCGTCGCTAACGCAGCACCGTCAACAGCGACGCTGGATCGAGCAGCTCTACGAAAACGACACAACGAACACAGACCCACCCGTAGCGCTCACGACCGCCAACGAATCGCTTCGGCTAGCCGGTTAGCAGCAGGGCCGTGCTCTCACACCGGTCGAGATGGCCAGGGGTCTCTGTGGTTGTTAGCGGCGGCGGCGGCGGCTCGCTGTCATCATGAGTGCGCCAGCGCCAGTTATAGCGAGCGCTAGCTGTGTGAGACCTGTACCGGTTCCGGTAAACGCAAGCACCAAGTTTCTCTATCACCATTGCGAACGGCGTTCTCGCCGTGAGCGCTCGAAGTAGTCGTTCTCACGATGGCCCTTGTGCGAGCCGTCACGCACGCTGCGACGAGAAGGAGAACCAGTTTGGCGTTGGCTTAAGGCCTGTGCTTTGTTGTTTGTCGAGGTCTATTCCTCGTTGTTGTTCCAGAGTTCAAGATCTCCGCTGCTCTGATTGTCGAAGGCCTTGTACTGGTTGTTTTGGGCGGTGTTGTTTGATGCCACACCCGACGCTTGTTCCCACCAGACGAAGCCCGATCTGCCGTTGTCTTTGGACGTGTTACCTGTCAGCTCCAGTAGAGCGCTACCGCTCATGCTGAAGCCAATTAATTGGTTGTTTTGGGCGGTGTTGTTTGACACCACACCTGACGCTTGTCCGTACCAGACGAAGCCCGCTCCGGCGTTGTCTTTGGACATGCTGCCTGTCAGCTCCATGTCACCGGTACCGGAAAGTACGAAGCCGTGCGACTGATTGTTTTGGGCGGTGTTGTTTGATGCCACACCCGACGTTTCCCCTGCCCAGGAAAAGCCCCCAACGGCGTTGTCTTGGGATGTCGAATCTGTGACGGTGCCGACCGAATTGGAGATGGTTAGGCCATCCGAGGAGCTTCGTTTAAAGGTGACTCTCTGAATGTCGATTTCAGATTCTTTTACGTCCACGCCGCCGCCTCCGTCGGTAGTGAGATCAGTGATCGTTACCTCAGCCTCAGTCACCGAGATGATTAGGTCGCTGGTGCGGCCCATGGTGATTGTGGTGCTGTTTTGACCGGCGCCGGTCAAGACGATGTCCTTGTCGATTACCAGCGTCGTCGTGATCTGGAAGGTTCCGGCCCCCAGCCGTAACTCAGCCCCGTTGGTCACCTGCTCGAGTGCTTCTTCGATCGTGGCATAGTCGCCAGAACTGTCAACCTCAATCGAATAGACACCGTCATAGATGGCCGACACGGTTGGAACAGGTTCAAGCGTGGGCGTCACCGTTGGCTCAACGACCGTTGGCTCAACAGTTGGCGCTTCAGCAGTCGCAGCCACGGCAAGGTCGAACCCCTCATCCTGATCAGCTGAACACCCAGCAACCAACCCGACCAACGCCACCAAAACCATGGCAACCAATCGGAAAGGCGATCCCAACCTACATTTTGAACGGAGCACTCCCAAAGTGAATCACACATAAAGACCCACCAGCGAACACTGGAACTATCCCCATGCAATGGTGTCCTTAAATTAGAGGCAGCTTGTCACGATATTAAGCGTCAGCTAGACCCCTCTGGGGCGTCGGGGGCGGTGGGACTCAGATCATCCTGACACAACCCTGCAAGGCGTGAGTTCCTCCCATTACATACAGAAACCCTGACCCTCACATCATTGAGAAATCAGGGTTTCTTATAGTGGCGGGGGCAGGATTTGAACCGGTGACCGTCGGGTTATGAGCCCGACGAGTGAACGCCTGGGGCAACTGCCGGGTCTAACCTAGATAGCTGCGCGGATCGTATGCGGTGCCGCCGACGCGTGTCTCAAAGTGCAGGTGGGGGCCCGTGCAACTGCCGCTACAGCCCACTGCGCCGATCGAGGTGCCCGCTGACACCGTCTGGCCGGTAGACACGTTAAGTGAGCTCATGTGGGCGTACAGCGTGACCAGGCCGCCGCTGTGCTGAACCAGAACCCGCTGACCGAAACCGCCGCTGAAGCCAGCTGCTATGACCGTGCCGGAACCGGCTGAGGCCACCGTGGTTCCTGTGTTCGCAGCAATATCAATACCGTTGTGCTGTCGTCCCCAACGAGGACCGAAGTTCGAGGTGACCGTGCCATTCACCGGCCAGCTCAGGCTGCCACCGCCGACAGACGGTGAGCCGACCAATGCGGCATCGGCGCGGCTAATGGCTGCTGCGGCGACAGCAGCCTCGCCTCGGGCTGCAGCCGCCACCTGCGCCAAGCGGCGTGCTTCTTCTTCGCGGGCGACTCGTTCACGCTCGGCTTGGATGCGAGCAGCTTCGCGTATCGCTGCCGCTCGATGTTCTTCTTCGACTATCAGCGTGGTGATCTCGGCCTGCAGCGCAGCCTCATCGCCGGCGAGGAGATCGACTTCTTGTTGGAACTCGGCGATGCGCTCTAACAGGATTGCTTCGAGACGTTGCTGGTTTGCAATGGCCTGATCAACTTCGACAACCTGCTGTTGTGCCTGAATCTCGCGGCTTTCGATCTCGCGTTGGGCAGCCTCGGCCCGAGCGGCCGCAAACTCACGATCGGCTTCGGCGACCCGCAAACCGTCGAGAATGTCTGCCTGCGATGTCTGCACTGCCGCCACAAGCGCCCGCCGCCGTTCACCTTCGTTCAGATCGCTAGAGCGGAGAACATCGTCACTGCTATCGCCCCAAGGCTGCACGTAAGCCGTGATGGCTTGACGTTGAAGTTCTTCGCGAAGGTCGGCGATGTTCTGTTGTTCTTGAACGACGTTGTCAAGTGCAGCGATCACGTCGATACGAGCCCGCTCGAGCTGAGAGCGCGTCGCGTCTAGCGCAGCTTGGCGGGTCGCCAGATCTTCGTTCAGTACCCGAAGCCCATCTTCAATCGCCTCGTTCGCTGCGAAGAGCGGATCAAGATCCAGAGCCGCACGCGCCCGATCGGCTCGAACCGCATCTCGATCGGCACGAAGCGTTTCGATCTGATCAGTCTGAGCTGATACACCCGACGGCACGAGTTGCGCCAAAAGGCACAGCGTGATGCAGGTAATGAGGACGCGGTGAAGTTGTTTCATCAAGTGGTTCGCAGCGGAGGCAGCTGCACGAATGTAACACTTCCGCAACACATGCACGCCTCACGGCGGCCGTTTTGCAACTAGCTCAAGTTACGCAGACGCAGGTCGACCGGAAGTGCCGGATCTGCAACAGGCCAACCGCTTCGGTAGGCCAGCGCCACAGCGGCGGCCTGGCTATTCACACCAAGCTTGCGCAAGATGGCTTTGACCTGAGTTCGGACGGTGCCAATCGAGACGAACGACGACTCGGCGATCTTCGCGACCAAGAGGCCTTCCATGAGCAAGCGCAGCACTTCACTTTCGCGGCGTGACAACGATTCGAATGGCATGAAGGGGTTGTCGCTGTCAACGCGGTGCGTGCGGAACAGATGCAATAGCTCGTTGCGGTACGACTCGCTTAATAGCCGTTCGCCTTTCACCATCGCCAGAATCTGGTCGACGGTCTCGACCATTGGATCGCTGGACGCAACCAGGCCGGTGGCGCCAGCGTTGACGGCCGCAGACAACAGCAACTCGTGCGTACTATCGGACAGAACAGCGACGGTTGCAGCAGCATTGGCTGCAGCCTTGACGAGTTCTAAGCTGCGAGCGAGGCTAGGGCCAGGTTGGATGCGAACCAGCGTGATCGCAGGAGTGCGTTCGGCGATCTCGGCTTCGAGCTGGTCGACCGTCGTGGCCTTCAGGGCCCGCACGGCGCACCCTTCTGCAGTGAGCACCATTGCCAGGCTGCCCGCCAGGAGTGAGTGGTCGTCGACGATCAGAACTGGAGCCGCGACCTCTCGGTTCGTTTCGAGCAGGTCGTGTTCATGGTTGTCCAGATTGTGCATGGCTCTTCCAAATCCAAACTTGGCCAGCGAGTGCTGCCAACAGTGACACCCCACTATCCCCTATTTGCTGTAAGCAATCAGACTCAAATGGCGCGCGATAGGCCTGGCGAAACGCCCATCGCCAATTATAGTATTTCAACTTTTCGGTTAAGATGGCCCATTGTTGAAGCAATAGGTCGATATGCCCCCGCCCAGAGGAAGCGATGCCGCAATGACGGCGGTCCCGTTACACGGCGGATTATGACCAATCGCCAAGGATCCGTCACATATCCCATCGCCGGCGAGACACCCGAAGGTTTCAAGCCAGTCGTCTACGCCAGCATTTCACTCCGTTGATAGAGCGCAGACTACGAGATCGGCATTACCGGTAGCACTGGTATCGCCGGTACCTGGTTAGCTAAGACCGAGCTCAGCGCGCAGTTCGGCAAGCTTGTCGTCGGCCTTGGCCAACGACACAGCTTCGCGAAGCTCGGCTTCGGCACCCTCGGGTGTCGACTGAGCAATCTCGGCGTGTGCCTTGGCATTGGCCAGCCGTTCTTCAATCTTGTTCTCGACACGCTCAAGGCTCGGCTTGTCAGTCTCGAGTGCGCCTGACATTGATTCGACGGCCTTGTTGACCTCTTCCTGCATCTTGGCCTGCTGGATTTGGCCCAGCAGCTGCATGCGCTTGGCGGCAAGTTCCTGCACCCGCATTGCGTTGCCTTGCACCGCGCTGTTGGCTTCATCGGCCTGAGCAACAGCGATCTCGTACTGGCTCTTGAGGCTTTCTAGACTGTTCTCTGAAGCCTGCAGCTTCATGGCAAGGCTCGATGCCGTGTTCGTCCACTTCTCGAGGCCAGCCATGTCTTCTTCGACCTTGGAGCGCTCGGCACGCAGTAGTGCTTGCTTGGCCATCTCGCGTGCCTCACCGACTTGGTCCGCTGACTTCTCGATTCGACTTTCGAGCTGCTCCCGGTGAGCAATGACCTTGGCAGCTTGATTACGGAGCTGGCGGTCTTGCTTGCGGGCGTCATCAATGGCCTGCTCGATCTCAATTTCCGGATCCATTGCCGCTTCGGCCTTGACCCGGAACAGGGTCCGGAGATAATTGAATACTCGCTTGAACACGAATGCCCCTCTTGGGTTGCGATCTGGTAGGTAATTGTACGTTGAGAGCGAGCTGACCCGCTCACGAGTCACCTATGGCGCCGTGGGGCCACCGGCCCCGGTCATTGGTTGGCTTAGCGACGACGACGCTTACTAGTCGAACGGCTGCCCGAGCTACGACTGCTTGAGCTTTGACGGCGAGAGCTGCTGGACCGAGATGTGGAACGACGACTCGAGCTACGGCCCGAGCTTTCGCTGCGAGAGTTACCACCCAAAAAACCGCCGCCAGAACGTGGACTGGACTGACTCCGTCTGGAGCCAGAACTACGGCCACCTGAGCGGCCGCGACCGGAGGCCATCGTGCCAGCGCCAGCGATCAACACATCGAGCAGGCCGCCACCGCTACGTCGCGGGGATGGGCTGTAGGGAACGCGCTCTCGAGGAGCGCGTTGTGGCAAGTGCTGCTGGCGTTGCTGTGGCGTGGGCTGCTGAGGCGGCTGCGCAGGTGGCGGTGGTGGTTCGACCTTTGGCTTTTCCGGCAGAGGCTCGCCATCCATGATTGCTTCGGCCGCATCCATCTGCCAGCGAGCATGGGCAACGCGTGCACCAAAGTCAGAGAGCTCAGCCAGGTCAACGTGCTTGAGTTCCCCGAAGCCAAGGATCTCCTCGGAGGTATCCAGGTACGTGTCGGTCGCTTCTCGGTAGTACTCGATCGCCTGGGGCTTGTCCGAAAGGTCGGTCGGACTGGACAACACCAAAACATCGTTGGCGAGTTCATCGATTTCGACCTGGAGCTCAGCCCGAATCTTCTGCGCTG
>Ga0307985_10000598_pt1 | contig 21104 bp, 14 predicted proteins | sample EllFjometageno80_FD_203155 | JGI IMG/M metagenome (GOLD analysis project Ga0307985, IMG submission 203155) | Marine microbial communities from Ellis Fjord, Antarctic Ocean - #80 | ecosystem: Environmental > Aquatic > Marine > Unclassified | place: Southern Ocean | collected 2014-10-09 | reverse complement strand
ATGGTGGATTAGCGGATACCTTTGACCACTTCCATAGTCTGTTGTACTGTTCAAACGTACCGCCTGTACCTAGAACTTTTTCAGCCCAGCTTGCATCTATTGTACCATCTGCATTTATATCAAAGCTCGTACTGTTTGTACCCCATCCGAACATGTCTTCAAATATTTCCTTACGGATAGCCATGCCTGAGAGTCTTCCATACTTCTTTCCTTTTGGGATTCTCTTGAAGTCACTAGGAATAGTAACGCCTAGTAGTATTTCCTTCCCTTTGTCGGTCATTGTATTAATCAATTGCCTGACTAATTTTTCGTTCTTGTCTGAAAGGAGCATGTGATTGTATACCAAGTCACGGATTCTTTCTGCTTCATTTAACAACCAATGTCCACTAACTTTTACACCTCCTGTATCGTACAATTGTAAGGACTTAATTAACTCTGTATCGTTACCACTCAACCTTTTTAACTCACCTAGTATATCAAACTTTACAAGTGTAGAAGGAAGAATCCAGTCCTTGTTACCTGCAATAGACTCAAACATGTCTAAGATAGCCATGTCTCTAACGGGTGTTGATATTGCTATTGAAGACAAAAAGCCGGGGTCTTTTACTTCACCGAGTATAAGCTCTCTAATACCTGCAGGAATATCTTTCCTTGCTTGTAGGTATCCTAGATCAAGCTGGACTCCTGCTCCGCCTTTATCTATAGCCCTGTAGTCCTTGTCTTTGAGTAAGTACTTCAGATACTTCCTAGGTAGGTACTGATCATCAAACTTCTCAAGGGATTCCTGAGTCATTAGACCACGTGTTACAAGGTCTTTACCTATCTGATGGATTTGTGCTTTTGCGTCAATAGCGGCTTGTCTTTCTTTAGGGTCTGTAATTAAAGTAGGATCAGCGTTAGGAGTTACAAAGAAATTATATAAAACCTTCTGTTGCTTAGAGTCACTCATAACTTTAAACAGCTTTTCTCCTGCCTGCTGTGCTTGGAATACTACACCTTTGTTTTTCCTTCTTATGTCTTTGTAAAGTTCTGTGTCAGGGAGTGTACCTTGAGCGATTAATCTTTTAGTCATTTTATTGGAAAGATCATCTTGCCATTTAAATGTAGGCACCCAGTATAGCCCCTGTTCAGTCAATCGCCCTTGAGCTATAGTAGCACCTTTATAACTATTCATTTTCTGAGCCAGAGGTATCTTAGACTTATTAACCTTCATGTCCTCCATATTTATAATCATTTCAGGGGTCATTACAAATTCACCACCTCTTCTCATTTTCATACCAAGGACTGCGGCTGACCTTCTATTTTTAGCACTATCAAATTTAAGTAATTTTTTTGAAGGTTTTCTCGTAATTGTCTCTCCAAACTTAGGATGATTTTTAGCATTTATTGGTTGTCCAGATTTATAGGACTTCCACTCAGGGTCACGAATATAACCTGCTTTTATCTCTTTGTCTCCTTTTTCCATAAAAGCAACTTGTCCTGCCGGAGACTCCTTACTTAGCCAATCTTGCCCCCAATCCTTGCCTAATTTTAAAAGTTTATTCTTTGGGAAACGGATTACTCCCTTCCCTTGTAAAACATTCGGGTAACTTCTATGTTCGTCAGTTCCTAGAAATTCTGCATCAGTTTGAAAATTAGGATTATCAACATCAAATTCTACCACTCCTGCCACATCTCCTAATTCAGCATCAGGATAATCAGAAGTTCTAAGTAAAATTTCTTCAACAGTATACCCCTTGTGAGACTTAGCTCCATCAGGGCCAAAAAGACCATTAAGTATACCACCTCTTGTTGCATAAGTTAAACTGTCGCCTAGTTCCATTAAACTTTTATAGTCGGGGGCACCACCATGTAATTTAACAGCTTTCTTCATAAACGAGACATCTTGCTTCTTTTTAATTAGTTCGTTTAAAGCATCGACATCTATTTTTTCTTTAGTATTAAAATTGCCTAATTCTATTGCATCAAACATTTCAAACCACATTGTCTCCCAAACGTCCATGTTCCCTATATGGTTATCCCATTCAGCTAAAACAAGTAGTCCGTGTTTTGCTTTTAATTCCTTTAGATTATTCTTAACACCAGTATTTGCACCTTCTGCAGATGCAATAACTGCTTGTCCTTTATCTGTTTTATTATCTAAGTCAAAAGAAAAACCTACACCACCTCCAAGAAATTTTTTCTTTGCGTGCTTAGACTTTTTACCCCATAATGCGTTATATTGTCCTCTCATTAATCTATCAAAAACAATAGCAACTGCTGTCTGGCCCTCTAAGTGCTTAAGATTTCTTGGCATTTTAGACATATTGACACTACCAAGTAATGTGCCATGTCCTTCTTTAGCTTTCTTTTCTACGTACTCCTTACTTAGTTTTATCTTATAAGCCTTTGAAGGTTGTCTTGCATTGATTTTTGCAGCTTCTTCTTTTCTTTTTTCTTCAGAAACTGAACCAGTTTTAGTTTCAGCCTCCTGCAGTACCTTGTCAAACGGAGAGGCTTTCTTAGACATATTGATCTTAGCAAAGGGTCGTGTTGGTGCTTCTATACTCCTACTTCTAACTTCTTTAGTTGGATGTTTTTCCCATCTTATATTTAATCGTGGCATATTATTTCCAGAAGCTGTTGTTACTTCATCGTATGTAATAACATTGCCTTTAAATACTTCAATTATTTCATCAGACGGTATTGCTCCATCTATCGGTTTATAAAAGTCAAAGTTAGCACCTTTGACCTTGGCTACTCTGTGGTCGGCTGGTTCGTTTATGCCAACAATCCAAACAGGGGCTTCAAAATGTGGTGCTAGTGCATTAGGATAGATTTTTTTTGCGTAAGTTGATGCTTCACGTAAGTTAGTTGTAAAAAAAGTTAAACCTTCTTTTTGTCCAAAATTTCGGGTTCCTTTCGTCTGTACAAAACCATTTTCTATTATTGTTTTGTACTCTGCATCAGACATACCTCTATATACAACACCATCTTTTGGTTCCTGTCTTAAGGACATACTATCACCCGCCTCTCCTAAGTCTTCAGGGAGTTTTAGCTCTGGAATTAATTTATAGTTTTTACTATTCCACCCCATTTTTTTCTCAAATTTTTCAACATATCTGGGATCATAGTATGCTACTAGCTTATTATTTTCTTCTATATTCCTTTTCGCATTTTTGGAATTAAACGATTTTCCCTTTGGGGGTGATTCATACTGTGGATTATACGTCTTAATTTTACCTTCCTTAACTAATTTTTCTAAGTTAGGTCTAGTAATAAACTTTTTAGAGAAGTTTAACGGCCCATCTTTTTTATCACCTACTGTAAGTGTTTCTATCTCGTCATCTGCGGCCTTCTCCCTAGCTTCTGTTTCTTCTGCAGTCTCTGTATCAGTTTCTACATCTGACTGTGACTCTTCTTCGGATGTATCTTTAGGTGTATTACTAGCAACTGGGAAGTCCTCACCTGTGATGAAGTTCCTCTTACCACCAATGTACTCTTGTTGGAGTTTTGCCAATATTACTTTAACTTGGTCATTAGTAACTCCCATGTCTTCAAACATTGGAATAGAACTGATGTAGGTTCTCAAGGAAGCAGCAACACGCTTCAGGATGTTAGGGTCTCTGGCTCCAAACTCAGCAAAGTTTATGGCAATGTATTCCTCAGCCATTGTAAAAGCTGTCTTGTTCCTTTCGTTTGTTACAGACGTAGCTTCATCCTTCTTCAGTGCATTGTAGGCTTCTCTGCGTTCATCTGCATTTTCTATAGTATTAATGGCTTTAGGAAGGTAATCTCTACCTTTCCCATTTATTGCAAAGTCGTCTAGTGCTTTTTTGTTAGTCTTGATGAAGCGATTAATAAAAGGATTATACATAGCACCTAGAAATTTCTTCAAGGCCATGTGTCCTAAAACTTCATGGAACAGTGTCTGGATTAACCGTCCACCTGCTCCTATACCTTTGGGGTCAGCAGCTTTAACAGTGCCGTAAATATTCTCGGCTATAACATATATTTTACCGCTATCAGTCACAAAAGCCTCAGAAGTTCCTAAAATCTCTTCTGCTTGCGATTCCCCAACCACCTTTGAAAGAGTAGCTAAATCTGCTTCATCACTTTTACTGAGTATTGTTATGTCAGCGTCCTTATTTTTTAACTTTGTACGTGCAACAAAGTCGTCTGTCAACTTTATTGTTTCGTCCTTGCTAAGGTTGTACTCTAGGTCTATGTCCTTGTCAGGGATAGTAGAACTTCTGTTTACCTTGTCTGAACCTTTTTTCTGCTTACTAGCGGCTTTAGTAAAGTTCTTATCAGCACGTGCATCTAACTCGTCAGCATAGTCATCAACGTCTTTATCTGAATCACGTTCGTCTAGCTGTTCTTGTTTTATCTCCTGAAGGTCATCCCTATAGTCTTGTAAGGTCATCCCCTCTGGATATTCTTCTTTTAAGAACTCTGCCCTCTCCTTGTTCTTTGGATAAAGAGAGTCAACTGGTACTGTGGCATCTTCATCGTTGATGTCTACAACTTCCTCAGCCTCAACTACAGGAGAAACCTTTACTTCTGAATCACTTTGTACGTTCTTATTAGTTGAGTAGGATTCCTTACCATCTTTTTCAGTTATAGCACCCAGAGACTGTAATTCTTTTCTTGTGAAAGTTTCATCTCCAAGGACAACTGATTTTATGGTCTTGTCTTTATTTTTGGTAGTCTCAGGCATAACAATGCGGAGAGAACCTTCAGGTGTTTTTATTGCATTATTGTATCTGTCTGCTAATGTCACAGAGGCAGTACTCGGAACTACAGGAGGTGTAATAGGTTCCACTATCACGTCCTTGTTTTTCTTACTTTCTTTTAACTTTTTAGCCTCAAGTTCTTCGTTAATTTTTACTTCTAGTTGTCCTCCTAGACCACCTGTTTCCCTTCTTTTCTGTTCGTTTTGTATGGCCTTTATAGAGGTTTTTATAAAACTGACATCTAACCCTAATTTTTTTGTGGTGTTAGTCTTTATAACACTTCTTGCTGTTTTGATTTCCCTTTTTAATTCAGCATCTGTCAGGTCTACTACTCTCGGTTTGTTTGGCTCAATCCCACCACCTATATTATCAGCCCCTTCTAATACATAATTAGGGCTACTAGGATCAGTAGATTCATCTACAGGTGTGACCTTCTTTGTTTTCTTACTTTCCTTTAATTCTCTACTTTGACGTTGGCGTTTAGTTTCTGCCGGAGCAACCTCTGCCTCTACAACTTCTTCTGGAGCTACTTCTACGATAGGAGCAGCTTTAGCTTCTTTTAACTTGGCTTCAGCAAGTTTTAAGTCTGCTTTTTTCTTAGGTGCAGTTTTAACCTCAGCCTTATCCGTATCTTCTTTTGCCTTTGCTTCTGCTGTCTTACTTAGTTCTTCAGCTTGAGCTTTTGCTTTATCATCAACTTCCTTAGCCTTAGCATCAGCTTTAACTTTATCATCTGCCTTCGTTTTTTCCTTAGCTATAGAAGCATTGTACTGGTCTAAAATCTTAATTGCCTTTACAGGTCTCTTAACTTTATCCCATGCTGCCAACTGTTCATCTGTTCTTCCTAAGTCGAGTTGTTTTACATAGTCCTCTTCGTATGCTTTTACTTCTGTCTGAGCATCTATATATTTAAATTTTTCATCTTCTTCTTTCTTCAGGGTTTTGGCTTCAAGTTTAGCCTCATTACTTTTCTTCAGTTCCTGTTTTTCAAGTGCTTGTGTTTGGGCTTTAGCAGATTTTTCTAGTTTAGCCTCTAGCTCCTGTCTTCTCTTCTGATCACCTTCTCTTTTTGCTATATCATTAAGGATTTCTGGATGTTCGGCACTAAGAATATCTATAATATCGTTCTGTGCTCGACCTTCTATTTTAAAGTCTCCTAACATTTGGGTAGCAGCATCTGGATCAACCTGCCACACCTTAATAAGATCGTCTACTTGGTTTTGTCTTTTAGCTTTGGAGTCTGACAAAGACTTTGCTTCGTCTGACTTCATTTTTACTAAAAGTTTCTGAGAGGCTTCTGCTTCTTTTCTTAATGTTTCGCTCACTGTAGCTTCTACATCAACCTGATGTGACTTTTTAGGAAACTGATTAATAACAAGTTGTTCTGCCGCAACTATAGGCCCAGTTGCTACAGCCTCGCCTACTAATGCTTTCATAAAGACTTCAGACTTTTTAGGCCCAATGGCTTCAAGGGCTGAATCAAACTCAGCAAGTTTGTCAGGGTCAACGCCATTTTGACGGAGTGCACTGATCATTGAATCCCTTGACACTGAAATATCCCATACTTCGGATGCAGTACCTCCGGCTATGTCAGCTACTGCTCTCAACAGCCACCCTCCTGCGGGGATATACCCAATCATTTCAGGTATTCCTGACGAAATTATCCGATTACCTAAGTTACTTTGGGCAGCATCTGCGGAAATCTTTTTTATCAGTTGTTGGTCAGTTGAGGAAAGTCTTTCAAAGGGTTCTTTTTCGCTAATCCCTAATGCTCTACGGATGATAGGATTGTTTTTTACATTTTCTGCAGTCTCAGAGGATACTAACGCACTACCAAGTAGTGTACCAACACCCATGCCTAATCCAGCGGCTACAAGAGCAGGTGCTCCAAGTATCATTGCAGGGGCAGCGGCAGCTAAAGCACCAAGTGCAGGTACGGCACTACCAGCAGCAAAGGAACCTACTTCTCCAGCGGTAGGAGAGTCCTCCCATGCCTTGTCAAGGCTTAGTGGTATAGCATCAGGCACATACTTTGCAATCTCATAACCCATACCACCTTCTGCCTGCAATCTGGCTAGGGTTTCATCTCTAGTCTCTGCAGGAACGTAGTCTGGATTTTCAGCTAGTCTTTTTTGTAGTTTGGTTTGTACTTCGGGGTACTTAGCAGCTTGTGCTAATTGTTCTTCTCTATATCCGGGTGCCCACTCTTTTATATCGTTAGCAGTTTCTTCAAAGCCTAGGTAGTCTAAAGAAGGAGCTATGAGGGTTTCTGCTATAGTAGCACCAGAGGCTTGTGTTTCATCTACGCTCTTAAAAGCAGCATTGCCAAATTCAGACAATGAAGGGAGATACTCGTTTCCACCTAACATTGAGTCTAGGAAGCCCTCTTCAGGCTCTTCAGTCTCTACAGGAGCAGACTTTTTATTGTACTCCTCCTCCCAGTTAGGATTTTCCGGTATATCCTCTTCTATAGGCCCATGAATGCTTATGTATCTAGCCTTAGCTTCTTCCCAACTTTCTGACGGATAGGCATAGTTCTGGTACCAAGAGTCTAGTTTGTTCATTTATTTTATCTTTCCTGCAACTTTTTTACTAAGGTCTTCTTCTCTTTGTTTGTCAGCGTTTTTAAGTTTCAATCTGAATCTTTCCATTTCTGTGTACTCACCCGATGTAATCTGCATCATGTGGGCATCAATTAACATGTTTTGAAGAAAGTTTTGGTATGCCATAGGGTCATCTAAAACTGCACCATAGTTCGGGGTCTTGTCTTTGTTCATAAAACGAGGTCTGTTAAAGAACCTGTCAAACTCAGTCCTATAGTTTGTCTTTAACCGCTTAAAATATTCTGTCTTATTAAAACTTGAAGGTCTTATTTCATCTAGTTCTTTGAACCCGAAATTATTCATTACTCCTTTTCTTCCAGTATAAGTTTTTCCTCCTACTTCTATTGAACCCATCATACCCGGCTCAAAAACAGAAGAAGTACTTTTCATTATACTTGCTCTTTCACTCATAATCTTAGTATAAGGTACTGAAAACCTTGACTGAAACTTGTTCTTATCCTTACTTGACACTTTTGCATTAGCTATCCTGTTACCCTCAGTAATAATATTGTCAAGAGTGGCCTTATCTAAGTTTAACAGCTTACCAAATGTAAGGATACTTTGGGGGTTATTATCTGCTACAGCGGCTCTGTAGGATTTCCAATATTGATCGGTCTGAGGTGACATGTAGTCTTTGTTTTTCTTCCGATTAAGTTCAAGCTGAGAAGCCTTAACTTCTAAATTCATTTGTGCTACAGCCAAGTCTAAGGTCTTTTTTTCTGAAGGCTTAAGTATTGCTTTTAGCATTTTAGGACTAACTCCTTTAAAGTGACCTTTTTCTGCAAGGTAGAGCATTTTAGCACTAGGTGATAGGAATGATGCTATCTTAGTGTCTTTTGCCAGTTTCTTTTTCTGGTTATAATTATATGCTAATTTACCATAGTCAACCTTTTGCCCTGTGTAGGGGTTAGTCCATACATTCTTTTTGTACGCTGGTTCTTTGCTAGGCTCTATACTATAAGATGGAGACTCTTTTTCTGCTTCTGCTTTAGTAATAGATTTAATGTCTTCAGCTATAAAACTATCGTTATCAAAGTCAGTAGAGCCTATATTCATAAGTCCTTCTTTTTTAATAACAGCTTTTTTACCTTCTTTATCAACAACCGCTTCTAGTTCTCTAACCTTTTTTTCAACGATTGTTGCTGCTTGTTTAGCTTTAGTATCGGCTTTGTTTACTTCTTTTTTCTTAGCAACGACTTCTGGTTTTTCTGTAATTACTTTCTCAGCAACTTCAGGTCGCTCACCTAAGTTCATAAGTCCACTACCTTCTTGACTATCAAAGCCTGAACCATCAACTTCTACAGCAGGAGCATCTTCATCCATCCAAACAGGTACCTGACCGCCACCTACTTTAGCTATTAGTTCTCTGTAGTTTGGTTTAATAAAAGATTCTTGGTCAAATTGTTTTGCCATAGGATCTACCACCTTTTTCATTGAAGGTGTATTAAGTGCTACCTCCCTCCTTGCATCGTCTCTGGCATTTTGTTTCTTTAAGTCAAGGTTTAAAGATATTGCTGGCGTATTTTCTTTGTTAAATTCTTCTGCAAGTTCATCTGATCCACCAGTCAATCCCACGCTATCGCTCCACTCACCAGCACTCTTAAACCCCCCTTTAATAGAATCAACAGCTTCACCTAGATTCCTCATAATAATACCGGGTTCATCTGTTTCTATACTTTTTCCGAACTCTGTTTTATAGGTGGGGTCATTTAATTGTTCACTGGCTTTCTTATTCTTATAAGCAGAAGCTATTTTTAATTGTTCTTCTTTGCCTCCTTCTCTTCTGCCAATTTTATTCCAAGTAGGTAGGTCTATGTCATAGTTAGTAAACATACCTGCTAACCAACTTTTTTGTGCATCTTCCATTGTATATCCTTTGTGTATTCTTGTTGATTAGGCTCTAATTCCCGCCAGTATACCACCTATATTTGCAAAACTTTCATTCAACTGTTCTTCACTAATTAATCCTAGTAGAGCTTTATGTTTAGCTTCCAAATTAGACAACTGCGGAGGCCTTCCTCCAGCATTTAATCTCCTTTTTTCTATTGCATCACGCTCGGCAGCTAGTTCATCTTTTTGTTTCTGTGCATAGTCATCCCACTCAACTCTTTTTTGCTGTTCCTTATCCCGTAGAAAATAATTAGTATCACGTGCCTCTGCAAGCTGTTTTTTATTATCAGCATATTTGGCATCTATAGGCTCTTGAGCTAAATCATCTAAGGCATTGGTGGTATCGTCTCTAACTACTTCTTCTTCAAGGTATGTTTTAGACATAGGACTTGCTTTAAAGTCTATGCCCTTACCTGCTTGATTACTTTCAAGTTCAGCTAAAGATATTCCGTTATTTGCAGACTTAAATCTGTTAGACTGATCACCGAACTCACCAATTTTATTATATTCCCTATCTACACCTTCAAGTGTCCTTTTGTTCATAAGTCCACGTTTTATGTCGCTTTCTTCTTTAACCAGCCCATCTACCCAACTATCTTCTCTATCATCTCTAGCATTTGCTAGGTCTGCCAGTTTTCGGTCTCTATCATACATAGACTCGACTTCAGCTAAACTTGGGCCGTGGTTTGCAAGGTTTTGTGCTTTAAAGGATTCATCGATTCCTTTTTTTAGTTCCCTTCCTTCTTCAATTTGTTTTTGTTCAAAGGATTGTGTATCAGGCACTGAAGCTAGTGCTGTTGGCGCAGTAACTTTTATTCTTGGATCACCTGAGTTATCGAGTGTTGTGCTAGGTACTTCAGGAAGAAAACTACTAGGATCGTTTCTTCCACTCTTGTATAAAAAGGCATTTGTATCTTCTCTGCCAGAATAATCTTGGCGCTTCCCTGAATCATGTTTGTTACTGATTGCAAGCCTTATAGCATCATTGTATTCAGGACTACCTTTTTCAAATGTGTTTGCGTACTCCCTGTCAGACTCAAACTGAGATTGATCCTCAGCCCTCAACTTGGCTATATCCTTGTCTTTAGCACTATCCATGTAGTTGTAAACAGCAGATCCTCTATTAACGAGGCCTCCGTATTCATTCTCTATCCGATTTCCTTCAGCATCTTTTCCTAGTATAGCATCATCAATCATACCACCAAACCCTAGTGCTTCACTTGCTCCACCTGTGTAATATGCAGCGGCTCCTCTAGCAATAGCACTTCCTAACTTTTGCCCTGTTGAGCGCTTTTTACTTCGTGCAATCCTAGCAGCTTCAGCTTCAGCGTCAGCCTTCTGTTTAGCCGCATGTTTTGCCGCAGTCACATCCCCTTGAGCGGCATTTCTGATTTGCTGGTATCCTGTATAATTTATAGCCATAGTGTTTCCCTTAAGTTTTTGTTATCTCATTCCGTATGATTTAGGCATGAACATTTGCATCTGCGCTTGTTGCCTTTTCTTTTGAATAGCGTCCCCTGCTTGTTGTTGCTCAGGACTCATAGGTGTGTTTTGTCCCATCATACCACCTTGTTGAGCTATACCATTGGGGTGTTTCATTCCGCTAATTGGCATATCATAACCACCTTGTCCCATCATACCTTGAGGTTTTTTACCTTGAGTCTCAGGATTATTACCTTGTGGTCTAGGACTTATGCCGCCCATCATACCACCTTGTTGTAGAGGGGATAGTCTGCCCGGCCCTATTCCTCCTTGCGCTTGCTGTGGCATAGGAGATTGCATTTGATTAAGTTCAGCTTGTTGAACAGGTCTTTGTGGAGGTGCTCCCTGTAGCTGAGGTGGAGGTGGTGGTGCATTAACTCCTCCCTTTGATGTTGGGGCCGATCCTTCTGTATTTGATGTTCCTGACGGCTCAATAGTAAATGAATGATCACCAGTTTGCTTTATCTCAGTTGGGGAAGGGGGCATTTGACTGTTAGGTGTTATATGCCCTGACTGTGAAGGTGTGAAAAGTTCTCTCCCTTTTTCACCTACAATGTATGGTGTGCCACCTTGAACTGGGCCACCTTCTGCCTTACCTTCTATTTCTACCCCTTCAGGAGTGGTAGTGGTTCCGGTTGTTTCATCAACTACGACTGGCGGTACATACTCAGCTTCGTCTGGTGTACCATTAGCCGCTCTAGTGAGTCTAGCTTGTTCCTCAGAATAGTTCTCAGTACTTTGTGCTACTGTGTCATCAAGCTGACTCTCTGTGAGGTCTGTTTGCTGTTTTACGCCAGACATTTGATTTAGTTTAGCGTTACCGGAAGCCTCTACTGAGCTTATTCCAGATTCTAACATAGAACCTTCCACGCCTACCCCTTTTAGTCCTGCATCTGCGCCTGCTGAGTGAATGTCTGCCGCTCCACTAACAGCATCCATACTCATACCTGTACCTTGTGCATTCATAGCACCTTTACCTGCTAAAGACGCAAGTTTTGCGGCACTCTGTCCTTCTGCACCTTTCATCATCATACCAGCACCCTTGCCTTTTAATTCAGCTTGGGTTGTTGCAAGGCTTGCTTGTGTGCCTGCCATGCCTGCCTTCTGACCCAAGGCACCTAGTGCTTTTCCTGTTAGTCCTGCGGCTGCATTTAACTGAGTCAGGCCCATCTGTTGACCTTGCAGTTGTGATGATAGTGTTTCTGATCTGCCTGATTGGGCTTGTTGATTTGCAGACTGTTGTTGGAACTGTGCTACCTTAGCGGCTATTTCTGCAGGAGAAGCTCCTGACTGTGCCATTTCACGTCTTAACTTCTCTTCGCTACCTTTTTGGGAAGCCATACGGCCTTCTTCCATCTGGCCTTTGAGCATTGCAGCTTGTGGCTGTCCTACATCACCCGATGCGGCTTTTTGAGCCATTGAACCTATTTGACTTTGGTATGCTCCTGCTTCCTTCTGGAATCCTTCCTTACCAAACTGATTTTGAACGGTATTTACGTCACTTGCTCCTTCTGTAAAACCTTTATTACCTGCAGTGGCGGCATCAACCATGCCTTGACCTGTTATCTGATCATATCCACCTTTCATTGATGCAGAAGTAGAATCATAGCCTTTTTCCCCTTCTTTCTTACCAGTAGCATCAGTCATCACACCAGTACTTATATTGCTTGCAGTCTTAGCACCTTTATCACCAGCATCTTTAAAATCTTTTGCTGCACCACCTGTCCTAGTACCATCAGCATTCAATGTACCTTGAAGGTAGTCTTGACTTGCATCTCCTATCGTTGAGGCTTTAGTTCCTAATGCACCAAACTGATCCTCATATTTATCTAGCTTTTCAACGTCACCAGCAAATCCTCCTCGCATTTTACCTGATGCTTCATCGTATTCAGGGTCATCCGGTGTCCGTCCTTTATCATCCTGCATTGTTCCTGAAGTTATATCTTGAACTTCTCCTTTATAACCTTCATAACCACCCTTCATTGAGGCTGTCGTTTCATCGTACCCTTCTTCTCCTTCTTTATTACCGTTTTCATCCGTCATTACACCGTCAATGTAGCCTTCTCTTTTTCTCTTAAGCCTCTGTTTTTCTTCATATTTCTTCTTTTTTACGGCCTCTCTTTTGGCTTTCGCTTCAGCCTCTACTGCTGCGGCGGCATCTGCCTTGGCTTGAATTGCTGCTAGTCTAGCGGTTCTTTCTTCAGGAGTTTCTCCATTACCTCCACCACCTCCTTCGGGTGTGTCAGGTTTATCAGGTTTATCAGGTGTTTCAGGGTCTGGTACATAACCACCGCCTTCGTTACCACTTCCGGGTACTCCTGTTGAGTTTGTAGGGCTAGAACTAGGCCCGTCAAAATCTTCATCATTCTCACGTGTAAAACTAGGAACACCGTATGGAGTCATGAAGCCAGAACCACCTTGTTGTCTAAGCAATGCCATTTCCTCTTGGTTTAAGAATGCAGGATATTCCTCCGCACCTCCACCTGCAGGTTGGTATCGTTTAGGCACTTGAAACATGCCTTCTTTCTTTGCCTTCTGTTTGGCTAGGCCCATAAAGCCGGGTTCTCTTGTCATATCATTGCCCTTGTGGTGATTGGTTCTGTGGTTGTTCCATGTCTAGTAGTGTCTGGTCTGTTTCAAATAGTGCTATGTCACCGTCTCCATCTGTCTGAATCCATTGTAGGACTTGTCCAGAACAGTTAGAAGGAAGGTAGTCCTTGTGTGTCTTGTATCCACCATCCTGCGGTATTAGTATCTCTGGTAGCCACTCCCTGAAGAGTTGCTCGCCATCTACGAATAAGGCCATTTCTACGTGACCTTGGTATGTTACTTGGTATTCTGTATGCGTTTTAAGCCCCTTATAGTACTTAACTGGCAGTGCTACTGGCCTTGCAGAGAGTATCTGGCCTTTCTGCGCAGAGGATATTATTTGTTCGATGTGAGGTATATATCCATAAGCCAGCGGAGGAAAGTATATTCTTATGGTATCCTGCCGCTTCCCCTTTCTAGGGATCAGTGATACTGACTTAGATATGTTATCGTTTGGTCTGATAGGTAACTCGTCAACAAATAACTTAACTTGTAGTGTTCCGTTGAATGTAACTTCATAGTAGTGGAACAGTATATTACTGCTAAAATTTGCTTCTGGTTGAGACTCAAACTGTGTACGTGTTACGTCTGTAAGGTTTGAACTCATTTGGGCTACATATCCGTGTGCACCCTTTGGTAGTGAAACTCTTCTTGTTTCTCTAACTGTGTGTTCAGGCAGTGTCTTCCCTTTAGCTGTGAGTATGTCCTTACCATCTACTGTAACATTAAGTACTGGTTGCCCTAGGTACTCTATTAATATGGACTGGAACACTTGTCTTTCTTTTATCATAGCAAGTCCGTGTCCTTCTCATTCTCTAGTACTGAGACCTTGTCCTTTAGTATTTTGACCTCTGAGCCTAATTTCCTAAAGTTATCATATAGTTGGCGGAATGTATCTCTTAGGTTCTCGTCGTCTATACTGAAGTATATGTCTGCCTCTGCTAAACCTGTGTTAGGTGTGATAGCCATTATATAGCCTCTGTGTCAAAAACAAAACCAGAAATACGACTTGTTTCAGTTTCATCCGTAGTAATATGAGGTAGATGGCCTTCTGACATTGCAGGAAAGTAGAGTACGGACGTTCCTGTATTACCAGATCCGGGGTCTGTGAGTGCTACGGAATCTATCTTGGTTACAGAGTCTAGCTTAACTAGCACCGTTGGAGTGCCTGTATATGTCAGTGTTATAGAGTTAAACCTCTTCTTTACTTGATCGGCAAGCAAATCATACTTTATTGATACTGATGCTATCTTACCTGTACAATCAACAAACTCTATACTTGCACGGTTCGCAACCTTTGCTGTTGATATTGACAGTGCTCTGTTGAACTCTGTTATTACTGCAGGGTAGCTGTATGTGTCAACTAGCGTACCGTCACACTTTATATTGACAGTCCCTGAGAAGTCTGACCCTGTTACGTATACTGTATAGTATGCCTTTTCTGCTGTTATATTACCACCTGTAAAGTCTCTTGTCTCAAAAGAGAATCTATTGTCTGCTACTGCACCTCCAATGTAACCAGCTTCTGAGTATAGTCTGTTATTAACCCCTCTGTAGTGTAGGTTTGCGGCTTTATTCGTTGATTGACTTATCCTAGGTGTGTCCTTCATGTCTACCTTCCATCCATTACTTCCTGCGGTCAGGAGGTAGTAGGTATCGTCAAAGACTCCTGAGACGTTCTCTACTGCAGTTGAACTTGGAGTAGTGAAGTCCTGTAGTAACATGTCTGACAGCACAGTAACATTTTTACCATCAAAGTGGCTGATACCTGCATGTGAGACATACATAATGGATTCTTTTATCTTTGATATAGTCTTGTGTGCTCCTACTGGTAGTCCGTGTACCGTAGGCACCTGAACCTTACGCATCTCGTTGTGAGCACTACCATATACACGGTATACTCCGTACTCTGTGAAGACTACTGCCTCACCGCCCCTTGAGATTATTCCTGTTATCTGAGCATCAAAGTCTATGTAGCCGTCAATAGCAAAGTTGTTAGGCTTTGCGTAGTTACTTATATGCAATCTTTTATCAACGGCTCCAATGAAAAAGTTATTGTACTCGGTCAGGAATTTCAGGTTGTAAGGAATACTTACAGGGTCATTTATAGGCTCAATCTGTATCAATGCCCTTGGTGGTGTGAAGTCTATGTATGAGCCACATCCGTCATGTGAGTTTATTCCATCGTCTCCTAGCACTCCTGCGTTTACTACGTTAGTGCTGGCAAAGACGTATTCCCTTGTATCATCACTATATGGTGCACCTGTAACAGAGTTAATTGCGTCTGATGTGAACTTGACTATAAAATGCATGTCTATTGTATGGTGCACATTTGCACCATACAAGAGTACTGCATTGGTTGTAGTTAGGAGTGTGGTCTCGCCTTGGTATGATGTAAGCTCTACAACTGCTGTACCAGCCCCGTTGAGTCCGCCTGTTCCAGTATTATTAATTGTAACACTTGGGGCAGATCCCGTATATCCGTTTCCTTTTTCTGTAATAATTATATTCCTTAAATAACCGCCTTTTATTACTGCCGTAGCTGTAGCTGTTTTTCCACCACTCGCAGAAGGGGCAGCGATGCTTATGACTGGAGCAGAAGTATAATTACCATCACCTGCGTTTGTTATTGTAATACTAGAAATCGAATTTGATGAGTAGTGACTTCTGGCCCCGCTTGCTCCATATCCGTACCACTTAACCTTCCACTCTGCACCTGTTGGTAGCCCTCCTACCTGTACGGACACATCACTACCACTCTTTGCTACGTCTACCGATAGTGGGGTGCCGTCTGTCTGAGAGGTCAGATATATGTCCTCTACCTTCTTAATTATTGTAGAGGTACCACCTACCCTATATAATGCAAACTTGCCATAGAGGGATGAATTAGCATCAGTCTGACCTATTGTAAACTTAACCATTGCAGGTGTACTTGCGTTGGCTGTAGCTGATGCTATATTGGCTAGACTCATTGCTATTGGAGTCAACTCTGAGATACCTGCCTCTGCTCCACTTGCATCATCAAACCTAGCTATTCCCCACTGGAGAGGTATAGGAAAGTTTTCTGTTACCCATTTTACTGAGTGTCCTTCTTCCCTATCAGTGTTAGCGTCTCCTAGTTGCGAGACCTCTATGCTGAGAGGCTTAGGTGTTGGAATTTCTATGGGATATATCTTACTTACTATGCCATCCATCAACCTTACTGGTGTAGTACCTATAGTGACAAGGACTCCTGTAGCTGTAGCTGTGGCAGGGTTGCTTATTGTAATTACACTGGTTCCATGGTCTATTGCATCTATAGTGGTATTCTTTGGAATACCTGCACCAGTTATTAGGTCTGATGTAATTACTTTAGGAATATCTGTAGCAGATAGCGTGATTGCCGTTGAACCACTTGTTATCTGAGAGGATGTGAATTGCATCTCGTCTCTACCCATGTATAGGTCTTCACTGTACTCTACAAAGGATGAGACTGAACCTAGGTTTAACTCTGTGTTATTTACTACTGTAGCTGTTACTGAGGTGAGTGTTATGGTTCCAGATCCTGCATCTGTCAGGGTTATTACAGTAGCACCCTCAGTTGCACAAAGAGTCATCTTATTCACAGCAGATACAGTCTTAACAAAGTAAGTTGTTCCTGCTACAAGAGGTGCTGGCACATCACTTCCGGCTAGTTTGATTGTGTCGTTGACTACAAGACCGTGTGCTCCACTTGCGGTTGTTAATACGTTTGACGATGCAGTAACTGTATCAGTCACACCTATTTGGAACGTACCTGTCTCTTTTATAGTAAAGGGATTGCCGTAGTCTGTTGAGGGGATTGTTGCTGGAGCATAACTTGAACCTATGACTGGTGTTTCACCTATTTCTATGACATTGATAGGGTGGGTTGTTCTGCCACCAATGCCATCAGTACTAACCCAAGTTGAACCCTTCTCGTAGAAGAACTGCTTACCACCACCGTCACCACCTATAGCCTTGTCAGGACGTATGTCTCCATGCGAAAAGTCCACATTCGTTGCAGACTGAACCATGTTCTCTGGCAACTTGTGTGCGGGTATCCGTGTGTTGAGTCCACCTGTGAAATCTATTTGTCGATCTAAAGCCATTCATCAAACTTTTATAATGTAATTGACTGCAATTATTGGTGATAATATTGTATGTGCAGTACCGCTACCTGTATCGTTAGTAGTTATTGTATGGGAGTGTGCACCGCTGTTGTTTAGGGTTGTCGCTATTGTGCCAAAGGTGATTGCAGTGGTAGAAGGTGCACTGGTGTTGTCATTATTTGGTTGGTTACTTGTTCTTTCTGGAGTAACGTGCACGTGTGAGCCAAGACCATGTGTGTGTGCAGGTATCGATGCAATTTGTGCACTGTGACGGACATCCATCTCCGTGCCACTGGAATTTTGATCATCTGTGTAACCTGACGTTGAATTTCCAACACCAATTCTTACTAACCTATCAAATCCGGTTCCGCCTACAGTACTTGCAACTACTTGGGAGAAAGCATTACTACTAAGATCGGTACCGTTAGCCCAATCTGTTCCACCTGTAGTAGTACTACCACCGTTGGAGGTGCTTTCCGCAGTGGTATGAGTATGAGGCATTGGGTGCACATGGCTAGGCATGTTCGTTGTAGCAATCGTTGTCGATGCCGACACTGTGGTATCTTGTGCGTTTGCTCCATGGTTGTGTGCTGCTAGTTCTGCCGTTATTAGTGCGTGTGTCTCTGCACCTGCTGTATCACTTAGAGTTCTTGCAGTAAGTCCAGCCGTAATTGTGTTGACTGCTCCTGTGTTGTTACCTACTGGTGCCCTTGATCGGAAATCTGGTAGCTTAACCTTATTAGTCCCCCACACCGCACTACTTGCATTACTCCAGTCACTAGACTCCTTTAGGAGGTTAAATAGGGCTTGGTAGGAGGCACTTTGATGATTAGCGGCAGAACTTGTGGACTCCCAACTTTCATTAGAAGTAGTACTATCCTGTGCTATTGTATTGCCGTTGCAGTACAACCATCCTGAAGGAGAAGCATTACCTGCCGCATTACCTGCGTACATCCGTATCTCTCCTGTAAAGCCGGAGAAGTTATTGGAGCCGCTGACAGTAGACGTTAGTGTGACTGTGTCTGTAGAGGCATTACCAACTACAGTGTTGCCGTTGAGTGTGGATAGACCTGTAACGGTCAGTGTGCCGTCAACACTTAAGGCCTTGGTACTGGTAGTCTGTAGGTTAGTATTATCGTTAGACTCAAGTACAATGTTTGCTGTACCTGTATTGCTAAGGTGCCTAACTTCATTTACTTTGAGTGTACTCATTCTTCTCTATCCTCTTGCTTTTGTTTACGTTTATCTCTGTAGGGATTACCATTCCCTGTCTTTAACTTCTTCTTAGCCATTGTACTATACTGGTGTGATGTATATGAGACCGTTTTTATAGACTGTCTTACCTTTTTCTTTAACTGCAGTCATCACATTACCTCTATTCTCTAGCCTGTTGAATGAGCAGTGTACCCATCCGTCTCTAGGGTCATCCCCCGGAAACTCAAGTATCAACTGGTCAAACTTTAAGTTACCCTTGATCCACTCTGCTAGTTTAGCATTGCTTACAGAGGTTGCCTCAAAGTCTCCTGCCTGTCCTTTGATGTGCTGACTCTTGTCACCTGAGCCTATTGCACGGTTAAGCTCTAGTACTCTTAGTCCTGAGTTAATTGAGATAGAACCAAACTTCTCTCTGCAGGGCTGTAGAATCATTGCTGTTAGTACAGCTAGGTTTATAAGTTGTTCCTCGTTCGGAACATTCTTAATACCCTTCCTTACTGCTGTCTGGCTACGTGTTAGTTCTCGTAGCGAAAAGTTAGCACTCAGTTTCATTAGCTTAACAGTTCCTTCATGTTCTTAAAGGTATTCTCAGGCATTTCCTCTACAACTGCGTCTAGGAGAGCCTTCTGTGCATCGTCAAGGTTATCGTCAATAGCCTTAGTTACGTGTTCCATTGCAAGGTTCTGTGCCTTGTCTAGTATGAGACTCTTGATTATGTTAATCAGAAAAATTTGCATCATCTGTCTCTCCTTCTCTGTTTGCACGTGGCGGCGGTAGTAAGTTGGCTTCTGCCTCTTGGTGTAGATCACCGCCAGACTCAAAGTAGAACTTAGCTATGCCTGCAAGGATTGGGATAAAAGCACCTATCAGAATATTCAGCAAGTCCTTGGAGGACGTAGCCATTTCATCGTTAGCCATCATCATCACGTGTACAATGTAGCCAAAGATTGACATTGCAACTAGAGCAATAGCAAACCTAGCATAGAATCGTACTAACTGTATCTTATCATTGACTGTCATCATTTCTGCCTCCTCTTATCTCTGTTTTCTGGAAAGCGGGAAGATGCTATCCGTAGATCCGTTACTAGGGTATTAGTCTTTTCCACTTGTTGCGTTAACTTATCTAGCTTTTCCTCTAGGTTCGCAAACTTACCATCTGCCAGTAGTATCATCTGGTTTTGTAGGTCTACGACACTAGAGAACATCCATGAAACTGCGCCTATTAAGAATGCAACAACAAAAGGGGTTATAGCCCTTACGAGTGAGTGTTCACTAACTGCCTGCATCTGTTGTTGTATTGCCAAGTTCTTCCTCCTTAAGTTGTTGTTGTTTTTCTTCTTCTACTTGTTTTCTTACCTTATCCGCCCAATCTTCTCCAAGATCGGAGTAGTGGTCGTTCCAGCATGGGATCTCAAAGATCCCGCCGTCTGCCTTGTATAAGACCATTCTGTTTACTTCTTCGTAGAACTTGTGACCTATAACGTCCTGTTTCTGCCACTCACCTTTAAGCTCTTTCCATTTAAAATTATAGACTAAATACTCCTGTTCTGCGAGTTCTTTCTCCATGTGTCTCCGTTGATTAGTTGATCTGATTGAGCCTGCGGTATTGGGCAGGCCGTCTTTAGCATTTCCCCTATTGCTTTAGTCTTGCTAGGATCTAACGCTGTAAATTCCCTCTTAGTGAAGGTATGCCTCATGAGGTCTACGTAACAGTCACAGAGTGGTATATAGGCAGATGGGGCTACTCCTGTCCTGTGGAACTTAATACTGCACATCTGCCACATCTCTCTGACATCTCTAGTAGAGTACTTCTCACTTGCCTCACTAGCTATAGCCGTACTGCTGATAAGACCTAGTGATAGTGTAATGAGTATTATCTTTAGCTGTATCGCCATACTGTAGGCCTCGTTCCTTCTTCTGGTGTTAGTGCGTCCATGTGGATAAAGTTCCTTGAGAGTCCTATTCCTGTCATGTACTGCCTTGCTATCTTGTAGAGGCTCACTGAGTCTGGCCCTGAGATAAGGATGTCTATAGCCTTGCCTATTGTATGTGGCCCTGAGCCGTCTGGTGCTGCATACTTTGATACTGCACGGTTATGGCTCCTGCACCTGTATCCTGAGCTTACCTTGAGAACCCTTGTACTTTGTTTATACCACTCTTCCTTTACCTTGTCTAGTCTAAGCATGAAGTCCTCGTTCATGTAGTTACCACCACATCCGCAGTGGCAGGTTAGTTCTCCTCTGCCGTGTAGCGGTTTCCATGTCAGGGTGGCTAGTGCTACTTCAGGTAGCGTAGCTATTCCCCCTAGGATAACTGACTTAATAAGACTCCGGCGCAGAATAAGGATAAAACCTTACTACGCTGGTTTAGGATACTTAGCCTTCACCAAGGCTCTTTTTGCAATCAGTGCTGCTTGGTCTGATGTGTCGTACAGGGCTACTGTCAACTCAAGTAGACTTGGGTATTCTTCCTGACGTTTACGAGCGTATTCTAAGGCATCG
>Ga0307985_10000596_pt1 | contig 21113 bp, 23 predicted proteins | sample EllFjometageno80_FD_203155 | JGI IMG/M metagenome (GOLD analysis project Ga0307985, IMG submission 203155) | Marine microbial communities from Ellis Fjord, Antarctic Ocean - #80 | ecosystem: Environmental > Aquatic > Marine > Unclassified | place: Southern Ocean | collected 2014-10-09 | reverse complement strand
GCGTGTTTGGCGTGGTTAGTGGTTAGTGTGGTTAGTGTGGTTAGTGTGGTTAGTGTGTGTGGTTAGTGTGTGTGGTTAGTGTGTGTGGTTAGTGTGTGTGGTTAGTGCTTAGTGCTTAGTGCTTAGTGCTTAGTGCTGTGTTCTTAGTGTGCTTAGTGTGCTTAGTGTGCTTAGTGTGCGCTTAGTGTGTGCTTAGTGTGTGCTTAGTGTGTGCTTAGTGCGTGTGCTTAGTGTGTGTGTGTGCGTGTGTGCGCGCGTGTGTCAAAACAACTTGTATGCGAAGCGAGCCGTGAAGACCGGTGGAGCTGAAATTACATTGTGAGGACGGGGTAGGGTGTGTGGCTCGCAAACGGCGCCGCCCTTTGTTCGCAGTGCCGCCCCTTTGTTCACACATGTGTGTGGCTCCTTTGTTCGCACCTCCGCCCCTTTGACACATGTGTGTGACCCTTTGTTCACACGTGTGCGTGGCGTTTCGCAGGGTGCTGAAGAGGGAGCGGAGTGTTGGTGGGGATGACAGTGCTCGGTTTGTCGTCCATGACACGACCAAGTTCGAGGAGTTGTGGTCTGAGACAGTTGGGGGGAACGAGGTTGGGGCGTACGAGTGCGTGGGAAGTGGTGTCACGAGAAAGGTTTCGCTGTTGCACGCTACTACCATAGACGAGCGGGTGGTTTGCCGACTAGATTTCAAGGACATCTTCGAGAGCTCTACCAAGCCGTTGGGGGGGGCGGACTTTGCCGTAATCGCGGAGAGCGTCGACGCCGTGTTTCTTTCGGATTTGAGGGGATTTAACAGGTGAGCACACACACGAATGCGCTAATTGCGAGCGAGGAGCGCTGAACGCGCGGCCCGAGGGTTCTTTGAAGCGCGCCGTTGGAGAGCGATGGCGTGCTGAGCGAGCGGCTCAGACGCGCTCCTCAAACCGCCCATTGAGCGGTTCACATGTGTGTGCGAACAAAGGGGCGAAACGCGCTGCGCTTTGGCGGAATGCCCGGTTCAGAACGCGCTTTGAGCGGCTCACGAAGCGCCATGCGCGGCCCAGAACGCGCAATGTGCGAACGAAGGGGCGAAACGCGCTGCGCTTTGGCGGAATGCCCGGTTCAAAACGCGCTATGAGTTGCTCACGAAGCCTCCTCCCTGCCCTCCTCTTGCTCCTCTAACACTCGCTTCGCTCGCCCCCTCCAGGGGAGGGCATAGCATTGACGGATTGAGGCGACTCGTTTTGTTCATTGACGCGTGCTATGACGCCAAGGTTGCCATGTATTTCGACTCGAGTTGCAACATTGAGGAGCTGTGGGACAGTGGGGAGGATATCGAGTGGGGCGTGACGACTAACAGCAACGGGGATTTGCTCGGGACGGGAACGTATGTGAGCGTGGACACGTTTACGAGGTTCAGTTTAGATAGGACGGTGAGTCGGTTGTATGAGATGACGAGCGATGATTACGTGGCGGAAAGTGGCATCAAACACAGTTCTGGCGAGGAGAGTAGCTTGAGCAGCAAAATGGGGCTTATGGAGAAGGGGTTCGCGGCGGCAGACATGAATGGCGATGGCATGCTAGACAAGGCAGAGGTGCTGGTGCTGTTGCAGGGGCTGAAGATTGTGCTCGGAGGGGAGGTGACCGAGGAGATGGTCGACGAACTATTTGAAGTGCACGACGTGGACCAGAACGGCAAGCTTGATAAGGAGGAGTTCCACGAGTACATCAAACAGCGTTTGGGAACGAACGCAACACGGTAATACGATAAACACGGCAATACGGTAAACACGGTAATACGGCAAACACTCCTGGTTGCCACACACGCATGAGTAAACCAAAGGAGGCGCTCGGATGGGGGTCTGGATGGGCGGCCCCGAACGCGTTGTTCGCTGGCTCGTCGCGCCTCGCTAGCGCGTCTCGAGCGCACTCCCGTACCACTCAGTTTGTTAACTAACGATGTCACACTATGTGGGCGGCATGGGCGTAACTTGGCATGCTTGCACTGAGCTTGGTTGCGAATACAGGGCGAAGAAGGAGGACACACTCAAGAGGCACAGAGCTATGGTGCACGATATTGATGTGGTCTGGTGGTTCTGCGACTACGAGGACTGCGAATACAGGACCAAGTCGAGCAGCTAGATCACGGAGCACAGGGCCAACGTGCACGCTATTGATGTGCTCTGGTGGTTCTGTGATTACGAGGGCTGCGAACACAGGACCAAGTCGAACAGCAACCTCGCGCAGCACAAGGCCAACAACACAACATCGGGGTTCAGTGTAAGCAGTACCCCAATTGCGAGAACAAGGCGAAGGAGAACAGCGACCTCAACATGCACATCAAGGGCAGGCACACGTCAAAGTGAGATGCAAGTAGCTAAGGAGAGGAGAGGGGAGCGGGCACCGGAGAGGACAAGAAGAGGGGTCGAATAGAACAGAGGGTCAAGGGGAGCAGGAGACACACGACGGGCGTGCAACCCTAAGTGAACTAACTAAAAGCCCTTTGGATTTGAATAAGTATCCAGCGTTTCGCTTTGAAGTGACCAAGGGTGACGTTTGCCAAGTCAACTCACTTTACGAAAGGGAGTGGGTGAAGAGGGCGACGAGGAGGGAGGCGATGCGGAAATACGGCAATAATGTGTTGCTGATTGGGATCGTATGGGTCTATTTGAGGACGGCCGTGTGGGTTGGAAACAACTTCAAGAAGGTCGGGAGGGAGGTCGGCGGGATGTGGAAGAGGGCGTTGCTGGGGGGCGAGAAGTGGGAGGAGCAGGAAACGAGGGAGAAGGTGGCGTAGAAAGGGAATACCAGCAATAAAGGTGGGGAATGCAATTTAAGGTGGGAGGTAATACCCAAGTTAATTTTGCGAATGCTAGGTTTTCTTATTGGCGAAGACGACGATGGCAAGATCTCGTTGCCCGATGACCCTTTAGAATAGTCTTTGTTAGAGCGAGTTAGTCCGGACCTTTAGAGCGCCGCTCGGCGGCTGCTGCAGCTGCATCGCGCCGTCGGATCTTGCCTTCCAAAGACGCGAAGTTGCTGGCGACGGCCGCGCTCTGCTTCGACAGCTAAAGGGAGGGCACAAGCGTGTGTAAGGGGGGAGAGTGAGGGAAGGAATGGCGAGCGAAAGGGTGTCACGCTGAGCTCCGCGAGAAGGCGCTCATTGGCGAAAAAATATAAGAGCGCGAACAGCGGCGTGAATATGCGAGCGAACGAACGCTGCTTGCGAGCGAGTTGCGCGGAATAGTCGGCTGGGACCGAGGCTAGCGTGCGAGCGGGTGAACTAACCTGAGCGATGTGTTAGCGAAAAGGGTTGAGGCGAAAAAACTAGCGAACATGAGCGCCAGCAAACGATGAGCGCCACCCGGCGCCATACCGCGCTAGACACGCAGAAGAAGGAGGAGCTCTGAACGGGCGGCCCGGAACGCTGCACCAATCTCAAATCGCTCGCAGAGTTACAGCTGTTTTGCTGGAGCACTTTTGCACGCGGGCCACTCTTTCCCGCAAATCGCGAGCAAACGGTGCACTCTCTCGACTCACGAACAGCACGGTCCGAACCTCTCCCCCTCGCTCACAGCGCGTTCTGACTGCTCGTTTGGCGCTCCTCGCTTGCTCATAGCGCGCTGCTTGTTCCTCGTCGTCTTCGCCACTCTCCCGCTCAGCTCCCGGCTTACCTGCACACCCTTGAACGTAGCCTGTGTCTTTTCGTCGGCTGGTGCCTTGTGGCGGAGCTGCGAATCGAACTGGGCGGCTGTGAAGCCGCCTGCTACCTCTCGATGACCCTTGTTAAAGACGGAGTAGGCTGATGGATTGGCGTCGCCGGACCACTTATCTCGCATCCCGAACGTGTAGAGGAAGTAAATGACGATGCTGATCAGTGTGAATGTGGAGATTCCGAGGGTGGGATCAATGTAGTTTGTGAGAGAGAGCAACAGGGCTGAGACCAGGCAAGAGAAAAGGAGCGAGTTGCGGGTCGAGGTGGAGGAGGAGTGGACCATGGCGATGGATGGATGGAGGGCAGGGGGGTAAGGAGGGGAGGAAGTGGAGCGGGACAATTTGCGTAGCCTTGCAGGTCGCAAAGAAAAGTTGATCTGCAAAAATGAAATTTACGCGCAAGATGTGTTGCTATTTGTGCACTCCGAAAACCCTTCTTCGTCGCAAGTCGTTTAAGCTCGTACCTCGTACCCTCACGTTTCTCCCTGTGCGCCCAACCCTGCTAGACACTCCATTCGTTGCGTCCTCTGTTCACGCTGATCTCGTCATCAACAACTCCCTCATGAATGGTTCCGCCTTTGGACTTGAGGTAGGCGATGACCGCAGTGGTGTTTTCTTGTTGGTTTTCTGGGTCGGTTGCCCATTTGAGGGGGGTGGCGCCATACTTGTTGGCCTTGTTGATGCTTGCTGATTTCCCGTCCTCAATGAGATACTTGCACACCGAAAGATGGTCACAGGCCGCAGCTATGTGCAGAGGGGTGGTGCCACTATTGTCGCCGACATCAACTCCTGCACCAGCTTGTACGAGGACCGTAACGACCTCAAGACGACCTTTCCACGCCGCATGAAACAGAGCGGTGGTAAAATTCCCCCCACTGCCGACCGCAGACCGACCTTTCTCGTCCAAGTCCCTCCCCCCCACCTCAATGAACGCTCGCACAACCTCCAGCTTCCCCTCCATCGCCGCCGCCCACCAATCCTCTCCCTCGATGATCTTTCTCCAATGCATTTCGCCGCCGACGCTCTCGAGGAAGCGAGCGGTCGGAAAGTGCTTGTGTCTACAGTTGTATACGCCCAATTGAAGGGGCTGTCGCCATTGTCCGCTGCCTTGTTGACGTCGGCTTTCCCTTCCTCAACAAGCATCTTGCACACCTCCAAGTGTCCGTTGCGCGCCGCCCGAGGCAACGCAGTGCCGCCACGGCAAGAAAACGTCGTTCAACCAGCCAAACTAGTGAACCCAGTCCCAGCCTTTTCATTCGCGTCATGTTCCCCAACTGAGATGTCTCCGTGTTCTGCCGCCTTGGCGAGGCTCTTTCCCGCGATAAGGCTGCAAGCATTTGCGACGTTAATCAAGGCCAAGTGTGGGGGGAAAGAGATCGGCCGTGCTGGACAGAGGGGCGCGACGGCGCGTACTGCAATATATATATATGTATATTGTAGAGTCTGTATGTAGCTCTACAGTTGTATGTTACTCAAGATCGCGTCGAACGCGGCAGCAAGGGAACCTGTGCACCAAATTGCCATAAACCTGCTGCAGACAAAAAAAAGATCTTAACAACGCTCCGTACAAGTCCAACACGAAATAAGCGGTACAGTTGCTTTACATCGCAGGGGGCTCTTTCACGTTGTTCACGTTGTTCACCCTGCCATCCGCCCTCTGTTCACTCATGTTGATGGGTGTTTGTGGCAACTGGATTCACTTGGAAAATGTTAATCTAGCCAGACGATGCAATCGTAAAGGCCCGCAGCGGGGCGCATCATGCACGTGAGATCGGCCAACTGCTAAGTTCTGGACCAGACCGCATCCGTTCGAGAACAGCGCATTCTGCGCGCGAATAGCGCATTCTGACTACAATACATCTTAATTACCATGCTCAAGAAATAGTGCACTTCTCTTGCTCCTCCACCACCGCCCCTTCCCTCTCCAGGATGTACATACAGTCCTTGCCTTTGTCGTCGTGGCGGTCAAAGGCGTACTTCCAAGGCGTCTTGTTGTCGGCGCAGGGGGAACCGAAATCCGCGCCCTGCAGCACAAGGTACTCCACGGCGTTCTTATTTCCCTGCTTGCAAGCGGCATGGAGTGGCAGCAACTTGCCGACAGCCGTAGTTTTCTCGTAGTTGCACCCGTTCTGAATCAGGCACATCACGGCGCGCTCGTGGCCGGCGTTCGCGGCGCGGAACACGGGCGTGAGAGCGCAAGGATCGCCAGCCAGCTTGAGCTCGGCGTCCACGTCCACGCCTGCGTGCGCATGCATGGGTGAACAAAGGGGGAAGGCGGTGCTAGCAAGGGGGGGTGAACAAGCGCGTGTGAAGCGAAGCGAAGCGGTGCGAAACGAGTACCGCTCTCGAGGCAGTAATTTTGAGCGGGTCGTCATGAGGCGGTAATTTTGAGCCGGTCGTCATGAGCCGGTCGTCATGAGCCGGTCGTCATGAGCCGGTCGTCATGAGCCGGTCGTCATGAGCCGGTCGTCATAAGCCGGTCGTTTCTCACCCCGGGCAGTGTTCTGGAACCGAACTTCGCAGCTTGTGATTGGTGGAAAGCTCGCCCAGGACTTGCGATTTAACAGATTGCGACAGGCCGGTCGTTCTGGGCCGGTCGCTGGGCCGGTCGTTCGCATTGCACCGTTCCGCTGGTCTCATTTCGCCGTGCGTTGCTCGCAGCGCGTCGCTGCGGTCGTTCATTCTTGCCGCTGCTCGTCACATCGCATCGCTCAGCTCTCCTCACCATCCTCCAAAATAACCATCAAATTCGCTACCGACGTCCCCGCGCCAAGCCTGAACTGGCACGCCTTATGCATCATCCCAACTCTTCTCTCCTGATTACTCTTCGTGGCCGCGTCGTACTTGTCCAAGCTCTCCGCCTTGACCACGCCGCGCTCCTTCAACTCAGCTGCTTTCTTCATCAAGTCGGCGTCGGAGTCGCCAGAGGCAATGTCACCGGCTCGGGCAAAGGCTGACATGTTTGTATGTTTGGGGGGGGATGGAGGGGTTGAGACGAATTAAGAGGGCTGGTTGGCCGAGTTTCTTGAGAGAGAGGGGGGGAGGGGTTCCCTGTGATGTTCTGTCAAGGTCGTCCCCTGTCCCCTACAACCTACAACAGTCGCCCTACAAGCTCAAATCGAGTATGAACAGGTTTAAGGAAGACGACCTCCGTTGGGGGTATTCCAAGTAGCTAAAGTGTCCAACTCGATGCACTGAACAAGAATATTACAAAAATATAATTCAAAATAGAAAATCTCGAGCACCGACTGATTTATAGTGTGTTGATTCTTCCTAAATTCATCTTTGGCCTGCCAAACTACCTTTCAATTGCCAAATTTACGAACGCCATTACCCCATAACCATTTGAGAACATTCCTGCCCCCGCCAAGTTAATTTCTATCGCACAAATCGTGCGCGTTGAAGGTTTTAGTGGAGAAAATGTCTAAAAAGTCGAAACGCGAGAGAACTCCACAGTCGCTGTAGGGGAGCAAAAAATCTATAACGTGTTTTCGGCCACGCTCTATCATAAGCCGGGGGCGCTACTTTAAAACTCGGCTATGCGCGTAAGGTGTAGACTTTACTTTTTACGTAACACGGCAAACTAAACTAGCGCCCCCGGGGAGTTGGTAGCCCGCAAAAAAAGAGGCACCGAACCACTTACCGTATTTTGTGCGGACGTAACCCCCCACTGTGAAGATGTAAGGAAATACCCCCTCGTTTAAGCCTGTACTCTGGTATGGTGTTCGCCGTGTTCGCCTTGGATCGATCTACAGTTGTACAGTTGTACAACTGTACACAATTCTAAATTCTGAAATATCTATGGTTTGGACCCTTAGGCCCTTCCATTCATCGACGGAGAGCAGGTGGGGACAAAAGTTTGCAACAAAAATGGGACTTTTTGCGCAAATCTCCCAAGATTGTACTTCCCAACAGTCAAAAGCATATTTTGAATGAGGATTACCGGGGTAAAGTCGTTCACTACTACAATAAATTGAATAAATATGCAAAACAAGCGAGCAATTTATATGAATTTAAGCAGTTTTGTAAAAAGCTAAGGCCGAGACTGGCAAGAAGAAGTTCACGGTAATTACAGCTCTGCCTCCCCCAGGATCTGCTTCAGAATCTCCACCCTCTCCGCAATCCAACTCTTCAAGCTGAGCTTCATCTTGCCCTCTCCCATCCCCTGGAGCCTCGCCACCTCCTTCTTCAACTCCTCATTCCCCTTCATCATCATCTTCGCGCTGTACTTCAGCGCCCGCTCGCTGCACGTCTTGGCGCTGTTCTCCAAGTCGCACTTGCTGACGAGCGTCTCAGCCACAAACTCGACAAGGCTGGGCAAGTCGCGATCGCCTTCGTAGTCGCGCACGACGCCATTGACAAAATACCTGGAAGAGGAGAAGTGAGCAGGGAGAGAAGAGCAGGCCGGTTCGGATGCGCTCGGGCGCCACGCACGCTTGCAACAGAAGTGTAGACAACCGAGGCGCTTCGGAAGCGGGCAATGGGCGCCAAGCAAGCTTGAAACAGCAGTGCGCACACGCGGGGCGCTCTGAAAGCGGGTATTGAGCGGCTCGGGCGCCACACGAGCTTGCTGACAAAAGAGGCGCTCTTTCAAGCGGGCGACGGTCGCTCTGTCAAGCGACGCTGCATTGGACGCTGCATTGGACGCTGCATTGGACGCTCCTTCGCGTGGTTGCACACGGCCACACGGGAACTCACTTCAAAGTCGGGTACCCCTCGATCTGTTCCGCCTCACAGATCTCCACCTCCTCACCGCAGTCCACCTCCACGATGGCCACCTGCTCACTGTCGGCGAACATTTTTGACAGTTCATCATAGTCTGGTTTCATGGCCTTGCAGTGGCCGCACCACGTCTGGTGGTACTTCACGAGGGCGTTCTTACTGTTCAGCGTGGACTCGTAGTTGTCCAGGGTCAGGGAAGGAGTTGCTTGCAAGGCGGGGATGAGCAGCAGGAGGACAAAGTATCCTGCAGTACGGATGGAGTACATTTTTTATTGAGGGGGCTGTCTGGAGGGGGCTGTTAGTGATGGGAAACGGGGAACGAACGGCAGAAGGGGGAAAGGGGAGGGGGAGGCCAACGGCGCTATGGATATGATGACGCGGCTGCAACCCACCGTCGAGCTGTGCAAAATAGGAGCTCTTCATGTTGTTACAGTTGTAGATTATTGCCTCAGTCAACGCGTACAACTGTACAGATTCACTGCTGCTTCTGGTGCGGCGGCTACCAGCACTTGTGCCCCTGTCGCAAATCGCTATAATTCCCTCGGAGTTACACCATTCTAGCATTCCTGCCATCGCGTTCTGGCGCGATTCGGGAGCAAAATAGCGCGTTCTGGCGAGCATTCGCGAACAAACATCGCATACTACACGCTGCCCCCCTTGTTCACGTCTACTTAGACGCTCCGGGCCAGAGGTGTGTGTGCGTGGGCGCAAATAGCTGGCATTCCCTCAGAGTTACTGCGTGCATAACCAAAAAAAGTGTGCGACAAAATCTATACCGTGCTCCCTCCGGCCGCTGGCCTCATCTCCACTCCGCCCCTTCCCGCCGCCCTCTTCTGCCTTCTCTTGAAGAACACCGCGCCAAGGACCGCGGCGGGAGCGATCATGACGGCGCCGGCGGTCGTCGCCTTTTGAGACGCGCTCGGGCCGACAGCAGGAGAGGACCTGGAAGCAACGGAACTTCCTCCGCCGTCCCCGAACACCGGGATCTGCCCTTCCGACCCGTACTCGATCCGAGGCCACCCCCTTCCCGACTGCCCGTCCAGCTCGCTTCCGTCCGTAGAGAACGTTCTCAGCCAGCCCGCGCCCACGGGATCGAAGGCGATACAGTCATTGTTCGAGTTCACGACGTACGGGATCCAGCAATCCACTACACGCTCGGCTGCCGAAGCGCTCAGACCCTTCTCCTCAAAGAAGCAGCTGTATTCTGGAGCGAAACTCCAAGACATACCCGAGCCTGCCGGGCAATTGGCGCCTCGCTTCTGCACAGAAATCACGTTGTTCAGGTAACCCGCACTTTTGCCAGCACAAGTCCTGATCTGCTTGCCTCCAGTGTTCCCCGCAGTTCCGAAGAAATGGGAGCCGCAGCAGCTCTCCCTCGTGGAGACCTGCGAGGGTGGGATTGGGTAAAAAGGAGGGCAAGTCTGGGAAGGCGCGCATGCGAACATAGTCGCGGGAACGCCACTGACGAAGGGCCCCTGTGAAGCCGCAATTTGCTCGCCCATAGCACAACACGATGCTCGTCGCGCCGTTCGCTCGCTCACCTCTTCGTCGCCTTCCATACACGCTGGTGCCTCGTCGCGTTTGTCCTCCCAAGCACATGTGTCGCCCGAGCACTCGCCAACCACCGTATACCGACTGCCCTGTGTCAAGGGTGCGTCGTACTCGCCCTCTTGCCAAGCCAGCGGCCAGTCCTGTTCGAATTGAGTGCCGGCGTCATTGTCGAGCTCGCAGTGGATGTCGGACACTTTCGTGAAGAAAATCCAGGAGGACGAGCAGGTGAATTCGTAGGTGAAGCCGGGTGGACAGCCGCCGCCGTTCGTGGGCGTCGTCGAGAGGTCGCAGCTGCTCTTAGATGGACTGGATCCCATGGTACGCGAACTTGAAGACTGAGGGTTAGGGTTAAAATTATGTTGGGGGTGACAGGAGGACACATAGGCAAGAGGACACAAATCTTAGGGAAGACATCCATATTATGGATCCACATTCATGGACCCATAATCATTCATGGATCCATATTCATGGATAACATCTCTCTCAAGTTCACTTGCGCGACGGCGCCAAGTCCAAAACAAGAGTGAGCGGCGAGACGCAAAGGGTACGGGCGCGTTAGAGCGACTTATAATGTCACGCACCCTACACAAATTTATGCGAACCCTAGGTATACGATCTTGAGGACTGTTTTGTTTTGTAACGACGCGAGGCTTTCTTGGGAGAGTGCAGATCCAGGGGCAGCCAGCGAATTCCATCTTTGCGCGCTAGACGACTCGTTTAAAGCAACAGTCCGCGTGAAATGAATTATGCCAAGTGTGGGAACACATACTCCTTGTAGATGTCCGCGTTGCTGTACCAACTGTTGTGCTCCACGCCCGGAACGACATCAATCACCAGATCGCCCCGCTCGTCCATGGTCTTGAGCCCGAACGTGTCCTCGGTGTAAACTTGCTGGTCCTTCATGTCGACGAAGTTTCCGGCGGCGTTGTAGTACGAGAACACGCCGGACTCCCAGGGCCCGATTCCGCCGTCGTACGTCACTCCGTCAGCCTGCGAACCGACGACGAACACGGCCTTGTGAAGCGACAGAAAGTTCTCCTTGAACTTGGCGTTGGAGTGGTCAAGGTTGTTGTACTTGGGAAGGAACTTGTTGTCGGCCACGAACTCGCTCTGGCGGGAGGGGAGGGTGAGTTGGAGGGTGCGCGAGGGTGGGGGAGTGGCGGCTAGACGGCATTCTCTGCAGCAGCTAGACAGCAATGCTCCTTGCACTGCACGGGCGCACAGGTGGCCTTCGCAGCCTCGCTCTTCTCGCGCCTGTTCGCAGCAGTCGCCCTTTGCCGTTCTAGCCGGTCCTTTTGAGCCGGTCCTTTTGAGCCGGTCCTTTTGAGCAGGCCCTTCTGAGCCGGTCGCTTTGAACAGGTCGCTTTGAGCCTTTCCTCACCTGATGGTTCGGGTCGTTCCACATGTTCGCGACAGAGACCGTGGACTGCAACAGCGTGTTGTACGCCACGTGGTAGATCTCGTCCAGCGTAAGAGTGCCCAGCCAGTCCGGGAAGAAGGAAAAGAAGGCCTGCGAAAGCAGTAGGTGCGTGAGTGTCAGCGACTTGCATAACAGTAGAAAGTGAATGGATGAAGTGTGAATGGAATGAAGTGTGACTGCTCGGTATCTGGGTCACGAACACAGTCGGCAACGGCGGGGCCAGAACGACCGGCTCGTCGCGCCTCAAAGACTAGCTCTGCTTGCTTCGTTAGCTAGCTCGGCAACCAAAACTCCCGGCTCCTCTCTGCCCGTTACTCGCTCTCGACTACCCGGCTCTTGTTCTCACCTCGTCATACACGCCCATCTGAGGGCCAGCCATGGAAACCAGCGTGTCAATGTTATGGTCATCCATGAACTCCGTGAGGCATCGACACGTCAATCCTCCCTGCGAGTGGCAAACCAGGTGGTATCCATCCGCGTACATCGTAGGATCGGCAGCGATGTGGTCCTGGATGTAAGAGGCAATGTGTTCAAGTTGGTAGTTGAGAGACACCCACGATTCCTCAACGGGGTCCTGGAAGACTGGGAGCGCGAACGCGGGCTGGCCGCGCTCAATAAAGTCGTCCACCATCTGAGAGTACCTGGGGAAGGGTGGTAAAGGGTTAGCATTGTGTTGTGTGGTCTCCTGGAAATTGTTCAGAGTGAAGGTGGGGTGGCTAATTCTCACACACGCCACACACACACACGCCGCACATACACACCCTCGCTTAAACAGCCCCCCCCCCCCTCCCTCCCTCCTTCTTAGGGCAGAATCATGGCGCTCCCCCCCCCCATCCCCCCCTCTTCCCATTGGATAAACCCAGCATAGGACCGGTGGTACTTACTGGCCGTCACTACCGGATATACCGTGGAGGATAAGAACGGGCTTGTAGGAGGCCACGGCTGGACCGGCCACAGTGGCCGCGATGAGTGCGCTGGATACCTTCATGAACGGTCGGTGTGAGAATTAGTATCGCGAGAAACCAGCTCTGTGAAAATCCTTGCTAAAGTGTCATGGACGCGAGCTACATCTGTTACGGTGTGCAAACGGTCATGGTCATGGTCATGGTCATGGTCATGGTCATGGGGCTTTGCCGCTCATCTTGGCATGTGTGTCTTAGCAGGGCAGCACGTTCGTACACTGCGAATGTTATGGCGCCAGTCTCACAAATGCAGCAGTACAACTGTAACACATGCGCGCTTTTAGGGGAGGGAGGGCAAATTTGGAGCCAGGCGAGGGGCGTGGAGACAGCGTCGGAGAGGAGCGGCGAGAGGAGAGAGGAGGTGGGCAGCGACTTAGCGACTTCCACGACTTGAACGGCGACGGTCCATAATTTGCGAACCCTAACCCTTGTAACCCTTGTAAGCGACACTTCCATAACTTCAGTTACCGCACAACAAGTAAGACGAACAAAGATGTTCTCTGTATGCGACTAATGTACTCACACGTGCCCCCCCCCCGCAGCTACTATACAATATGAGCTCAACCGCCAACATCGCGTCTATGATCACGTCATCAACCACGGCTAACGGAAGTGTGATTTACAAGGTAAGCTGGGGACAGGACTGGGCATGCTAAGGACAGCACTGGTCATGCTAAGGACAGGACTGGGCATGCTAAGGACAGGACTGGTCATGCTAAGGACATACTTCGACATACTTCACAGTATCATTCTTTTCGATCATTTTCACCTAACCCATCAATCACTCAGGTCTGCCTGGTCGACTCCCGGACCCACGCCACCTACACGTCCCGTCACCCTCTCCGGTTCAAGAACTTCCGAGTAATAGCCGAGAAGGCTGGCACGTACGGGTGCTTCCCACCGACTTTTGCGAAGAGCAAGTACGGCAAGAAACTTACTGACCCGGAGTTGGAGGAGAGACTGGCCGGTCTGAATGGGTGGGTTCGCGAGGTCGTGGTTATGCTAAGCGCTGCTCGGCTCTCGACGGACGACGATATGTCGACGATTGCACTGAAGAACTTGGTGGGATTCAACGAGGTGCAGAGCCGGGCGAGGAGGAACTCGAAGGCGGGGAGGACGCTGTGCAACGCCGCGAAGACGAGGTTCGGGGCGAAGGGAGAGGCGGATGAGCGGCTGTCGAGCGCGCAAGTGGCGACGAAGAGGGCGGGTGGATTCGCGGGACTCATGAGCATGATTAATCCGGGGCTTATGAGGCACATGAAGACGACGCAGTAGGCGTTGGCGGTGCAGCGGTGCGAAACTAGAGCGAACAGAGCGAACTAAGAAAGACACGTTTACGATTAAGCTGGCCTACCAAGGGTACGCACGCACTAGTGTCACACATCGCTCAACTTTAGCCCCTATCAGTACACTCCTGTCTCTCTCTCTCCCTTCAGAACCTGTTCTCGTTGTCGATCTGGACGCTATCAGTCTTGGTCTCCTTCGGCGAAGCCCCCTCTCTAGCGTAGTCTCCGATGGCGGTGACTGCGCCTCCAACAGCGCCGCCGATCCCAACTGCGCCAACGAAAATTGCGTCCGGCATCATGCTCAATCGTTCCACGATCTGCTTCGGCACTGGCCTCAATTGGTCTCCGAGTTCCATGATACTCGGCTTGGGGTGGTGGTACGACGGCATGTCGTTGCCCGTGTCGTTCCTGAACCCTTGATCCACTTGCCCGAAGCTGGCGAAGCGCGTTGTTGTTAAGTTAGTATATGTTAGTAAGGCGGTGTGAACAAAGCGGTCGATAAGCAGAGCAGCGACGTCGCGTTCTGAGCCACTCGGTTTCCGCTCCTCGCGCCTCCCTGCTTACCTGCTCTGCCTCTTGCTCATCCTGTCCGTGACCGTCTTGCCCATATCATCCTCCGGGTTCGGCGTCAGCAGGCCCAGACCCGCGAACATGGTCGCGACGCCGCACGCGAAACCCACCCACTGTCCAGCGTTGAACTCGTGGAACTCTCCGAAGAAGATGCCGCCGCTCACAATGGCGAAGAAAATGAAGTTGCACTGAAGCACGGGGATAATAAAGAGCGGGTCGAATCGGCTGAGTGCGTCGTTTAGACGGTGCAGCCACACGCCGACAGTGAACAGCCAGAGAAGCAGGGTGGCCCAGAAGAACCAGTGCGAGAAAATGTTCACGCCGTTGGTCGAAATGGCCAACAGTTCGGCCAGCACCTGGGGCAACACGCATGTGTGAACAGCGGGGGCGGCGGTGAAACAAAGGGCGCCGTCGAAGCGCGGTTTGAGCCGGTCGCGGCGCCGGGAAGCTCAATCGAGTGCGCGTTCTGGGCCGGCGTTGTTCGTTCGACGGGCGAGCCGGTCATTCAGCGCTACTCGCGAGCCCGACATTTACCGCCACTCGCTTACTGAGCCTGCCAGTCAGTTCGCTCTTGCCGCTGCCGTTCTGGGCCAGAGGTGCGCATGTGGCGCCCAATATCGCCCTCAGTGTGTTTCGAGAGGCGCTTACCTTGGCCTGCACCACGGATTGCGTGCCAAAAAGCGCTGACCAAGTGCTGTACATGAGCGGCTTCAAAATGTGCGTGTACGGCAGCGGCACGCCCTTCTCCTCGGCAAGTTCGAAAGTCTTGTACGCGCTACTAATAACGACGATCGCGCCGCCCATTAAGATAAGGTAGAAAATGTACACGGGAGCGAGCCAGAGAGCGAAGAGCTTGTCGATGGTCATTTCGTCCGTCTTGCTGCTGCTAGAGAACAGCACGGCTATTATAGTGCCCAAGACAGTCACCGCGGTGCCAATGTACATCTTGGTGGTGATGACTGACTTGAGGAGAAACTTGCCGAAGATGATGTTGGTCACAAACTGGGCCAGACACATGTGTGAGCCATACAGGGGAGAAGGCGGTGCAAACAAGGGCAGCGTGTTTTGCACACACACCGATGGCCAAGCACTTATACGTCGGACTGAAAGAAAGAGTAATCCGCATGCCATCTTTGCCCTGTTCGTCTTGCTCGCTCTTCTCACCTGCACACTCTCCAAACTCGCCAGCATGCTCTGCGGCGCAAACGCGTAGCTAGCGAAGTTGAGGAGACTCCCGGACACGAACACGAAGGTGCCGACGACCCAGGTTGGGGATTTGGAGGGATGAGGGCCTTCATCGGGCAGAGTTAGGGAGGACCGGTCGCTCGAGGATTCCTGGGACGAGCTGCTGCTAGTGTGTGAGTTAGCGCCGACTGCTTGAACGAATGTTGCACAATGAACGAGGGCTCATGGCAAAGAATCAATTCGACAAAGAATCAGTTTGACAGAACAGATTTGGCAGTGTTCCACCGCTTTTTTCAGCTATCCAACTTCCTTGCTGCCCAACTTCCCTTGCTGCAAAACTTACCCCTCCCTACTGCCCCCAGCCTTCCGTTCTTTCTCCGCCTGCGCGAGTCTGTGCAGTCCAAGCGACTGTATGTTGTTGCCCGTGTTGATGCATATGCTCCCGAGCAGGCCGAGAACGATGCCGAGCATGATGGTGGAGTCTGCCCGGCCCAAAATTGTTACTTCTGGAGCTGCTGTGGGGGCTAGGGTTTCGGTCGCGTTGGTGGGGGCGGGGGTGGGAGAGAATGTTGCGTTGGTTGGGGCCAGGGAGGGCGCCATTGACGGCGCCATGGACGGCGCCATGGACGGCGCTAGAGTTGCCATCGTGCGTCGTGAGTGAGGAGATCAATAATGGGTCCAAACCTCTAGGATATTTCGTATGATTTTGCATCCAAGGCTCAAGGCGAACACCAAGGCGAATGCCGCGAAGGACATGAACCTTGGCCGGCAAACGGTTCATTCCCCAGAGCGCCGAATCGCCAGTTAGAGCGAACACTAACGCCCCGCAAAACCTGCAACGCACCAGTTCTCTCAGCTTTATGCTCTCCGCTGATCGTGCTTGGCGGCAGCGCGAGGAGACATCTCGCGCGGCTTGCCCAAGTGATACTATTGCAAGAACTCGCTCGCCAGTGGCCGTGTCTGTCGAGGCTCCGTAGAGCTGGCAGGCTGCAGAGCGGCAGTGAAACAGCCGCTCAGCTGGTGCTTCATAACAGTAACTCGCAACAATCTACCAACTCGGCTGCACGCCCACAACCACCTCAAATCCCCGCGACGAGATCCACCCCCCAGCCACAGCCCCTTCTAGTTCCTGCTTGACCACGCAAGCCACGCAAAGCGGCCTACCTCTTCCCCCTCCAGTACCAGGCCCTTTTTTAATCACCTTCTTGCCATGGGCTGCATTGCATCGCGGGCCGCCGAAAACGAGGAGGTGCACAAGCTCCTCCTCCTGGGCAACGGTGGGTCCGGCAAGAGCACGCTCTTCAAGCAGTTGCGCATCCTCAACACGGCGGGCATTGATGATGACACTAGACGGTCAGCTATATTGCCCATTCTCAGTGCCGTGCTTGCGAACTGTGTCATTCTTGTTAATGTGTGCGAGGAGAATAATATCAAGATTGCGGACGACGTGTCGACTGCCGCCGAGGGGTTGGATGATATGATTTTGCAGGACGAGGATGACATGGACAAGATTGGAGAAATGTACACCATGTGCTCGCAGATCTGGGCGTGTCAGGAGATCAAGAAGGCTGTCAAAATCTCACTGCAGATGGACTCGGAGAAGGACCAGCTGGACCCCAACGCCGTCTTCTTCCTGGACAATTTGGAGCGCCTGTGCTCCAAGGGCTACGTTCCCAGTGATGACGACATTCTGATGCAAAGGAGGAGCACCAGCGGCAGCCACGTGATGCTGTTCGACTTTGATCCCAAGAAATGTGAGTCCGCGCCGCGCCGCGAGCTGCGTGAACAAGGGGGGTAGCGAGCAGAGTGGGAGAGCAGAGCGGCGCAAAGCGACCAGCGCAAAGCGACCAGCGCAAAGCGACCAGCGCAAAGCGACCAGCTCAAAGCGACCGGTATATATCGACCGACACATAACATAACGACCGGCACACAACGAGTCCAGCGGCCGGCCCAAAGCGACGCGCTCGACGCTGTCTCCTTGCCCCACCTCACCTCGCTTCACTCACCTCGCTTCACTCCCCTCGCTTCACTCCCCTCGCTTCACTCACCTCGCTTCACTCACCTCGCTTCACTCACCTCGCTTCACTCACCTCGCTTCACTCACCTCGCTTCATTCACCTCGCTTCACTCACCTCGCTTCACTCACCCCCTGTCGCTATAACCACAGACTCGACCCAAGGAGACATCCAGCACTGGGAAATCACCGACATTGGCGGGCAGGTTCACGAGAGGCACTTGTGGGCCGAGAAGTCACAGGACCTGACCGGGCTAATTTTCGTAATGTCCTTGAACGATTTCGACCAGAAGAGTCAGGACAAGCGGTCCGAGAACAAGTTCATCGACGACGGCATCGGGACGCTGTGCGACGTGCTGAACCAGAAGGCGGTTCTGAGCATTCCAATCCTCATCATGCTCAACAAGATTGACCTCTTCAGAACCAAGGTCAACGGGGGGAGCAGCATAGTAGAGACGTTTCCCGATTACCCAGGCGACCCGAAGGACCCGGAAGAGAGCGTCGAGTTCATAAAGGAGGCCATCAAGAAGATCGTGAAATCGAGGACCAAGTGCAAGGTCGTGAACATGTTCGTGACGTGCGCCACAGACACAGTCTTGATGAAAACTATGATCTCCAAGATGATAGGCGCCATTCACGAGCATAACTTTCACATATCAGGCATGGGCGGCGACTAGCAGCAGACGAGAGCAAGAGAAAGTAAATAGTAGTACCCGCATGGCCCACACACTAAGCACCGTGTTTAATTTGCGCGTCTTCTCCAGCGGCTGTTCCTGGCTCTGCACTCGCCCTCAACAGCGCGATGTTGAGCCTACAGTATCAGGCATCAGACACACACGTCCTTCATTGACATCCTTGCGTTCCACTTCTTTAGCGCATCACAATCCATGTACGCCGCCTTCAACGGTCCATCTTCGCATAATGCCCGGGTCGTAGCCATTGAAAGAGCTTCCTCGCGACCCAGCAGTCGCCAAATACTCCCCCCAATACTTACCTGACGCTTGATGCACTTCTGGGTGACACTGTGTGGACCACTTCACTTTGTTTTGAGCCACCTCTCTCACCCCTATCTCTCTTAGATGATCACACCCTCCTTTCTCCTAACCACAATGCTTCTCATCCCCCTCGCCCGCTCCTTCACCTCCCACCCTTCCCTCCTCCGCTCCCCCACCCGCCTCCTTTCCACCAAGGCCATCACCTCCCCCCTCGACAACCTTTTTGATGACTACACCGCCGAAAGAACTTTCATGTTCCCCGGACAGGGCGCGCAGACTGTGGGCATGGCGAAGGAGACTGCCGCAACGTGCCCTGCTGCCGCCGACTTGTTCGAGCGCGCGTCGGACATTTTGGGGTATGATCTCCTTGAGCGTTGCGCTGAGGGGCCGAAGGAGGTGCTGGATACGACGGCGGTTAGTCAGCCGGCGATCTTTGTTAGCTCCATGGCGGCTGTGGAGAAGTTCAAGATGGAGGGGGGGGATGTGGACAGTGCGACGGTGGCGTGTGGGTTGTCGTTGGGCGAGTATTCCGCGCTTTGCTTCGCGGGCGCCATGAGCTTTGAGGATGGTGTGAGGGTTACGAAGGCGAGGGGGGAGGCGATGCAGGCGGCGAGCGACGCTGTGGAGTCAGGGATGGTGAGCGTGATTGGGCTCGACAAGGAGGCGACGGCAAAGTTGTGCGAGAAGGCGAGTCTGGACGCAGGAGAGGAGATTACGATTGCCAACTTTCTGTGCAGCGGAAACTACGCAGTGTCGGGGAGTCTCAAGGCGTGCGGGGTTGTGAAGGACATTGCCAAGCCCGAGTTCAAGGTAAGCACACACATGCGTGAACAAAGGGGGCGGCGGTGCGAACAACGTGGCGCGATTCTTACAGAACGTTAAGAGAGGCAGAGCGAGTCGCGTTCTGAGCGGAGCGTTCTGAGCGGCGCGTCCTAACGCGCTACGAGCCGCTCAAACGCGCTATTCGCGATCGAATTGGCTATTCCGGGCGAGACAAGCCCCAATGCAAGTTGCGTCCCCTCGTGAACAAAGTGCTCTCGAAGCTTTGAAGCGCTGCTCAAAACGCGCCACCAGCTGCTCGAAACGCCCCACGAGAGACCCCAAAGGCACCACGAATGGCTCAAATGCGCTATTCACGTGCAGTTTGAGAAGCGAGCTTCGCGATCAAACCACGCTGCCCCCTTTGTTCCCACATGTGTATGGCACATCGACTAACCCACTCCCAAGGCGCGCATGGCGATCCCCCTCGCCGTGGCCGGCGCTTTTCACACTAGCTTCATGTCCCCCGCCGTCGCCACTCTCGCCGCAGTGCTTTCCTCCGTAGAAATGTCGGTGCCGCGCATCCCCGTCGTGAGCAATGTCGACGCCCAGCCGCACTCCGATCCCGAGGTCATTAAGAAGATCCTGGCTATGCAAGTTACGAGCCCGGTGCAGTGGGAGGCTAGCATGCAGCAGCTGCTCGAGAGGGGGTATGAGGAGGGGTTTGAGCTGGGACCGGGTAAGGTCATTGCCGGAATCATGAAGCGCACGGACAAGACGGCCAAAGTCACGAACGTGGAGGTGTAGGCGGGAGCTAATGTGCTGGAGCAAGTTGGTGTAAAACTGTAGCATGTTGCACTAACATTGTTGGGCCGTGCGCGCAAAACCGACTCTTGGCAAGAAAGAAATGTTTTTGGCTTGTAGAAAACATCTCATAGAAGTAATTCTCTTCACAGCACCTCCTTCGATCGCCATGGCTTGCTTGTTACCGCCACGCGTCTCCTCTCCGAGAACCCCCCCCCCGTACCCCCCACTATTCGACAACCGCAAGCCCCCCCCAACCACCTTGAATCGATGGACCAACACCAAGACCATGAAATTCTCAGTTGACGACTCGTTCTTCCCGTTACCACCGCCAATTCGCGCCCTCCTCGAGCCCGTCATCTCGTCAGTGGTCCCGATCTCCATCTCGACCACCCTAGGAGCCCGCCCTCGCCACTTTGAAGTCAAAGGGCTCATAATTCCCTCCACTGATCCAGCGTCTACCTCGTACCTGTTATGCCTCCACGGCCACGGCACTTGCTCCACGGCCTTCACTTGGGCGCGCTTCTTCCCCGCATTCACTGCCACACACACCATAATAGCGCTTGATGCTCCTTGCTTCGGCCGCTCCTCTGGTCCTTCTTGCCAAGCGAATTTGTTCCGCCCAGACGACGCCGCAATGCTCCTGAACATCCTCTTCTGCTTAAACGTAACTCCCGGCTCTGTTTCCGTTCTCGCTCAGTGCATGGGCGCGGCTATGACGCTCCGAGCATATGCCAAGGATCCCACTCCCTTCTCCGGCAAGTTCGTGTTCCACAACGCTACCATTGGCACGTGGCTCCCCGCAATGGATGCTGCTGTACACGACGGCAAAGCCAAGATCTGCGCCTACCACACTGTCGACCAAGACCACATGGTGGAGGCGGTGTGCTTCAAGAACCTGACTCGCCTATCGAACTCCTGCCCCAACCTTGTGTCCTTTTCGGTAAACTGTGAAGAACTCATATTCGAAACCACCGGCCCGCTCCCAACCAAAAAGCTCTTCTCCCGCGCTGCTGACAACAGCGTGTCCTTCAAAACGTACTCCCCCCTCGGCTTCGACAAAATCACGTACCACATTCACTCCGCTCTCCCTAGGCCCCACCCCCCCCCCCCCCCCCCCCCCCGGCCGGGGGGGGGTGGCCCCCGCCGCGGCCC
>Ga0307985_10000589_pt1 | contig 21291 bp, 19 predicted proteins | sample EllFjometageno80_FD_203155 | JGI IMG/M metagenome (GOLD analysis project Ga0307985, IMG submission 203155) | Marine microbial communities from Ellis Fjord, Antarctic Ocean - #80 | ecosystem: Environmental > Aquatic > Marine > Unclassified | place: Southern Ocean | collected 2014-10-09 | reverse complement strand
TTTAGGTATGAAAGAGGAACAGATCCAAACATCACCGTTTATGCACTAAAAATTGCGGCAGTACTAATTAAAGAAATTGCAGGAGGCGAAATTTCATCTGAGATTTCAGACATCTATCCATCTCCCATTGAAGATTTTCAAGTTAAGGTAAAGTTCGCCAATGTTGATCGATTAATTGGCAAGGCGATTGGGAATGAAAAGATCAAAGCCATTCTAACTTCACTTGATATTCAAATCTCTGAGGAAACTGTAGCTGGATTTGTAGCTATTGTACCGCCTTACCGCGTTGACGTTCAACGTGAGGCTGACGTCATTGAAGAGGTGCTTAGAATCTACGGTTATGATAACATTGAAATCAAGGACCATTTAAGCAGTGCCTTCTTATCAGAGTTTCCTAAAATTGACAAAGACGGAATTCAAATGGACATCAATCGTCTTTTGGGTGGTGATGGCTTTCATGAAATCGTAACTAATTCACTTACTAAAAAAGGCTATTCCCAAAGGGTAGAAAGCATCAAATCAGAAGAAGATGTAAATATTTTGAACTATTTGAGTGAAGACCTGTCCGTGATGCGTCAAACCATGCTTTTCCACGGGCTTGAAGTCATCAATAGAAATGTAAAAAGAAAACTTACCGATCTTAATCTCTTTGAATTCGGGACTACCTACCATCTGATCAACGAGAAATACGTAGAGAGACAACACTTAGCAATATTCGTTACTGGCCAAAACATTTCAGAAAATTGGATGGAAAAAAATCGTCCAGTCCTTTTTCACGATATAATGTCGGCCACTAAAAAGGTATTGAACAAATTCGGAATCTCAGAATTTGACTCAACAGACATTGCTGACGATCAATTTTCCTATGGATTATCCATCGCTGTAAAAAATAGAGAGGTTGTGAAAATCGGAAAAGTCAATCCTAAAATTTCAGCTGTAAAAGAAGAAGTTTTTTATGCAGACCTTGATTGGAACTATCTGTGTAAGCATCAAAAGACCGATTTTAAATTTCAAGCGTTATCAAAATTTCCAGAAGTTCGAAGAGATTTGTCATTAGTTATTGACAAAGCCGTGAATTTTGAGGACATTAGGAAACTATCTTCAAAACTCGAGAGAAATTTATTCAATAGAATTAATGTTTTTGATGTTTATGAAGGTGACAAGATTGATGAAGGCAAAAAGGCTTACGCGATAAGTTTCTACCTTCAAGATCAAACAAAAACCCTAACAGATAAGGTTATTGATAAAACAATGAACCGATTAATGCAAGGGTTTGAAAGAGATTTAGGTGCTTTAATAAGAAAATAATGGACGACAATTCACAACCCAACAAACTCGGAAGTCTAGAAAACAAAATTGGTTTGCTTCTAGATTCACATAAGAATTTGAAGGATAAAAGTGAAAAATTGAACCATGAAAATCTAGGGCTTCAGGGGCAAGTTGAACAATTAACGACCCAACTAAACAACTTTCAAAATCAAGATAAAATCACTAAGATTGTATCAAGTAATACAGTAGAAAAGGAAGAAGCTACTGAGTTAAAATACAAATTGAACGAATACATTAAGGAAATAGATAGATGCATTGCTCATTTGAGCTAGACACGATAAAAAAGTGGATATACTATCAATAAAAATAAAAATAGGAGATCGGGATTACCCTATGAAGGTTAAACCTGAAGACGAAGAACGCGTACGCAAGGCCAGTAAAACTATTAATGAAAAATTAAAATCGTATAGAGAAAAGTTTGGCATAGATGACAAACAAGATTTATTAGCAATGGTTGCATTTGACAGCTTAGTAGCCAAATTGACTACTGAGGAAAATGTCTCAGAATTTGATTCAGCATCCGATGATAAAATTTCTCAATTAGACTCATTAATAACAAAAGCACTCTCCTAACCTTAGTCAATTTATAACTCTGCTTCCTCCCATATCTGCTTAGATATATATATAAATGGGAGACACCACAACTATATTGTTGGTAGCGATAGGCGCACTGGCAATAGGCATAATTATAGGAAGAATACTTCTTCAAAAGCTTAATAAACAACAATCTCTGAATCAAGAAGAGAAAGGACTTCAGATTATTAAGGAAGCTGAATTAAGGGCTGAAAACATCAAAAAAGACAAGATGTTAGAAGCTAAGGAAAAATTCATGGGCCTTAAATCCGAGTTTGAAGAAGAATCTAATCGCAAAAAGAACCAGCTAATCAGTAATGAGAATAAGCTGAAACAACGTGAATCACATCTTACAAAACAGCAGCAAGATGCCCAACGTAAGGAATCCGAATTGGACAGTAAACGAGAAAACCTCGATGCGCAACTAGAGATCGTTAAAAAACGGAAAGAGGATTACGAGAAGAAAAATGAAGAAAGGATTAAAGCACTTGAAAAAGTAGCCCAACTTTCTGCAGATGATGCCCGAGAACAGTTGATTGAGACACTTAAGGATGAAGCTGATTCTAAAGCTTCTGCTTTAATAAAAGACATTGTAGACGAGGCCAAACTTTCCGGAGCAAAACAAGCCAAGAAGATTGTAATCGAATCTATTCAGAGAACTGCCGCAGAACACGCAATTGAAAACTGTGTATCAATTTTCAACATTGAAAGTGATGACGTCAAAGGCAAAATTATTGGTCGAGAAGGTAGAAACATACGCGCGCTTGAAGCTGCGACAGGTGTTGAAATAATAGTTGATGATACACCAGAAGCAATAATCATCTCAGGTTTCGATCCAGTAAGAAGAGAAATCACAAGATTATCTTTGCATAGGCTTGTTACCGATGGCAGAATTCACCCAGCAAGAATTGAAGAGGTAGTTGCCAAAACCACTAAGAACATGGACGAAGAGATTGTCGAAATCGGTGAAAGAACCGTAATCGACCTTGGTATTCATGGCCTTCACCCAGAACTAATTAAGATGGTTGGAAGAATGCGTTTCCGTTCTTCCTACGGACAAAATTTACTTCAGCATTCAAGGGAAGTAGCTAACCTTTGCGGGACTATGGCTTCGGAGCTTGGTTTGAACGCGAAAAGAGCGCGAAGAGCAGGCTTACTGCATGATATAGGAAAAGTATCCCCTGATGAGCCAGAACTGCCACACGCATTGGTGGGCATGGAACTAGCCAAAAAATACAAGGAACATCCAGAAGTATGTAATGCTATCGGAGCGCACCATGACGAAATTGAAATGACTTCTATGTTTTCACCATTGATTCAAGCTTGTGATGCAATTTCTGGATCGCGACCTGGTGCAAGACGTGAAGTGATGGAATCATACATCAAACGTTTGAAAGAACTTGAAGCTTTGGCACTTGAATTTGAGGGCGTAAATAAATGTTATGCCATTCAAGCAGGTCGAGAGCTAAGAGTAATGGTAGACTCAGATTCTGTGACTGATGATCAGGCTGGAAAATTATCGTTTGATATTTCTCAGAAAATTGAGAAAGACATGCAGTATCCGGGTCAGATCAAAGTAACGGTGATCAGAGAAATGCGCGCTGTGAATTTCGCCAAATAGCATGGGGGTAACCAAAACTGAAAAATTCAATCAAGCACAAAATGATATGGCCGCTATGGCAAAAGCTTTGGCACACCCCGCTAGAGTGGCAATCATTCAGCACCTTATCAAAGCCAACGCATGCATCAATGGCGATTTGGTGAATGAACTTGGCTTGGCTCAGGCTACAATTTCCCAACATTTACGAGAGCTCAAGGAGATCGGACTTATTCAAGGCACTATCGAAGGCACGAGCGTATCTTATTGCATTGACCCTATCAAATGGAAAGAAGTACAAGACACCTTTGGTGCTCTTTTTAATGGTTTTGGAAGCAATTTTGACTGCTGCTGATTTTTTCAAATCTTTTATCGTAATATTGCAATGAAATAAATTACTATGGCAAACTTCCCTAGAATGCATGTAAGCCTCTATGTGGCTGATATCACTAAAACAGTGAGCTTTTATGATCAATTCTTTGGCGTAAAAGCCAATAAGGTAATGGCTGATTATGCAAAATACATTCTCGTAAAACCTGCCTTAATAATCAGTTTTGTCCAAAATGCAGAAAGGGTCCATTCCAATTTTGGACACCTGGGCTTCCAAGTTGAAACTTCTGAAAAATTACATTCACTTTTGGAAATTTCACGTAAAAACAAACTTGTTAATAAAGAGGAAATTGACAGCAATTGCTGTTATGCCAACCAGGATAAGTTCTGGGTAAATGATCCTGACGGGCACCAATGGGAAGTGTATTACTTTAACCATGATACCACCTTTAATGACCCACAATTTGAAGATTTCTCAGCTTCGGCTTGCTGTATTCCACCAAAAGTCGAAAAGAAAAAAGTTAGTGTTTCTGATCTAAACCAAGTCGCCTGTGAGCCAAACAGCGGTTGCTGCTAGACTTTCAAAACCTCTAGCTGAATTTATTGGTACCTATGCCATGGTTTTCTGTGGTACCGGTGCAATGACCATCAATGAGGTCACTGGAGGTGCAGTGACTCATGTCGGTGTTGGCCTCGTTTGGGGCGCCATTGTCATGGTAATGATCTACTCGCTTGGTGAAGTATCAGGATGTCATATCAATCCAGCGGTCACCATTGCGTTTTGGGCAGCAGGAAAATTTGACCTTAAAAGGGTTCCTATTTACATAACAGCACAAGTTTTAGGAGCATTGGCTGCCAGCTATTCACTTAAATACCTGTTTCCCGAAAGCCTGGAACTTGGTATGACTTTATTTACAGGCTCAGTCGAACAGGCCTTTTTACTCGAATTTATCATCACCTTTTTTCTGATGTTCATCATACTTAATGTAGCAACAGGCTCTAAAGAACAAGGAATTATGGCTGGCCTTACCATCGGATTTTTCATTATGCTCTGTGCACTATTTGCAGGACCGATCACAAGGGCCTCTCTCAACCCAGCAAGATCAATAGGCCCTGCCATTGCATCAGGGAATCTACAGGACCTTTGGGTTTACATTGTTGCTCCAATTGCAGGAGCATTATTGAGTATTCCAGTCTGGAAAATCATTCACTATAAAAGGAATTAAGATGTTGAATATTCTTGTGCTATGTACAGGCAATTCATGCAGGTCGCAATTGGCCGAAGGCTACTTAAGGCATTTTTCAAAAGGTAAAGCCAATATTTATAGTGCTGGAGTCGAAGTACATGGAGTCAATCCAAAAGCCATTAAAGTAATGGCCGAGGATGGCATTGACATTAGTGCGCACACATCGAATCATATAGACGAATATCAAAACATCGCTTTTAATAAAATCATTACGGTTTGTGATAATGCCAAAGAGCGTTGTCCCGTCTTCCCTTCTCAAGCAGAAAAATTTCATCATAACTTCCCAGATCCGGCAAAAGCTCAGGGATCGGAAACCGAAATATTTGACGAATTCATTGCTGTGAGACAACTCATAAAAAAGTATTCACAAGAATTTGTTGAAACTGAAATAGCATGATACCTTATCTACTATCTTTGCAGCCATGGCGAAATACAGGGGAAAGCAAAAAATACTAGAGAATGTAACTATCGAGGGTATTGCAGCGGAAGGTAAATGCATTGCTCGTGTGGATGATCAGGTAATTTTTGTGCAAGGAGTTGCCCCTGGTGACGTAGTAAACGTGCAAATCACGCGCAAAAAGAAAAACTTCATGGAAGGCAGACCTGTGCACTTCCATAAATATTCTGAAGACCGTGTCGAACCATTTTGCGAACATTTTGGGCTTTGCGGTGGCTGTAAATGGCAACATATCCCTTATGATATTCAGCTTAAATACAAACACCAGCAAGTCATTGATAACCTGGAGCGAATTGCCAAGGTAGAGTTACCAGAGATCCAGCCAATATTAGGCTCAACTGAAACCACTTTCTATAGAAATAAATTAGAGTACACTTTTTCCAATTGGAAATGGTTTACTAAAGAAGAAATTAATTCTGGTGAAAAACTAGACAGAGACGCGCTTGGTTTTCACATCCCCGGAAGGTTTGATAAAATTCTCGACATTGAAAAATGTTATCATCAGGTTGATCCTTCCAATGCCATCCGATTAGCGGTTCGAGATTATAGCAAGGAACTTGAAATTCCGTTTTTTGATCTGACCAAACAGACTGGGGTGATGCGTAATCTGATTATCAGAACTTCGAGTACTGGTGATTTAATGGTCATCGTTCAGTTTGCTGCCGAACATGATAAAAAGGAAGCCTTGATGGACTTCATCAAAAATAAGTTTCCGGAAATCACCTCTTTGCAATATGTCATCAATGGAAAAGGGAATGACACTTTTCATGACTTGAAAGTTATCTGTTATTCAGGAGAAGCCTTTATTACTGAAAAGATGGAGGACGTCCAATTTAGAATTGGTCCAAAGTCCTTTTACCAAACCAATGCTATACAGGCCTATGAATTGTATAAAATTGCTCGTGATTTTGCAGGACTTCAAGGTACAGAAGTAGTCTATGATCTTTATACAGGCACCGGCACCATTGCCAATTTTGTAGCCAAGGATGCTAAAAAAGTAATTGGACTAGAATATATCGATGCGGCTATTGAAGATGCTAAAGTCAATTCTGAAATCAATGGCATAACCAATACCGCCTTTTTTGCTGGTGATATGAAGGATGTCTTGAATGATGAATTCATGGCCAATAATGAAAGCCCTGACGTCATTATTACTGATCCACCAAGGGCTGGAATGAATGAGTTGGTCGTAGAGATGCTGCTGAAAATTGAAGCAAACAAAATCGTTTATGTCAGTTGTAATCCTGCTACCCAAGCACGCGACATTGCCATGCTTGATTCAAAATATAAGGTCACTAAAGTCCAACCTGTGGACATGTTTCCACAGACACACCATGTTGAGAATGTAGTTTTACTTGAGTTGAGAAAGTAGGCCCCTGCTATTAGTACACTGCACACAATCATACTTCAAAGGTGCTTATCATTTAGTGCTTTTGAAGTTTGAACTTGCCTTCACTCCCCTATTTAATTGCCAAAATTTCACAGGGCATATAAAAATTTCCTTAATTTCCGTCCTAAAATAAAAACCTCAACAATGCGTAAACAACTTTTAACACTCTGGGTACTTTTCCTATTCGCCAGCTTTGCGATAGCCCAGGAAAAAAAGCCAATAACCTGGCAAGACATTCCCACTTGGAAATACATGCAGGGTAATTCTTTCAAAATATCCCCCGATGGCCAATGGATCGCCTACGGAATTGTGGCTTTGGAAGCAGATGGAGAAGTAATTCTCAAAAAGATATCCGATCCGGATTCTCTAAAAAGAGCATTCCCAATTGGGTCGACCAATTTCCCCTCTATAGAATTTAGCGATGACAGCAAATGGATCGCTTTCAAAGAGTACCCAAAATTTGCTAAGAAAAAAGCAAATAAAGGCTCCAAAGGAAAACCACTTAGAGACAAACTCACTTTGATCGAATTAGGCACGGACGAAAAGAAAACTTTCGAAAATGTAATCAACTATTCATTCAATAATAAGGCAGCTTCACATCTTGCTATCAATCTTGCAAAAGACGGTAAGGGAGATGCCAAAGGTTCTGACCTTTTGATTCATCACTTGAATACTGACAAATCCCAAAACATGGGAAATGTCTCCGAATTCAGATTCAATAAGTCGGGAAGTCATCTTGCTTATGTAGTTGACGCAACAAATAAATCTGGCAATGGTATCTACCTTTTGAACTTAGCCAGCAATAGCACAGCGATTTTAGACTCAGATGACGCTTCTTATAAGTCCTTAAACTGGACTGAGAAAGGCGATGCTTTCGCAGCATTGAAAATGGTCGCTGACAAAAAATATACGCAAGATCATGGTAAAGTAATTGGAGTAAAAAACCTAGCCAACCCACAAGTCACCGTATATGATGCCTTAAAAGACAGCACTGGATTTGATCAGGATTATACCATCAGTGGCAATCGAAGACCGATGTGGTCCGAAGATCTGACCCGCCTTTTCTATGGGATTCACCCACTTGAACTAGTGAAAAAAGAGAATGTCAAGAAAGAGGTGAACAAAGACTCTGTGAAAATGGCAGAAGCAAGTGCGATGAAATTAATTATGGCGGACACTACGCTAAAATCGGTTTCAGATTTACAAAAAGCAATTGCCAAACTAGATACTAAAAAAGAAGAAAAGAAAAACGATGCAGACAAGCCTGATATGACCATTTGGCATTGGAATGACAGTCGACTTCAGTCGCGTCAGCAGGCAACGGAGAATCAGGACAAAAACTACAGCTTATGGGCTATGTATAACGTGGCTTCGGCTAAGCACATCGCATTACAGGATAGTAACATGAAAGATTTAAGTATTCTCCCGAAACATCGCTATGCGCTAGGTAATGATGCCCAAGCCTATGAATTAGATACCAATCTAGATGGCCAGCGATACAGTGATTTTTACATTGTGGATTTGCAGACCGGTGAGAAAACAGCGCTTTTCACTAAGTTTTATATGCCTTCTTTCTCATCCTATCCAAGACCATCCACGGACGGCACCAAATTAATTTATGGAGAAGATGGACATTATTTTGTGTATGATATAGCAAGTGGATCCAGACAAAATATCACAGAAAATCTTCCAGTCACTTTTGTAAATACTGAAGACGATCACAATGTTGAAAAGCCGATGGTTGGCTCCTTGGGATGGAGTTCGGATAGCAAGTATGTTTTACTTCGTGATGGTTGGGATATCTGGCAAGTGCCTTTAAAAAGCAAAGCTTCCCCAGTGAATCTAACACAAAATGGAAGAACAGAAAGTATTCGCTACCAGTATAGATTTGGATTGGATCCGGAGGAAAAAGGAATCGATTTAAGCAAAAAGATTTACCTGCGTACTTATGGCGAGTGGGATAAGAAGAGCGGAGTTGCGACACTTTCTCCCGCCAGAAAAGGTGGCTTAACACCTGGCGTTACCTCCCTAATTTGGGAAGATGCAAACATTGGTAACCTTAGAAAAGCTGAAAATGCTGACGTATTTTTCTTTGGTAAACAGACCTTCAATACTCCTCCAGAAATGTTTGTGACGGATGTCTCACTTGCTGCACCAGAGCAAATCACTGCCAATGCACCAGATGCTGATAAGTACGCGTGGTCGGACGGAACTCAGTTAGTGGATTATGTAACAGATAAAGGAGACTCCCTTCAAGGAGCACTGTTCCTTCCAGCGAACTATGTGAAAGGTAAAAAGTACCCGACAATAGTTTATTATTACGAAAAGCTTTCACAAACCCGCCACAACTGGTCGAACCCAGGTTTCAGTGGCACTGGTTGGAACCCAAATGTGTACACTAGCAATGGCTACGCAGTCTTTATTCCAGACATTGTGTACAAACTCGATGATCCAGGGATGTCGGCTGTTTGGGCAGTACTTCCTGCGGTAAAAGCTGCCATTGCAACTGGCGTAATCGATGCGGATAATATCGGTATCCATGGTCACTCATGGGGCGGATATCAATCTGCCTTTCTGATCACGCAAACGAACATGTTCAAGGCTGCTGCAGCGGGAGCTCCTTTGACGAATATGATCTCTATGTATGATTTGATCTATTGGAATTCGGGTGGTGGAAATATGTCTATTTTCGAATCTTCGCAAGGAAGATTCCGCGGTGCCCCTTGGGAAAACTGGGATTCTTACGAGCGAAATAGCCCGGTTTATCATGTGAAAAATGTCAATACTCCTCTCTTGATGCTTCACAATGACAAAGATGGAGCTGTAGACTTCACCCAAGGTGTAGAGTATTACTCAGCCCTGAGACGACTGAAAAAGCCAGTGGTACTCGTACAGTACAAAGGTGAAAATCACGGATTGCGCAAGTTGGAAAACCGAAAGGATTATAGCGTGCGGATGATGGAATTTTTCAATCACCACTTGAAAGGCGATATTGCACCAGAGTGGTTAGAAAAAGGAGTCGACAATCTTGATCTCGAAGAGCATTTAGAGAAAAGAGGTTTTTAGAGTTTAGAAGCCTGCCTGAGGCAGGTCTGAATAATTTGAAATATATAATCCCCCGGTGAGCATCGGGGGATTTCTTTTGGTTTAGATCTAGTACAAAAACGAGCTTCTTTGAAAAAAAGCCTATGTTATTCCATTCGAGCTCAGCACATCATTTCAGATCTTGTATCACAGTATCAAGGACTTTCTTCAATTTCTTAGCAGAAAGAAAGCCATCATTTTGATAGAGTATCTCATACTTCTCGTTGAGAAAAACGATTGTAGGATAGGAGACTACTCCCTCTTTTGTACCCAGTTGCTTTGCCAACTCGTGAACGCCCGTATTAGCTCCCGTGGGTTTGTATTTGAAGGTATTGCCAAGGAAAGTCACGTCTTCCTTTGACTCACCATCGAAACTGACAAAGTAAAATTCTTCTGAAAGGATTTTTTTAACCTCCTGACTTTTGAAAGTCGTTTGCTTCATGTTTTCACAGAATTTGCACCAAGGAGCATGAAGAAAAACGATCATCGGTCTTGGTTCTTTTTTCTGAAGGCTATCCAGTGCCTCAAAATTTAAAGCATAGTCTTGAGCATTTAGAGACTCAACTCCAACGAGTGCAATTAATAATATGCTGAAAATGAGTTTCTTCATATAAAGCGCTATTGAAGAGTGAACCTTATGCCTAGGAACCCTCTAATACCTTGATTTGAAGCGTAGACATAAGAAGGATCAAAGGTCAAAGCGTTTGGGTTATTCGGAGTAGGTAATGCCTGACCATTAGGACCAAATACCACTTCTTTATCAAATGGATCAAATGGCCTAGCAATACTTCTAGCATCTGGTGTAAAATTTAACAAGTTTTTCACACCGCCATAGATTTCCCATTTGTTTCCAAAGCCTTTAGTCAATTGAATGTTTTGAATACTAAACCATGGTGATTCAGCTGGTCTATCATCCCTTTCTCCTAAAAGCGGTAAGCGCATAGGGCCATATAAATTGCCAGTGTAGTCGACTTTCAAACCATTATTAAAAACATATCCCACAGTCCACACACCTTGGACTGATTCAGTCAGAATTTGACGTTCTACTACCTCATCCTCTTCCACTGTTACATCCATTAAAGTCACTCCAGCAATTACTTTAAACCCACTTTCCCAAGCCACATCAAGATTTAACGAAACACCTTTTGAGATTGAGTTTCCATCCAAATTACTATAGATAATTTTATTCGGATCAGTTTCATAATCCGGAAGAATACGATTGGTGAAGTAAGTGTAGAAGACTGAAGCGTCTAATCCGATGTATGTACCGCCATTAGCATACATTTTCTTGACAAAATTGACATTCGCATTCCATGAAGTCTCTGGATCCAACTCTCCATTGAATTCTACTGTTCTAGCCCCTGTAAGTGCAGCATGATCTTCAGTAAAAACATTGGCTACGCGATACCCATTTCCAGCACTTAAACGAAGGATGTTCTTTTTATTAGGTGAATTCCACTTGTAGTTTATTCTTGGTGTAACAATACTTCCATGAAGACTATTATAGTCGTACCTCATTCCCACTAACAATTTATTAGTTGAGTTCAAATAAATTTCATCCTGAACAAAGAACCCTGGAAGGTGGGTTTTAGAGGCATTGTTAACATTAAGACCTGAATCAAAAGTGGCTGGTGTATTATCATCATAATAGGTATACCTATAAACTGCACCTGCAACAATATCATGGTTCTCTATGGTTTTATTCCATGTCAATTGACCGAAAGCAACGTATTGATCTGCATTATAGCTGACATCTCCGTAATAGGAGTCTTGTTTGTGCCCGTTCGCACTAAACTGAAAGTTTAATAATTCCGAAGTTGGAAGTTGATATATGCCAAAGGCTTCCCACCTATCGGTATAAATACTCTCTCCGTAAACTTCATCTCCTCCTCTGTGTTCTTCTCCCCAATTCATTTCTCCACCCCAACGGTTTTCATAGACATATCTCCCAGCAATAGAAAAAATTCTATTATCCTTTCGATCAAAATTTATTTTGTTGAAAATGGAAATTCGATTCTGGAGTGTTAGGTCAGTGAAGTTGTCGTTATTCTTATCAATCGGGTTTTGATAATAGAAATAGTTAACGCCCAAAAGAGACTGGGCCTTTTTACCCACATTGTACTTTAAGCCGATATCGGTATTTATTTCTCCCCAGCCTGTCCCAAATACATCTAAAGAGGCTTGAGGTGCATTTCCTGGTTTTTTAGTAATGATATTGATTAATCCACCTACAGCTTCTGATCCGTAGAGTGTTGAAGCAGGGCCTTTTACAATTTCAACGCGCTCGATTAGTGATTGAGGAATACCTGTTAAACCATAAACTGTAGCTAAGCCACTAACAATTGGCATACCGTCTATCAGCACCATCGTATAAGGCCCCTCTAATCCATTGATATGGATATCCCCTGTATTGCAAACATTACAGTTTAACTGTGGTCTGACTCCATTCACATTTTGTAGCGACTCAAAGATTGAAGGAGTAGGGTTTGCCCTGAAGAAGTCTTTTGTGTAGACCTCAATAGGCACAGGGCTGTCAAGTTTTGATACCTCCTTCAATGTTCCCGAAACCACAACTTCATCAAGCATACTAGCAATCTCAACTAGTTTAAAATCGAAATTAAGGACGGGAACAGCAGTGGAAAGACTCACTTTTCTTTTGATTCGTTCATAGCCAATCATTGAAACTACCAGGGTATAATCCCCATAGGCTAAGTCATTGATTTGAAAACTACCATCTTCTTTAGATACATCGCCTAAGGTTGTTCCTAGTAGTCCTACATTGGCAAATTCGACAGGAATGTCGTTTGATTTAAGTTGACCAGATATAGTACCTTTCTGAGCCCATGCAGCATGTATGATGGAACTAAATAACAATAGAAATAGTAATTTTCTGAATTTCATAGAATAATGATTAGAGCTATCTAATTATTTTTATTAGATAGGCAAACTTAAAAAGTTAGATTGATCTAACAAATTTATTTGAAGTTTATTTTTGTAATTTTGAGTGATACTAATCTTATGGCTTCACAAGCAGCAGAAAACTACTTAAAGGCAATTTTTTACCTTTCCAAGGAAAAGGAAGAAGTCAATGTTTCAGAGCTTAGCACCGTCTTAGGTGTTAGTAAACCGACAGTTAATAGTATGATCAAAGCTTTGAACCAACAGGGAATGGTTCATCATGAAAAATACCGACCAGTAGTATTGACAGAGAAAGGTAAAAAGGCCGCTGCACTTATCATTCGGAAACATCGGCTTACGGAAATGTACTTAGTGAAAAAAATGGGCTTTGGTTGGGAAGAAGTTCATGAGATTGCTGAACAAGTCGAGCATATTAGCTCCAAAAAACTCTTTGACAGAATGGAAGAACTTTTAAACTTCCCTGAAAACGATCCCCACGGTTCACCAATTCCTGATCGCGAAGGTAATTTTAGACAAACTCATTTTAGTCCATTGAGTAATTTCGACAAGGGAGATAAAGTTAAGCTGATGGCTTTGGCTGATTCTGAAAAAGACCTACTACTTTTTCTAAATAATAAATCAATAGTACTGAATATAGAACTCTCTGTGCTGTCAAAAGAGGACTTTGATAAAAGTATGGAGGTGAGCTATAAAAAGGATCAAAAAGTTATGCTGAGCGGGCAGATTTGTGATAGTCTACTTGTTGAAAAACTTGATTAAAATTCACGAATTGTCAAAACCGGTCTATGCGAAGTGAGCTTTGGATTAGTCCCTCTTCTTCCAACATTTTCCGTGTCTTTTTATGTTCTTCCCAAAATTGAACCTCTATCTTCTTGAGTGTCGGTAAGTAATCTGGATGTTCGGACAAAAGACTCATAATAGGATCATTTTCAGTCATCATTACAAGCCAATAAAAATAACCTTCTTGCTCCGAGAATTTCTTTAGGTATTCAATGCCTTTATCCACATCTCCTGTGTATGCATAATATCCCGAAAGCATTATATCCTGATAAATAGACCTATCATTATCTACAAAGGCCTTATAAATAGACAAGTGTTTCTCGGCTTCTGAGGTTCTCCCCATTTGATCCAATACATAGGCAATCTTAAGCTCCTCGGGATCAAATAAGTCTAACTTATACCTTTCTTTTACTTCAGAAAAAGCATCATAATATTGGACTGCTACTTCATAGTCCTCCATAGTATAGTACATCTTAGCCACTTCCATAACTACATCAAGGCGGGTGGTGTCTTTATCCAAAACTTTTATCAACAAATCCAGCGTTTGAGGCAGGTCATTACCTTGAGCTAATTTAATATATGGGTACAAGTATTGCGAAAAGAGATTATTCGAATCAAATGCAATTGATTTTTCGACATACAATTCGGCCTCCTCAAAGAAGCCTGACTGCGCCAATGCATTACTCAAGTGCAAAAAAGATATACTGGTAAGCGCAGAATCGGTATTGGTCTTATCAAGTTTAAGCGCCCTAAGAGCATGCGTTAAATATCTTTTGGTATTTGGCAAATAGAGGTTATAAATCTCTGATAAAAAGTTGTTTGCGCTAGCTGAGTTCGGGCTGTATTCCAACGCCTTTTCGAAATATTTCGCAGCCAGTATATACTGATCGTCATGCATATAAAAAAGACCCTTGGCCACCTGGCTAGCAAACAACTCTGGGTCAAGTAGAAGTGCACGGTCTGCTAACTCATTTATCTCTTTACTATAGAGCTTTTGTGATAAACGAAAATCTAAATAATAGTGACACATCGCCATGTGGGCATATCCCATAGCAAAGTCTGGATCTTCTTTTACCGACATTTTAAAGTACTCGAGGGCTTCATTAATATCAGCAGTGAAAATATCATTCATGATAGCAATTCCTCTTAGGTAATAATCATACGCTTGTGCGTTTTCGGTAGGCAGTTTTTCAATTCGTTTAATTTCCTCTGGAGAAATGTACACCTCAATTTCTTGAGCAATGTCCTTGGCCACCTCCGCCTGTAGCTCGAACACATTACTGGAAGAACGCCTGTATTGTTGCGACCACAGGTGATTATCCCTTGGGGCTTCGATGAGTTGAATAGTGAGGAGAATATTATCACCCACTTTTTGCCCACTTCCTTCAAGGATATAATTCACGCCAAGCTCTTCTGATATTTCAGCAATTGTTTTGGTGCCATTACGATAGCTTTCCATTGAAGTCCTACTCACAACTCTCAAATTTTCAATCTTCTGAAGGTTGTTAAGCACCGCCTCCATCAGGCCATTGACGATATAGACATTAGACGAGTCACCGCTATCATTCTTGAAGGGTAACACCGCTATTGACTTCTCAAGTGCTGGAAATTTTTGCTGCTCTCGTTTAGGAAAGAAAATGATGGCTAAGATGATAGCAATCAGTATGGCTATTGGAAGAAGCCATTTCTTTGATACAGGTCTCTGACCTTCGCTCTCAATTGTTTTTGGTTTGGTTTCAGAAAACTTTGCTTTTTCTTCCCCTGGAGGATAACCGTAAAGCTCTCGGAAACATTTAGTAAAGTAAGAGACAGAATTAAACCCAACTTTATAGGATACTTCAGAAGCAGTTAATGCATCTGATCTTAAAAACTGTTGGGCACGATGCAACCGCGCCTGTCTTATCAATACACTAACCGACAGGCCCGTCAACTTCTGTACTTTCCTCAGCAGGCTAGACCTACTCATGCCTAAAAGGTCTGCCAATTCTGACACACCAAATTCTTCGTCAGCAAGGTGCTCCTCTATTGTTGAGATTACCTTGTCTAAAAAATCACTTTCTATATTTAAAAAATTCGGCACGCGGTCTATTTACAGCTTTAAAACTTCTACAAAAAAGAGCAGGATTGTTGCCAATTCCAAACTTTCAAAAATCGCTAAAAACATCCGTTTGCGTCATAGTTTATATACCTGAGCCATAATTTCAAGCATTCCGTCATAGATGACAGCTTCATCGTCATAACTATTCAACCCGGTTAAACCTTATTTCTGACCTTTGAAATATCGAAATAAGTATAAAACTCAAAAACAATAACAATGAATTACTCCAACATCAGGTCTTTAAAAACAGGAATAGCAGTCTTCCTACTCATCATAGGTTTTACGCTGCAATCATGCAATAGCACTGACAAAAAAGAAGGTGCCCAAACGGAAGTGAAAGCACCGAGACAGACACTATTTGAAGCTACCTTTCTTGGTAAGCTGGATTTAGTGAAACAACATATAGCGGCTGGTACTGACTTGAATCAAAAGGATGACTACGGCTCAACTGCGCTTAATATTGCTACTACATTTGGTAAAACCGACATTGCCTTAGCACTAATAGCAGGTGGTGCAGACATTGAGTCAAAAAGTGGAGATGGGTCAACCGCCCTGCACTCAGCCGCCTTTTTTGCTAGAACGGAAATAGTAAAAAGCTTATTGGCAAAAGGGGCTGACGTAAATGCCCGTAACAACTATAATGCTACGGCACTCGAATCTGTCCTAGTACCTTTTGATCAGATGAAACCAGTATATGATCAAATGGCTCGTGACTTGGGCCCACTAGGACTTAAACTTGACTATGCTCGGATTTCTGAAGCAAGAGAAGTAATTGCATCAATGATTAGTAGTCAACAATAGCAATGGAACAGTTCACAGTATCACATGATAGAAGATATGATATTGATTGGTTAAGAGTAATCGCCATTGGCTTGCTCTTGATCTATCATATTGCGATCGGTTTTCAACCTTGGGGTGGCTTTATTGGATTCATACTAAGCAATGAACCGATGGAATCAATTTGGGTACCTATGTCGGCACTCAACGTATGGCGAATTCCGCTACTATTTTTCGTTTCAGGCATGGGGGTATGTTTTGCAATGCGCAAGCGGAACTGGAAAGCATTGATTAAAGAAAGAACACTAAGGATTCTTGTACCTTTTTCCTTTGGAATGGCCGCAATAGTTCCACTACACTTTTTGATATGGCAGTATAACTATGATCTACCATTTCAATATGTATCAAACCCATCCCATCTTTGGTTTTTAGGTAACCTATTCATTTATGTATTGGTGTTATCTCCAGTATTCTTCTATCTCAAAAAGAAAGAAGGAGGTAAGGCCTACCGTTTCTTAAATAAGCTTTTTTCAAACCCATTGGGATTGCTGGCTGTGATGATTCCCTTCGTTCTCGAAGCTGTAATTCTCAACCCAATTAGTTTTGAGACCTATGCCTTGAACCTACATGGTTTCTTTATTGGTCTAATCGCTTTCTTTTTTGGGTATTGCTTCGTTTATGCAGGAAATACTTTTTCAAATACAGTCAAGAAGTGGAAGTGGTTATTCTTAGCGCTGGCCTTTGGAATGTATCTTATTCGGCTATTAGTATTTGAACTCATTACCTCAAACTACCTGCTGTCAATCGAATCTAACCTCTGGATATTTGCTGTACTCGGAATTGGTTTTACTTATTTGAATAAACCGAGTAAGGCGCTTACTTATTTGAGTCAAGCGGTCTATCCTATCTATATCATTCATATGGCTGTCCTATACTTAGGGTCAATGCTCATTTTCCCTTTAGACATACCGACATTCATGTCGTTTATTTTGGTCATCCTATTTACAGGAATCGTCTGCCTATTCATTTATGAATTTGTGATAAGAAGAGTGAGGTTCCTTAGGCCACTCTTTGGTTTAAAAATTGAACCTAGATTAGATAAGAAAATGACTAGAGCACTTTAAGCCAATGGAATCATTGCGATGTGAATAGCTGTGGAGTCATGAGTTATGAGTCACGAGCTTTGAGTTTCAAGCTCAAAGCTATGAGCTAAATGAGAATTTTTCTCGACTAGGCGGGTGGATGCACACGATTAGCGTGACCATTGATAGCAATAAGTCCTTGATGTCAAAAATGCCAAATCAATGGTTTTAATCGTGGTGCAGGTTCTCCCGCCTGCCTTAGTAACTAAGTACGGCCGGCAGGTTTGTTACTCATTCTTTGTGCGAGCAAAGAAAAGTAAAAAGTGTTTTACTTACATTTCATGAAAACAAGAACGCAAATTTCTTTGTCCTAGAAATTTTATATCTTCAATAGAACAAACAAGAAAATTATGTACAATCTATTCAGGAAATTCAAAGTACCACAGAAAGGAACGGGTTGTAATTTCAGGGTACTTATTCTAGGTCTTTGCATTTGGGGAGCATATGAACTGATTCAGCCGCTTCTTTAAGAGCTCGTTTACATTGTACAAACCCTCAATTCTTACTAGATTGGACAACAAGGAAATTCTTCAATTATGAATAGATTAAAATTTAGTAATGGCGATGAAATTGATGCCATTGGTCTTGGTACTTGGAAATCAGAACCAGGTGAAGTTTATCAAGCGGTAAGAGACGCTATCAAAATTGGATATCGCCATATTGATTGTGCTTGGATTTATTTTAATGAGGCAGAAATAGGTACTGCCCTGAAGGATGCAATAGCTGACGGAGATGTGAAAAGAGAAGATTTATGGATCACCTCGAAACTTTGGAATAGTTTCCATGCCAAAGAGGATGTTGAGAAAGGGCTGAATGAAACGCTCACAGCCTTACAATTGGACTATCTGGATTTATATTTAATACATTGGCCAGTATCTCATAAGAGCGATCAAGTATTTCCAGATTCAGCGGACGGATTTATCCCGATTAAAGAAATGCCTGTTCACAGAACATGGCAAGCCATGGAAGCATGTGTTGACAAAGGACTTGTAAAACATATTGGTGTTTCCAATTTCAATGTACCCAAGCTTAAAAAATTGAAGCAAACAGCTCGTATTCAACCAGAAATGAATCAAGTAGAATCACATCCCTTATTGGCTCAACCTGAACTGCTTGAATACTGTCAAAACAATAATATTCTTTTTACCGCTTACTCTCCATTAGGATCAAGGGACCGCGGTCCAGAAATGAAGGCTGGAGAAGAGCCAGATCTGTTTGAAAATCCTTCGATTAAAATTATTGCAGCTGCCCATGGTGTTCATCCAGCGGAAATTCTAATAAAATGGGCAGAAGGAAGAGGCACGGCCGTAATTCCTAAATCTGTAAACCCAGAAAGGATGAAGAAAAACCTGGCTTCAGCTGACATTCAATTAACCGAAGATGATATTATTTCGTTAGGCAGATTGGACATGGATTATAGGTACATCAATGCGAAATTTTTTGAACGTGATGGCGGGCCTTATACTGCCGAATGGATTTGGGAGCAGTAATTGTCAAACATAATTTAGCCCCCGTTTGTGTCCTCACAAACGGGATATCTGCCGTAAGGAAACATTAGCTGTAAGACATTAAAAAACCCCGAACAAGTCGGGGTTTTTTAATGCAGAAATCTATAAATCTTTAATCATGCTTTTCTAACATCAACAGCATTAATGCCTTTTTTACCTTCCTCTGTTTCAAAGGTAACCTTGTCCTCTTTTCTAATTTCATCCACTCTCCCTGACACGTGAACGAAGAATTCTTCTCCTGTTTCATCATCGATCACAAAGCCAAAGCCTTTGTCATCCAAGAAGAATTTTACTGTACCATTTCTCATTGTAATTTGTTATTTGTAAAACATTAAATTCGATATAGTAAAATTTAACGAGGGCAAAAGCAATTTGTTACCTTAGGCTTATCTAACTCATTATGAAAACGTTAATTATCGTCCGTCATGCAAAATCAAGTTGGAAAGACAGTTCTCTTTCAGACTTTGATCGTCCACTGAATAAAAGAGGTAAAAGGGATGTCCCTGATATGGGAGCTAGGCTCAAATCGCAAAACATTTTGCCAGATTTGTTAATCTCCTCCCCTGCCAATAGGGCGCTCACCGCAGCCAAGGGTATTGCTGAGCAGATTGAATACCCGCTTAACAATATTGTGGAAGACGATGCCCTTTATCATGCCAGTAGTTCAAGCATTATCCGATTAATTGCTGATGCAGATAACAAGTATGACAGCCTCATGATTTTTGGGGCTAACTGGATTGACAATAGCCAGTTCATCAAATAATATTTCGACTGAAATTCTCAATGCACAAATTGTCGAGGATCATCAAAATAACGGATTAACATTCCTTTTTCAAGGAGACTCAATTACCGATGGGAAACGTGGGCGCAATAAAGATTGGAACCATGTAATGGGGCATGGATATGCATACCTTATTGCGAGTAGGTTGTGGTTCGAACATACGGACAAAAATTTAATGTTCTATAATAGAGGCATTAGTGGAAACAAAATAGCCGACTTAAATGCTCGGTGGCAACAAGACACAATTGACCTGAATCCTGATGTACTAAGTATTTTGATTGGCGTAAATGATGTTCCCCGGATCATAGAAAATGAATACTCAATTGAAAAATGGGAGAAAACCTACATTGAGATTTTAGAGCGTACAATAAAAGCATTACCCAATATTCAAATTATTCTTTGCGAACCTTTTGTTCTACCTGCTGACGACATGGCTAGAATCGAATGGACTGAAGAAAAAACAGCTTCCTATCAAAGAGTAATCTCCAAAATGCAGAAAATTGTAGCGCAACTAGCCAAAACATACAATGCCATATTTATTGAATTACAACAGCCATTTTTAGATGCCTGCAAAAAAGCGCCTGCCAATTATTGGATTTGGGATGGAATACATCCAATGCCTGCTGGTCATGAATTAATTGCTCGCCTTTAGATAAATGAAGTGCGTAAAAAGCTAGTTTTCATTACGCCTGATTAAATCATAGATTGTTTAACTCCCACCAAAATTGGTCTCATTTCAGGCATTAACCATCTATAAGAAATCAGCCAAGTATTTATCAATAACATCATATATTCACTGAATATTGACTTACTAACGAGCGTGTCTAGTTATTTGTCTTTATCAGAATCAGCTTAAAACCAATGACAGAATCATATTGAACGATTCGCCAAAAACCACAATAGACCTATGAAAAAGCTATTATACTTCTCATTTACCCTATTCATTCTCGCTTCCTGTGAAAAGGAAGATAATATTGATCGTAGTAAATTCGACTTCGATGGCATCGATTTAGCCATAAAGCCTGGTGATAACTTCTTCAACTACGTAAATAAAAATTGGTATGATAAAGCTATCATTGCAGATGACCAATCGGGCGTTGGAGCTTATAGCTTTCAAAACATACCGCAGAAAAAACTTTTAGAAAGCATTTTAGAAGAAGTCTCAAATGAAACCCATGAAAAGGGCAGCGCTGATCAGATGGTTGGAGATTTTTACAGTTCAGGGATGGGCACCGATCGCATCAACCAACGTGGTTTTGAACCAATTCAACCCTTGCTC
>Ga0307985_10000588_pt1 | contig 21304 bp, 1 predicted proteins | sample EllFjometageno80_FD_203155 | JGI IMG/M metagenome (GOLD analysis project Ga0307985, IMG submission 203155) | Marine microbial communities from Ellis Fjord, Antarctic Ocean - #80 | ecosystem: Environmental > Aquatic > Marine > Unclassified | place: Southern Ocean | collected 2014-10-09 | reverse complement strand
TCTCCAGATCGAGTTGTACGATATGGACCGAAACTCGGGAGGCAGGCGCGACGTTGGCGAGTTTCTGGGGGCGATCAATCTGAAGGGAGCGTCTGAGTTGCAGCCGTGCGAGGAGGGGGAGGAGGTAACGCACTCGCTGCTGGAGAAGGAGCACTGGGTCAACGACTGGGAGCCCTGGTACGACGCGAGGACGAACCGCTGGAAAGCCGAGAAACTCGTCAACGGCAGCGAAGCGATCAGCGAAGGCGATGACGAGTTAGAGGCCGACGAGGGCTTCAAGACTCCTTCGAAGAACGACGGCGTCGACGACGACAGGGCCGATGTCAAGAGGTCTGCTCCGCTGCCTGTTGAGGCGAAGGCTGAGGCGAAGGCTGAGGCCAAGGCGGAGGACAAGGCTGACGACAAGGTCGATGACAAGACCGGCGATAAGGCCGACGACAAGACCGACGGCGAGACCAACGGCGAGACCGACGCCAAGGAGTCCGAAGTCGCCGAAGCAAAGACTCCCGAGAAGAAGTCTATGTTTGGCAAGATGGCCGCTTTCGCAGCCGATGTGCAGAACCAGGATTCGTGGAACGCCGCCGACTCCCGGTATTCCTGCGTGCAAGGGACACTCACGTACCGCCTCGTCCTTCTCGATGCGACTGAGCGGGTGGAGGAGTGGGTCGATGCCGGCGTCACTCCGGTCGAGAAGGACGAGTCCGCTGTCGTGCTCAGAATTATGGACGCCATGAACCTCGCGAAAGCGGATCTCACGGGTGCGAGCGACCCTTATGTTCGCGTGATGTGGAACTACCGAGAGGTTTTCCGAACTCGCGCGATCAACGACGACTGTAATCCCGTGTGGGAAGACACTGGATGCTTCCTGCCCGTGGGCAAGTACCGTGCTGGGCAGACGGACCACTTGCGACTGGAGGTGTACGACAAGGACGCGCTGTCGATCGGGTGTGACATGGGCGACTTCCTCGGCGAGCTCGTGTTCGAAGGTGACTTCTTCAAACCGAAAACGTTCGAGAAGTACAAGCAGGACCACATCCTCCTGAGGCGCGTCGGCAAGGATCCCGAGATGCAGAAACTCGTGCAAGGCACCCTCGCACTCCACTTCAGTCGGAAGCGGCACACCATGCTCATCAAGAACGGGCTGTGGTGGCCGGGCGACGACAACGCCGACGGTCGCAAGCCCCGCCAGTGGCTGCACTTCCACATCAAGAAAGCGCTGGGCCTCGCCAAAGCGGACACGGCTATTTTGGGCATGGGTGGGTCGTCGGATCCGTACGTCGAAGTCTACTTCATGCGCGAGCTCGTCTGGACAAGCAAGGTCATTGACAACAACCAGAACCCAACGTGGAACGACGGCGACGAGACTGCCACGCCGATGAAGGGTTACCTTTTCGGACCTCCCGAGCTCCGGATTTGCTTGTTCGACAAGGACACGGTCGGGGAGGACGAGTTCCTGGGCGAGATCTTTCTGTACGACAACGAAGTGCTCGAAATGAGTTCCAAGACGGCGATGCAGAAGAAACTGCACGGTCGTCTCGGTGTCGACCCTGCCAAGGAGCTGCACATCCTCGGCGAGATCTTCCTCACGACGCACTGCTCCCTGGAGCCGTCCTTCCTCTCCCTCGTGGACAAGTTCGACCTGTGCCTCCCGTACGATGTCGTCGCATTGCAGATCGTAGACGCGCACAACCTGCCCAAGGCGGACCGGATGGGACTGAGTGACCCTTACGTCGTCGTGTATTTCCGCGGGGAGGAGGTCGCGCGAACGAAAACGATTACGGATACGCTCAACCCTAGATGGGATCGCGAGTTCTTTCTTTTTGCTATACCCGCGGATCTCGACACCATGGAGTTGCGCATAGAGGTCTACGACGACGACCTGGGTGCTGTTGGAGCGCTGGTGGGCGGGTTGATGGACGCTGCTGGCGGGAGCAGTAAGGGTGATTTCCTCGGGCGCGTCACGCTGAAGTCGTACGATCTGATGGATCCGCCGTTGTTCAAGAAGGATTATCTGCTAGATGGCGGCCCGGATAGGAAGAAGAAGGGGCGGGAGAAGGCGGAAGAGGAGGCGAGACTGGCGGCGCAGAGCACCGAAGTTGCCGGGGAGACGAGTCATTACTGCGTCACTGTGAGCGTGCATCGCGCCAGGGGTTTGGCGAAGGCAGATTTGTTCGGCAAGTCGGACCCGTGTGTCGTCCTGAACTGGAACGGGAAGGAGGTGGGGCGGAGCAGCATCAAGAAGAAGACTCTGGATCCCGACTGGGGTTGCGAGAGCTTCGACGTGGTTCAGGTCGGGGCAGATGTGGAGGATGGCGTGTTGACGCTCGACGTTTACGATGCTGACTTTGGCAAGTTGGGCGATTTCTTGGGCCAGACCAGCTTCAGTGTCGCACAGATGAAGGCGGGAGAGCTCGTGGAGGAGGAGTACGGCTTAGTGGAGAGGCCAGGCTCGAAGAAGAACAAGTTGATCCAGGGGCACTTGGTCGCGAGTGTGGAAAGTGTGTTCGTCGAGGCAGTGGTGGAAGATGTTGTCGAGGCGGTCGAGGAGGTCGAGGAGGTAGCTTTGGACGAGAATGGCGAAGTTGTGGTGGCACTTGATGTTCACGGCGTAGACGCCGCAACGAAGGCGCTAACCCTCCACATCCTCCAAGCCGGCAACCTCGCGAAGGCTGACACGGCGCTGTTTGGCGCCGGCGGATCCAGTGATCCATTCGTTGAGGTTCGTTGGAGCACCGGGGAGCTGGTACACAAGACGAAGGTCATTAACGACAACCAGGACCCGGTCTGGGCCGACGAGAGCGTCATCCTCGCCATCCCGACGGACGTTAGTGAGACGCACATTGAGCTGTATTGCGATGTGTACGACAAAGACATGACGGGGGCTGGCGACTTCCTGGGCCGCGCGGTGTTCACTCAAGTCGATCTGTTGCACTACACCGACACGCCGCCAAAGGCTGGGATCGAGGTCGGCTTGGAGAAGGTTCTGACTTGGAATGCAGCGAAGAACAAGCTCGTGCAGGGGACGCTGGGAGTAGCTTTCACTCAGGGGGAGGAAGACAGCCCGGACCTCGATATGAAGAAGCTGATGAAGCACGCGCCGAACATCGGGCTGCGCACCACCGTGTACAGGGCTCGGGAGGTCGTCGAGAATACGACTGAGGAAGTCGAAGAGGACGTGGACGAGAAATTAGTCGTGTACGCCGTCGACGACAAGATACTTGCAAGGTACAGAGGCCGGCCTCAGTGGTTGGCGTGTGTCGTGACGGAGGTGCACAAGAAAGACTACATGGATCCGAACAGCAGGGAAAAGTACGACGTTCTGTTTGAGAAGAACGGCGCGAAGGAATCCAAGTTGCCGAGGTACCATGTCAAGGGCATAGAGAAGGTTAAGCCGGTCGGACCGCAGCAGAGGCTGAGGGTGGCGATGGTGGGGATTGACGAGGGGGAGCGGGCCAAGGATCTCACTAGTCTCGTTGGCGAGGGAGTGGAGGAGTTAGGGAAGAAGATGAGCCAGGGCATCATGAGCTTGGGTCGCAATGTGAGCGGTATGACGCCGGTTGCAGCAGAAGGCGGCGACGGATTCTTCAACGACGAAGAAAAGAAAGAAGAAGGCCCCCCGGCGACGAAATACGGATGCGACTTGTTCTGGCGTGGCAGCAAGGTGACGCGGTTCGATTCAGTGGAGGTTATGCGGCACCGTGTGACTGGCAACGGAGGGGAGTCTGTGTTGCTGCCGTTCCCGGTGGAGAAGAAGTTGCGCGCCATGAGCGACGTTAGGCTGGTTGTGAGACAAGGTGGCGGCGGCGGCGCCGATGGCGGACGGATGAAGACGGGCGTGTTTGTCGGCGAAATGGTCATCGGTTGGAACATGCTGAGCACCTTGAAAGTCCATCGCACTAGCTACAGATACAGCGCGTCGGAGAGCTCATGCCATGACTTGGAGAATGCGGGTGTCTTCAAGAGCAGCTTACTGAAGCCTCTGCCTGTCACGGGACAGGGGAACAAGAGTTACAGGGTGCTGAACAGCAAGGTGAGCTTCCTTGCGGGGGTGGAGGAGACTGTGCAGTGGAGCGACCGGGAAGCCGTAGAGGACGTCAGCGCTGCGATGAACATTGCGAAGCTGAAGTTCTCGTTGGAGAGCTTGCGCTGGGTTGTCGCGCAGCGGATCGGACTGACGATCAAGGGGCGGGTCAAGGTGAATGTCGTGTGGAACGGCAAGAGCATCGGGTGGGTTAGGTACCGCAGTACAAGCCACATGAAGCTAACTCAATTGGGGTCTGGATCGTTCGAAATCCCCCTGCCTCGAGACCGTCGCGACTGTAGTTTGCTGCTGACGATAAGTGACGAGGACGTGAGTGGCGGCAAGAGCGTGTTGGGTAGTGTGAATCTCCCGTGGAGCGCTCTTCGCAACGTCGCTCACGTGCCGACGTTTTACAACGTCTTGGCTGCTGATGAAATGCCGATGGTAGCGGAGACCGAGTGTGTTGTTGTGGAGTGTGTGGGGAGGAGCAATGATGTGGTTCTGTTGACAAGCGAGCAGAAGGAGCTCACTGCCGGGGGGGCAATCAATACCACGAAGATTCAAGTTACTGTATTGAGGGCGGAGGGTCTGGCCGCTGCAGACAAGAGCATGTTTGGAGGGGTCGGTAGCAGCGACCCGTTTTGCGTGGTGAAGTGGGACAACAGTGACGTCGGCAAGACTCCGACTATTCAGGACGAGTGTGACCCCGTGTGGAAGGACAACGCCAAGAGCACGTTCGTTGTGGATGTAGAGGATGGCGACGAGAGCGGATTGAAGGCCTTGGAGGTGGAGGTATGGGATGAGGATCTGATGAGTAAAGGCGACTTCTTGGGGCGTGTTTTCATTCCTGCAAAGTTGCTTGTCAATCCGACGCGGAGTGAGAGCCGGGAGGAAGGGAAGGGATTCGAAGTGGAGAGGAAGGACGACATGCCAGCGAGCAGGCAGAAGCTGGTCCAGGGGACGCTTTACCTGAGGATTGTCAAGCTGCCGAGAGAGGGGGAGGAGAAGGAAGGGGAGGAGAAGAAGGCGGACGGGGACGGGGATGACTTCAGTTTGTCGAGCTTTTTGCAGGACTCTGCGGCAGGGGACGAGGACAGCATAGTTACGTTGGAAGATTTGCTTGACGGCGCTGCTGATGACGAGGACGGGAGTAGCTACGTGGAGACGGAGATGCTGACCGAGATTGACGAGCCTCAGCCAGCGGCGGCGCCGACAAAGCCGAGCGTAAATTTGATCAGCGCGAAGAGCAAGTTGGGCAAGGCGATGTTCAAGACGAAAATGAACGTGGCGATGTCGAAGGATGCGTTGGAGAAAGCCAAGGACAGGAAGAAGAAGGAAAAGGCGCAGAACAAGCCAACTGTTACGAGGGCGAGTGACTTGGCGATCGGGATCCGTTTCTGCGTTGAGGAGAGTATTAGGGAGAGCCCTTATCAGCTCTTTCTGGGACTGCGGCAGTGCGGAGGATTGGCGCCGACTAGCGATGTGTGGGGAACGAGGTACAAGCAGGCGCAGCCCTTGGGGCTGTCGAGGCTGCCGGGGACCACCGAGCGGTTCCCATTTGGGGCGCTGTACTGGAAGGGCGTGGAGAGGCTCAGGACAAAGACTGCCAAGGCGGAAGTCGGATGGGCGACGAGGGATAAGGACGTACCGCATCGGCACAAACCGACTTGGTGGGGTGATGACGATGGGGATGGTGACATCGACGACATCAGTAGCGGCCAGATCGTGCTGCCGCTGCCGAGTTTGCCCAAGAGCGAGCTTGGCGGACCGAAGAGTCTGTTCAAGACGCCGAAGCTGGACTTGGGGAGCGAGAAGCAGCGTGTTAAGAACACGAGCGCGAGGATCGAGGTTTACGACTTCGGAAATTGGACGCACAACGAGGTCAGGCTGATCGCCGTGATGCAGAGAGCGATCAGGAAGTACCTCGCGGGCGCATTCGTGCGCGTGCTGAAGAAGAACCGCGCCATCAAGGCGAGGCAGGAGGCCGCTTCGCTCAAGATCCAGCGGATGTGCCGGATGCACCAAGCGAGGAATATGCTTAAGGGCAAGAAGGACGATGCGGAGTCTGCGAGCGCGACCAAGATGCAGTGCATCATGAGAGGGAGGAAGGCGAGGGAAGAGGCGGGCATTAAAGCCGAGGAGATGCGGTTGGCGGAGTTGGAGAGGAAGAGGGTGCTGAGGACGGTGGGCATGAACGTCAACATTCTCAGTGCGACTGGCCTCGCGAAGGCTGACCTGGGCAGTCTGAGCGATCCGTTCATCGAGGTGCACTGGGCCGGCAAGAAGGTGCACACGACCAAGGTCATCAATGACACGCTGGCTCCGGAGTGGCAGGAAGAGACGGTCCATGTGGAGTTCGAGGCAACGGACTTGCCCGAGGTCATTGACCTCGTGCCGTTGGAGAGGATCAAGAAGAAGAAGAAGACAGTCGAGGGCAAGCTTGACGTCCTGTGGGACGAGAAGAAGACGACCGCGAATGGCATCACAGCAATTCTCGAGGACGCCCAGAAGAAGTTCGACAACAACAACAGAATCGTGGTTGAGAAGAGGACGGAGCTCGAGGGCGTCGAGGATTGGAACAACTTCAGGAAGAAGGAGCTGAACACGGAGATCGCGGGACTGGAAGCGATCGATCGGAAGCTGGGCATGCTCATCGTGAGCTGCAAGGAGCGCATCGGCATGTTCTTCGCGATCATCGACGATTTCATTCAGGTCGAGAGGAACGAGCTGCACGTCATTACAACCGAGCTGAAGAGGCTCGACGCAGCTTTGAAGAAACTCGAGGCCGAGCACGCTCTTTACAAGACGTGCAGGAACAGAATGTTGATCGAGCTGGGGTACGACATCACGAGACCGGCTCAGGAACTGGAGCCCGAGGCAGTTACTACTGTTGGAATCGAGGACGGGGGCGGCGACGGCGCTGGCGGGGATGGCGATCAAGTCAAACAACTCGAGGAAGCCAAATCCACCGACTACGTCGTGGCTGTCGCGGAAGCGACAAAGCCCTTCTCCCTCGATGACGTGCAGTGCAGCTTCATTGCCGAGCACAACATTCCGGAGCTGCGGTTGGAGCTGTACGACTCGGACGGCATCGGCAAGTCCGAGTTTATGGGCCAGGTTGTTTTGTCGGGCAGGTTCGTCATGCAGGCTGCGATGTGGGGCGACACTGTTGGAGATGCCGATGAGGGGTACCCGCTCACGTCCAAGGCCGATGCGAAATCGTCGCGGGCCGCCGCGCTCGCCAAGGGCACGATGAAGTTCCAGCTGGAGTCAACCAAGAGAGTGAGACTGATGGCGGAGCACGCGATCGATCCCGACGAGCTGGTCGCCGACGTGCAGGTTGCAGGAATGAACGTGAACTTCGTCACGTATTCTGCCGTTACCAGCATCATCGATGAGTTGTTGGCCAACGTGAGGCTGAAGGTGCTAAGCAGGCCGCTGATTGTGAGGGTCGTCGACGCGTTTGGGCTGAGGAAGGCAGATCTGTTCGGGAAGAGCGACCCGTTCGCGGTCGTTACTTACGAGAACGAGGAGATTGGGAGGACGCACGTTATCAACGAGACGCTGGATCCGTTTTGGGGAACGAACGCGCTAGTGAAGGGCAAAGAAGACAAGAGTTTGTTCAAGCTACCCGGCGCGACTACACAAGACCCGGAGCTGCACATTGATATATACGATTGGGACATGATGGACGGCGACGAGGACTTCTTGGGCAAGGTGCGAATTCCTTTCGAGGCGCTGCACGATCTGAGGAGGCTCACGAGCAAGAAGGCGATCGATTGCCATTTGGCGCTGGGTCCTGAATACTTCAGGGGGACTAGGACGGTCATGAAGTTGCTGACGAGGGAGGAAGCGGGGATGCGACCCATCGCGGGAACTCAGGTCACTGTTAACGTGCTGGCGGCCAGCGGATTGGCGCAAGCGGACAGGTTCGGCAAAAGCGATCCGTTCTTCGTCATCAAGTGGAATGGCACCGAGGTCGGAAGGACGAAGGTGATCGATAACACTCTGGAACCGACGTGGGAGGAAGAGTCTTTCGAGGTGTTTGTGCCAGACGGCAACGGAGGGCGGCCGCCGAAGGGAGAAATCAGCTTGGAGTGTTATGACAGTGACATGCCATTCACTGGGTTTGGGTTGGGTTCAATGCTGAACACCACTGGCGACTTCTTGGGGTGCTTCAAGGCGACGGGGAACGCTCTGTGCGGAGCCGTGAGGGACGACGGCGTCAACTTCTTAGAGATGGACGGCGAGCCGAGTGTTTTCGAGCTGCAGCCGATGAACGATGGCGTTGTGTTCGGTTTGGAGGGCACGGAAGGCATGCACACGGAGATAGAGGTGACTGTCAGCGCGGCGAGGGGGTTGGCGAAGGCCGACACGTTTGGCGCGAGTGACCCTTTCGTGAAAGTCTCGCACAGCGGGAAGAGTCTGGGCAAGACGCCCGTCATCAAAAAGACTTTGGATCCCGACTGGGAGGAGGACAACGTGTTCTCTTTCCATGTTCCGGAAGACGACGACGGGGCAATGGTGATGCCGGACGACGACGAGGTGGTCACGTGCGAGGTTTGGGATAGCGACATGGGCGGTCTGCTGGGCGACTTCTTGGGAAAAGTTCAGATCACGGGCGCGATGTTGCGGAACTTGCCGGAGCGAGCGAAAGGGAGGGACGCCGACTGGGAGCTGGAGGAGAAGGAGGGCTTGAGCGCGAAGCAGAAGAAGCTGGTGAAGGGCTTGCTGCGGGTGAAGTGCAAGATGGAGCACAACTGCAGGGGCAGGGCGAGGAAAATCAAGGACGAAAGCAGCAAGACTAGCGACGATCTGGTCCAAGGCGAATGCTCGCTGAGCTTCTCCACGAAGAGGATGGACTTGGATACGGCGGAGGGGGCGTCCGCCGCTCTGATGCTGGACGGGGCGAAGGCACTGGAGAAGTTGGAGAGCCACACGGGGATCTTGGTGAGCGTGGTCGGGGCGAGCGAATTGGCGAAGGCTGATACGTTCGGGAGCTGCGACGCCACGGCGGTGGTGAAGTGGAGGGGAGCGGAGATCGGGGCCACCCCCACGTGCAGGAACAGTCTGAATCCGCGGTGGAGCAAAAAGAACCAGTACCAGTTCAAAGTGACCGATGTCGAGGGGGAGGAATGGGAGGAGGGCATGGAGAAGGAGCGGGACTTGGTGAAGAAGATGGAAACGGAGCACGTGGAGAGGAAGGAGAGGAAGAGTCGGGGCAGCAGAGGGAGCAGGGCGCTGAGGGGGACGGGGAACTTCTTCAGGAAGAGCGCCGACAAGGCCGCGAGGGGCATCAGAATGAGCGCCGAAGGGGCAGAGAGAAGCTTGAGGATGAGCCGGGGGAGCCGGGGAAGCGCGGGGAGCAGCAAGAGCAGTTCGGATGTGGACCCTGTCGAGAAAGCGTTGAGGGACGCCAGGAAGAGCGCTCTGTTGGCGGGGGGCAGTGCGATTGCGGAGGAGGAGGAAGATGAGATGGCGAAGGTGCTGAAGGACGCCAAGGAGGAGGCGGAGAAGGAGGCGGGCAAGAGCTTAGAGGAGAGCTTGGAGGAGAGCTTGGAGGAGAGCTTGGAGGAGAGCTTGGAGGGGAGCATAGGAGAGGACAGCAAGAGCTCATTGAAGAGCGGTTTGCGGAAAACCAAGAGGAAGCGGGCACCGAGCGTGCTTGGTCACGACGAGTTGTGGGCGGCGGCGGGGGCGGAGGAGAAGAAGAAGAGCTTGTTTGCGGGCGTGCCCGAGGAAGAAACCAAGAAGGAGGAGGAGAAGGGAGAGGAGAAAGGATTTCGTCGGGAGAAGAAAAGCATGCAATTCAACATGGATGCGATTCAGCACCACCATTTCGAAGACGGGGAGGAGGAGGGGGCTGACGAAGATGTTGGGACGGCGTGGAAGTCGGCGCTGGAAGAGGTCGAGGCGGAAATGAGTGTCAGAGTAATGGAGGTTGAGGAGGAGGAGGCTTCCAAGGAGGAGATCGAGGAAGAGGAAGAGCCCGAGCGGAAGAAGGTCAAGACATGGAGCGTCGTCAGAGCCTCTGTGTCCAAGAAGATCTTCAGCAGTGATCGCTTGGCTAGAATCACGGCGAGCATGAAGAAGGGCAAAGAGAAGGTAGCTGAGAGCAGCCTGGGGAAGAAGAGCAGGAATTTGGTGATAAAAAGCAGGGACAACGTGAAGGCGAGGATCAGGAAGAGTCGCGGCGAGGCGGACGTTGTCGAGTTTGCTGCGGAGAAGGAGAAGGGTGAGGGGGAGAAGGTCATGCGACTGGACACGATGGGCGCTGCGGCTTTGGACGCATTGGCCGAGATCGAACAGGAGGGCGATGAGGTGGGGGATATGAACAACAGCGATGACGAGGAGGACGATGCGCGCCCCAAGGGGTGGCGGGAGACGTTCACCAAGGGCATCAAGAGGGCCACGAGGAGCATCAGCAAGAAGAGCAAGCAGCTCGCTAGGAAAGCTAGGGACACTTACGAGAGCGCGGGCGAGGAGAACGATGATGACCCGGACGCGCATTTGCAGAAAAAGAGCTGGTTCGCGAGGAGCATCGGGGGGATGAAGAGCGTTGGGAGGGGGGTCAGGGGAAGCTTTAGGAAGAGCTTCGGGAAGAGCAAGAAGAAGGGGGAGGCAGGAGAAGAGAGCCCGGAGTTTGATCTCGTTGGCGCCGCGAGCGTTGGCGAGGGAGATCTGCCGTATGTCACGGTGGAGGTGTACGACATGGACTACGGCAAGAGGGGCGATTTCATGGGCGAGGCGCGGCTGAGCATAAGCAGGATCATGGACGTGCACAACACAGATGTTATTTTGCTGCCGCTGCTGCCAAAGTTGGGCGTCGAGCTGAAGGACATGGACAAGGGCGAGGCGAAGATGATCAAGGGTTACGTGGAACTGAAGATTTACTTGGACCACGTCGACGCAGAACGAATCAGGAAAGAGGCTGCGGAGAAGGAGGAAGAGAGGAAGAGAGATCCCGTGCAGGCGCTGCTGGGGGAGCCGGACGTCACGAACGGCGTGCTGGGGCTGTGCGTAATGGCGGACGTTGAGAAGGAAAGGGAGATTGAGATGGCGGCCAGGCAGGAGCTGGCTCGGATCGCCAACGAAATCGAGGCGGAGAGAGTTAGGCTGGAGAGAGAGAGGGAGGCGGACGAGCTGTATGAAATGGGATGGGAGGACGAGCGAGAGTTCGAGTGGACGGAGAGGGAGGAAATGGATGGTGAGGACTGGGCGAGCAGGGATTACAGGGACGGGCAGGCAGCTCACGACGACTTTGTAACGTGGAGCGCGCACTGGAGCGAGGAGGAAGCGGCGCATTACTGGTACAACGAGGTGACGGGATTCATGAGCTGGGTCGTGCCGGACAGCTTGAACAAGGAGCACTGGAAGCCCAGGTGGCGGGTCGATCTGGGCGCGTATTTGTATGACAATGTGATCACAGGACAGAGAGACGAGGAGAGGATCCCTACCATGGCCGAGCCGGAACCTGAGGCCATGGTCTTTGCGGAGATCGTCAAGAACGGAGACGAGGACGTCAGGGTCTGGAGGATCCCAGTGAGCAAGTACCAGGAGCTGGAGGACGAGGGAGAGGAGTGGGAGGAGGGGGAGGGAGCTTTGGTGGTGAGCCCCGTCATGGGAGAGGAAGGGGCGGGGGATTGGGGGGAAGACGAGCAGGGGTATTGGGGCGCGGATGGGGAGTGGTACTCTTATGAGTAACAGAATTGATATAACATGTAAATTAGCAAGGGTTGCGAAGGAATCGCTCGTTAAGGCTGCAATGACTGCTCTGAGCACATACATTAACACGAAATAGCGAGTGTTAGGGATGCTGAGAGGGCCGCAGAGCGCATTTGATACCTGTAATATCGCTAGGGGGTGCTATTGGGTAGCAATGAGCAAGTTTGTTAGTCTGTCGCGCTTGCAGTCGAACTTCGCTCGTTTTACTCCAATTAGGCTGCTCACAATGGCACGTCGAGGTCATGTCAAGCAACGTTGTGGGGCCGCGACTCACACATGTCCATTTTACTATCCCCAGTACAGTTTCTCAGTGGGGAGCTGCACGAGTACAGTGGGTCGCGAAACACGGTAGTAGGATGGATTGGATGCGAGGGTTAGGGTGAGATGCAGCGAGAAGCAAAGTTGTAGCAACCGTAACAGCGTTGAGTGTTTTTCATTACATAAGGTACACAATTCTAAACATAACATTACGCCGCCGCTCCAACCACCATCGTTTGCCCCCCAGCCGCCTTCTTGGCCGCCTCCGCTTCCGCCCTCTTGTTGAGGACTTCCTGCCTCGCCACCCCCGCCTTCTTCTCTGCCTCCAACCTCGCCTCCTCCTTCTCCGCCTCGATCGCCGCCAGTCGCCTGCCCTTCATCTTGTGCTCCTTCTCCGCAGCCTCCTCTCTCTCCCGCTCCTCCCGATCCGCGACCGCCGCGTCCGTGTAGTCCGCGATCTGCGGCAGGTTCTTCATCTTCTTCTCGATCCCCTTCTTCCCGCCCCCCTTCTTTGCGAAGATGTTCGGCAGAAAGCCCAGAATCTTCTTCTTCTTCTTCTTCTGCTTCTCGTGCAGCCCCTCTAAGAACCGCTGCTCGAACTCCTTCTGGGCCTCCACCTCCAAGTTTGCCTGACGCCCTTTGGCCTTCGCTTCTAGCCTGGCCAGGAGATCGCCCTTGCTTTTAGCCACCTCCTCCCTGAACGCACTGATCTTCTCCTCCTCCGCAGCTTCCTTCTCTGCCTCCTTCGCGTGTCTCTCCCGTGTGTCCGCCAGAAACGTGTACGGAACCAGCGTGTGCGTCAACTTCCGGTTCCCCTTCGCGTGGGTCTTTCTGAAACACCCCGGGTTGCCCATCCACTTGACGCTACAGTAAACGTCCCCGCACTGCACGCACAAGACGTCCGGCTCCTTCTTACACACGCTGCACTCAACGGGATGGTACGGCTTCTCCCCGTCCTCGTCCTCTTCCTCCTCCCCTTCTTCCCCCTCTCCCAGCATCTGCTTCCTAACGCTGCAGTCCTTGTAGTGCTCGAAAGCGTAGCACGAGTCGCACAAGTTGACCTTGCAGAACTTGCAGGCCTCCCCGCCGACCCTCTTGACGCAGCAAACGCACATGATCTCGTGCGGGCCGATCTCTTCCTTGATCTCTTCGAACCCGTGACTGTGCTTCTTGCCGTGCATGTGCGAGACCTTGGCGCACCCGTTGCACATGTTGTCGCGACAAACCTTGCACAGCTTCTCCGCTGGCAGGGTTTCGCACTCCACGCACACCAAGCAATCCGCCATGTACCCGGTCCACTCGTGTCGGGCCATCTTGCCCTTCCTATGCGTCCTGTCCCAGCAGTCTCCGCAGTAGTTCTCGTCGCACTCGTCCCCCACCACACCGAGGTGCTCCTGGAATCGTTTCCAGATCTCGCTATTGTTTCTCTTCTCCCTCGCCTTGCCCTTGCACTCGTAGTAGTAGCTAATGATCTTCTCTCTGCTGAAGAACTTCTCCAGCTTTAACCGCTTCTGCAAGACCTCGATAAACGCGTCCTCCTCGATCTGCTCAAGTTTCCCTCCCTCCCCGCCGCCCCCGTAGCACTCGGCCACCACCTTGACCAGTTCCTCCTTGGCTCGCTCGGGGACGATCATGCCCTTGCACCTCCTGGTACTAAGCTCCCCGCAGATCACGCACGTCAAGCTAGCCGCCTTGCTCGCCCTCGTGACCCCGAACGTGTGCTTCCGCATGTCCTGGCTCTCGCTGTGGTAAGTGCTAAAGCAGATGAAGCAGAAGTGGATCTTCCCATCTCCCCACGCGATCTTGCTGCTCTTTTGGACGCACTGGTTGCAGCTTCGCGTGGCGTCCTCCTCCTTGCAGATCATGCAGATGCCCACGGGCGCGACCTCCTCTGCGGCGGCCGCAACGTCCAAATAAGGCCACGCCTGCATGAGCTGCTGAGTGAATCTGAGAGCACGGGGGTTAGCGGGGAAGGAGTGAAGCCCAGGGCCGTGATCGCGCATCTTCTCGCGCCTCCTTCGCTCAGCTCACCTGTCCCTGAGCATGGGCCTGTAAGGAATGTTGGGCTCCTCCCACGTGTTGTCGCTCGTGCTCTTGTTGAACCAGTAGAAGCAGGCCGCGTCCTCGTCCCACAGCTGCTCCCAGTGGCTCTTCTGCTGCCGCAGTAAGTACTTCTTGTACTTCTTGGCGAACAAGTGGGTCCTGAAGAAGCCGCTCATCGTCGTTGCTGCCTTCGCCCGCATTGCCTTCGTTTCCCTGTATTTGACCAGCTGCTGGTGCCCACGGAAACTCTTCTGGCAGAGCAGCGTCGAGTTCCACCAGTCGATGACAACCTGCACGGCGTCTCGCCTCAAGATGAGAGCAGCCTTGGCCTCGTGGCCGGAGTGAGGGACTCCGTCGCCCCCCCCACCCCCGAAAATCGCGACCTTCTTGTCATTGTGCCCAGTCGTAGCCGACGTCGGACACTCCATCCCCCCTTCCCCCCCCTCCTTCACTTCGCCTCCACCCGCCTCCTCCTTCGCCGCCTCAGCCTTCGCCGTCTCTCTCGCCGCGTCATCCAATGCCCCTCCGTCCAGCACCGCCCTCGCCGCGTTCAAGCTTTCGTTGAGCCGCTCGACCAGCTCCACCACCCCCAGATTGTTCAGCAGCACCTTGACCCTCTCCACTCCGCCCTTGAGCACCACGAGAGCCGCCTGCTCGTCCTTCTTGGTGCTCGTGGTGATGACGTCGCACAGCTCTTTGTGGGCGTTCTCCTGAGCGGTGGCCGCCTTGCCCGTGTACTTGTTCAGAAACCTCGTGACTTGGCCAACCGTAACGGGGAAGTTGCTCTTGCAGATGTTCTCCACAATGTTGATGACTCTGTTCGGGTTGTTCTTGTACGGCCGCAAGACGAGGTTGTAGAGCACCTTGTAACTGTCCTGGATGCAGTGCGTGATGCTCCTCGGATCGTGCTCGTTCGAGTAGTAGTTCAGGAACTCGAAGTTCTTGGCCTGCACAAGGTCCTTGTGCTTCATCTGGTGCACGATGTTCCTGTCCTTCTCGTTCTTGAAGCCCATCGAGACCATCCAGCTGTCGTTCTCGCTCTTCCGCAAGAACACGGGGAGAGTAAGAACGCCGTGATCGTCGTGCTTCTTCTTCTCCTCTCCGTCGTGCCCGTGATGGCCGCTGCCGTCCCCGCCACCGAGATTGGAAAGTTGCGAGTTCGGGCGACTGCTGGTTAGCCTGCCCTGGTTGGTACCCGGGCGAGAGTTCACCGTGCTCATCCGTCGTTCGTTGCTGTGCGCACTGCTCTCCCTCCGTCCCAGGCTCTTTCCTCTCTCCGCGCTCCCCGGCATGGTGGACTTCTTCCTTCCTCTCTCTCCCCCTCCGCCCTTCTCGCCGACGCCCTCCATCTTGGTTTTCCGATTGTTGCTGCTCTCCCCTTTCTTCCGGTAATCCTTCAAGTACGCAGCCGTGGCGTTTTCGTAGTACTCGATCAATCCCAGCCTCGCGAGCCACATCTGCAGCGTCATTCCCTCCGTCTTGTACCCCACCCAGCACTTGGCACTGGCCTCCTTGATGGACAGCTTCAAGCTGCCCAGAATGCTCTCGTTCTTGAGCTTCTTATCGAACGCCCGCTTGCCCTCCAATGCCCTCCACTTGCTCTGCAGTCGCCTCACGCCCATTTCCTCTTCGAATGAGAACGACGGCCGATCCGCGACCGGCTTCTGCTCGCGAGTGAACTCGTTGTAGTAGCCCGTGATACTGCCCTTGCCCGATCTCATTTCCTTCCAGCCGTACGGCATGGACACCTTGGTGTACTTGAGCGAGGCAGTGCCACCGACGCGCGGACGCATGGCCTCGTAGATGGCAAACGCGGCCTTCTCCATGCCCTGGATGTCCATCTTGTCCTCGTCGATCTTGGGCTTATTCCTAGTCTCGCCTATTAGCCCGGCCTTGCTCCACGCCAAGGCGGCAGCCTTGTCGCCCTTCTTGCCCCAACCCTCGTAGTGAATCTTCTTGACGTGCTCGATCTGGTCCTCCCTGTATCCCACGGCGCTGAGCATAAACCCGGCACACTTCGCGTACTCGTCCAACAACTTGTCCACCGTCTCCATCTTCTCGTTCCACTTCTTGACCTGCTTGTCGCGCATATCGTGGCGGCGCTGCGTCCTCTCCTCCGACTTGGTCAGCAAGGCCTTGATCCTCGCATCGTTCTCCTTCATCAGCTCGTCGCTCACTCTAATCAGCGATCGGCGCACTGCCTTCTCCTCGGTGCCATCGTCATAGACGACCTTGTACGACAGGACCCTCCCGTCCCTCTCGTTCGCGCTCGCCACTGTGCCCGGGAAGAAAGAGTCGTAGCCACCGTACTTCGCGTCGATCTTCATCCCGACTTTGAGCGCCATGACACGGATATCATCGCGATGCACGGCGGGCTCGAAGTCGCCGTCGTCGTAGATGATCCCGAAGGTGTTTTTGGGGTACCACTTTATGCCTTGGGGCGAGATGTAGCCCTCCTTCGTGGGGTTGCACTGAAAGACGGTGCCGGCGTAGTAGACGGCGCCTCCTTGAAACTTAGCTTGGACAGGGCTGCCGACGACAATCTGAGTGTCGTGATCGATTAGCGACTCGACCATGGCCAGCTCTTCGTCGACCTCCTCGTCGAGTGGGTCGTCGTAACCGAACTTAACTCTGCCGTTTTCGTCCTCCTCCTCCTCGAAGATACAGTCAGGGTCGAAGTCGTCGCCGATAGTCTGCTCCAGAGGGATAACGTTGAAGGCGAACTTGATCGTGACGAGCTGCTTGCGCTGTTTCTGGAGCTCGTCCCATTTCTTCTTCTCCTCCTCCTCCTTCTCTTTCCTGACCCGATCGCGCTTAATGCGCGCCACCATTGTGCGGGCGAGGTACTTCCTCCCCAGTCGCATGATGACTTCGGCCATTCTGTACTCGTCGTAAGTGTAGATTGGCTTGATCTCCTCCTCGAGAATCGTGGTGACCATCTCTCTCTTCACGCGTTTCGTGACCTCCTTCGTGAACACGGTGTAACCCTCGTCTGTATCGTTCATTTGCTCGTTCTTGCGGTACTCCTCCTTCCAACCCGCGCGAAGCACGTTCTGCAGAAAAAACTCGATGGCCTTCTTCTCTTCCTCGGCGCACCACTCCTTGTACTGGCGCTCGTACTCCTCCGCTTCCTTACGCCTGTCCTCCTTCCAGATGTCATGAACGTGGTTGTTGTTGCGCTCGAACAGGTAGGCGCTGGTGATGTTGTCAACGAACTTCTTCTCGCGCACGAGCTGCATGATGCGACCGGCGTTGAATCCACGCGCCGCGGCCTGGAACCTGCGGGAGGCCGCGTCCATCTCAGCGAGATCGAGCAGTAGGTTGCTCAGGTTCGTGGCGCCCTCGCGCTCGCGCTTGTGGTGGTTCTTGATTTGAGACGGCGTCGGCTCGTTCCGGTTGTCGCGGTTCTTCTGCTGCGTGTCGCCCTCCACCAAGGAGACCACGTCGTGCACCTTGTACTTGAGCATCGGCCAGCCAGCAACGAGGAACTCGAGCGTCTCAGCGCCGTAGAGCATGGTGTCCATCGCCTTCTCGATCCTGACCGTTTTGGCGGTATATTCATCGTGCTCGTCGAAAGCGACGGAGCAGAGCTCGGCGACGTGCTCCTTGGCTTTGCCGGGAGTGTCGTGAAGCGCGAAGAAGCGCCGAAGCTTCAAGTACGACAAGTGGTGCTGCTTCAGAAGATCGCCGACGGCGAAGTTCTGGGCGCGGGCCGCGAAGCGCGATCCGTACGCCTCCTCGAAGACCTTGCGGATTGCGAGCGATTTCTTGTCGCCGTCGTGGGGCAGCAACTCGAAGTCGCGGTGGAGCTGCTGCTCCTCCGGAGTGCGATCGGCCGCGGGCGTGTTCTTGGCCAGGACGGCGATCGTGTGTCGCAAGTTGGCAGCCTGGAAGATGCCGAAGTGACGATCTCCCTTGACCTCCTCCTTGATGCCGTACATCTCGAGCTTGTGATCGCTGAGCTTGAACAGGTGGTTCGTGTCGGTGAAGTGGTGGTGCGTGAGGAGCGAGAAGACGTCTTCGTAACAGCCGAGGCGGTGGCAGAACGTAGCGAGACCGACGCCACACAGAGGCTTCTTGGGGTTGAAGAGCAGGTCGGACTTGCTGAAGCATTCGACGACGAGCTCGGAAATGTTGGTCATCTCCTTGAACGGGTTGGAGAGCTTGCGCTGCATCCACAGCATCTTGATGCGCGCGCGCTTCACGTCGAGCATCTTCCTGTACTTGACTTGAAGCGTCGTAGCGGCCTCGTTGCGCATTCGCAGGTCCTCCTTCTTGCACCAGTCGTAAAGGCGGCGGCTGTAGCCACGCCACGCGGCCGAGATGACCGTGGCTGAGTACTTCTTAAGCTTCTTGATGCGGTAGATCTCCTTCAGCTCGGCCTCCTTGAGCATCCTCGCCATGAACGCAGACGCGATCTTGTTGCGCAAGGCGGAGAGAAAGCGCAGCGCGAGGCGCCGACCCATGAAGCCGCGAACGACCTTCTCGATCTTGATGGCGAAGAGCGTGCGAACGATGATTCGCCGAACCCAGATGCCGTGCACCACAGCTTGTATGCTGCTGGCCGCATGGTTGAGCTCCTGCCGGTGCATGTAGTGCTCGTGCTTCTCAGCGCGGTCGTTCATGACAATGAGATGTTGCAGGAATCGCCCGGGCTTGCCGTGGTACCAAGCGAACGCGATTTTAGTCGATGCCTTGTTGCGCTTCTTCATCATCGCCCTCACCCAGTGCCGCAGCTTGCGGTTCGCCCACTTCTCAAGCCGCAGCCGATCCATCGTGCTCGTACCGGAAAGGTTCCGCGCGAAGCACTGGATGCGCACCGCGCCCTTCTGCTGCCGGAAGTCGAGGTGCTCGCGGAACCTCCGCTGGATCTTCTTCGCGTTCACGATCTTCCCGTATCGCTTAATATCTTTCTCGAACACGGCGTCCTCCACGTCCGTCTCTCGGAGCACTCCCATGAGCACGAACCGCGGGAACTCTTTCTGGTGAACGTACCACTGGCACTGCAGGCGAAGCGCCGCGGTGTGCAACTCGTGCTTGTCGAACTTCTTCCTCGCGAGGACCCGCCTAGCCTGCATGGACCTGAACGCTCGCTGAATGCACGGCGGGGCGGAAATGCGCACCTCAATGCGGCGTCTGTACTCCTTCAGAAGCCGGTAGAACCGCATCCTCGCGCGGTGCCCGCGGTAGATGCGCTGCGCGACGCGGCTCGCGACCAGGAGTCGCGCGAACTGGTACTTCTTCACAATCATGCGAGCCATGGACTCGATGCGGATCGCGTGCACGCGCAGCTTCATGTACTCGCGACGGCACACGTACATCCGCCATATGGACTGATCCTTCACCGCGGCCTGCTTCCAGTTCAGGTATCGATTCCGCTCCACGATCATACGGTATCTCGTCTGAATGAGCTTCGCCGCCGCCCAGAACTGCCGCTTCTCCGTGCGCACCCTCGGGTAGATCGAGAACGGCAACTTCTTCCTCTGCGGCTGCAAGTAAATGTCCGACAGCGGGCCGCCGATTGGTCGTTCGTCGTGCAGTTGTATGAACCGCTTGAGCCCGCGGTAACGGTAGATCTGCGCTTGGATCTTGATGGCTGCCGCGTCGCGCTCGTAGTAGATGAGGAACGACACTTGCTTGTTCCACTGATCGAACGTCCGCCGGAACAGCCTCAGGTCGATCTCCTGTATAATAACCTTGAGCTTCCTCGATCCCGCCTCCTGTCGGTAAACCAGTTGCATCTCCTTCTGCTTCTGCTCATTGACCAGGATCTTCCAAAACGCCAACGCAACGGTCATCTGGTTCTTCTCAAATCCCCTAATCCAAAGCCGGAACGCCGCCACAAGTCGCTCGCGGCAGTACTGCGCGCCGCCCTCCACCGTGAACAGGAACCTCAGCGGCAGCGCCGACTGCTGCAGCTTAATCCCCGCCTCGATCTTATTCTGCAAGCTATGCTCGTGCGTCACCAGCGTCCTCTGCTGGTTGTTAAGTATCGTCAAGATAGTCCGGTGTTCGGTAGCGGCGAGGTGGGAAGTCTGCTCGTAGTCGTACATGTCCTCGGTGGCGCGGGCGGCTGCGGAGACGATGGCGGTGAGGCGCCGCCGGCGGTACTCTTCCTTGGCCTCGCGCGAGGCGAGGTCGGCGCGGGCGCCGGCGCGTTTGGACTGGGCGGTGGAGAGCCGGAGGCGGTCCCAGTCGGACGAGGGGACGAGTGTGCCTGTGTGGTTTGGTATTGGCTGGAGGAGGTCCCCGATTTGGTAGGGGGAGGAGGGGGGGAGGATGGCGCGGGAGGAGGGAGAGGGCGACTGCGCGTCAGGCGAGAACGTCGCGTGGCGGTAGGGTGATTGGGGCGGCGACTCAACGTCGGACGGCGGGTACTCCGCAGGCGGGTAGTCAAGGTTGGCATCATCTTTCGGTGCCGCCGTTGGCGACAGTTGGTCGGGGGGGAAGAAGGCGAAGTTCGAGGAAGAGGCGATTTGGGAGCGAGCGCGTGCGATAGTACGGGACTCGTACGATCCCTCATCGCCGGCAAGGCGGCGTGTGTACTCGACCTTGTTAGCGGCTGACTTGGACATCACGGGTGTGGCTGGTGGTTTCGCGGCTTCGGTGTTCAGTTTATCGAGATGTTGCGATCTTGCGAAGTTGGTGGTTTGCCACGCGTTGGGGATGGCAGCATCGTCAACTCCCTTCGAAGGCGTCCACACCGGCCGTCCCCCCTCGGGGAACGCCTTCTCCTTCCACTCATCGCGGTCGGGGAGAGCGTACCAGCCGGAGTCGGAGGGGGACATGGCGCGGATGTCGTCCAACGCGAACTTGTTGTGGACGCGGTCGTACTCAGCCACCAGGAAGTCGGCCGTGTGCGGGCGCGTCGCGTTGTGCGTGGGGCTCTGGCGGGGGCTGGGGAAGCTGGGGCGGTGGTCGGCGGTGACGGGGCGAGTGTTGCCGACGAAGAGGCGGGGAACTTGGTAGCCGAGGAGGTTGTCTTTGCGGAAGAAATCGCCGGGGGATGAGTCGAGGACGGGGACGTCGATTGCGGGGGTGTCGTCCCACAGGACGGAGGTGCGGGGATTGCTGGTGGACTTAAGGGTTATCATTGGCTCGCCGGAGAGGGAAGTGAAGGTCGCGGCGATGTTCGTTTCGTTCATGGTCGACTTGGACTTGGGCAAAGGCTCCTCCTCCCAGGGCTTGGCAGGGTCCGAGGGCGGGAGTGGCGGCGGCAGCATGTATTCCTGGGGGGGGGGGGGGGGGCGATGTGAG
>Ga0307985_10000587_pt1 | contig 21320 bp, 18 predicted proteins | sample EllFjometageno80_FD_203155 | JGI IMG/M metagenome (GOLD analysis project Ga0307985, IMG submission 203155) | Marine microbial communities from Ellis Fjord, Antarctic Ocean - #80 | ecosystem: Environmental > Aquatic > Marine > Unclassified | place: Southern Ocean | collected 2014-10-09 | reverse complement strand
TACGAGATATTCATCCCAGACCCGGTGAATGCGCGGGCGGATCGTGCGGGCCGCGTATTCCGATTTGTCGGATGCCACGTCGACCGGCACGACAATCTCGGTCTCTACCTGCACGATCGGGCAGGTGGCCGCGTCTGCCAGTGCCGTGCGCCATTGCCGCTGTGCCGGCATATAGCTGCGGTCGCAGATGACGGCGGCGGCTTTGTGCGACAGTTCCAGGGCAACGTCGCCCGGCATGCCGCGGCGCAGGACAAAGGCGATCCCGCGCGCCTGTAATTCGGCGGCGCAATCGGCAAGACCGTCGAGCATGAAGGCGTAATGCCGTTCATTGGCTTCGGGGTAGCCGTCCATCAGACCGAAACCGACAACCACCGGCAGGCCGTATTTATTGGCGCCGCGGATCGCCATTTCCAGCGCCGCGTTGCCGCGGGCGCGCTGCGCTTCCTGCATCCAGTACAGCACGTAGGCGCCATCGGCGCGGCGCACATGGTCGTTCAGATTCTGGATGCGGGTGTTCTGGATCAAGGTAATTTCTCTGATATCGATACGTGATCTCGGTACGTGATCTCGTTACGTGGCGGCATACCGTGCGGATCAGCCCACGGTCAGGATAGCCTTGAGGCCGGGCCGGTTGTCTTCGAGCCGGATTTCGCCGCCATGAAGCTGTGCGACCGCCTTTACGAGGCTGAGGCCAAGCCCGCTGCCCGGTGCGCTCCGGCTTTCTTCGAGCCGGTGAAACCGGCGGAACACATCGTCGCGCGCCTCTTGCGGCACGCCGGGGCCGGTATCCGACACGGTGATCGATTTCCCGGAGGCGTGCAGGGTCACGGACCCCCCTGCAGGCGTATACTTGATCGCGTTATCGGCCAGGTTTGCGACCGACTGAAACAGCAGGTCGCGGTCGGCAGATACAGTCTCGGCGGTCTCCACATGAGCGGAAAAGGTCAGACCTTTCTCCTGTGCCACGGGCTCGTATAGCTCGGCGACGTCGCTCAGTACCGCGGCCAGGTCGACCGCTGCGAAATTGTCCCGCCGTCCGCCGGCCTCGATCTGGGTGATCCGCAGCAATGCGTTGAACATCGATAACAGGGTGTCGGCCTCGGCGACCGCGGCATCGATCCGCTGTGTACGGTCGCCTGCCGCCAATGTGGGATCGTCCAGGTCCTCCAGCCGTCCGCGCAGACGCGTCAGGGGGGTGCGCAGGTCGTGAGCGATGTTGTCGGATACATGGCGCAGTCCCTCCATCAGCCCCTGGATCCGGTCGAGCATGGCGTTGAGATTGCCGGCAAGCTGATCGAATTCATCGCCCGTGCCCCCTGCCGGAATGCGGCGGTCCAGATCGCCGCTCATGATGTCGCGGCTGGTCTGGTTGATGGCATCGATCCGCCGTGCGGTACTGCGGCTCATGGCGATGCCGCCGGCGAAGGCAAGGGCCAGCGTGATGGCAATCCCCCAGATCATCGCGTTCACGATCATGCGCCGGGTGCGTTCCAGTTCGCGGACTTCGCGGCCCACCAGCAGGTTCAGCCCGCCCTGCAGCACGAAGCGCTTTGCGCGCGCGAGATGCGGTCTGCCGTCGGGATCGGCACGATCGACCAGCTCGAACGTGATCCAGCCGCCTTTGTCGGGTTCGACCGTCGGCCAGCTGTCGAGGTTGCCGACGAGGGGACGCCGGAGCGGGTCGGTCAGCAGATAGACGGTCCGGCCGCCGGGATCCTTGCGGATGCGCTCGCCGATGATGGCGGCAATGCCCGGCGTGCCGCGGCGTTCGTATTGCTCGGCCAGGCCGGTGATGTCGGCCTGGATCGTCTCATCCATCTGTTCGGACAACACACCCACGGTCGCCCAGTAAAGGAAGCCCAGCAGCACCGCGACCGAGCCGCCGAAGATCAGCATGTATAGCAGTGCCAGCCGGAACGTCGCGCTTCGCAAAAGGCGGGCGGTTTTCATTTATCTGCTTCGCGCAGCACGTATCCGGCGCCGCGCACCGTCTGGATAAGGGGCGTGTCGAAATCCTTGTCGACCTTCTGGCGCAACCGGCTGACATGGACGTCGATGACATTGGTCTGCGGATCGAAATGATAATCCCACACGTCTTCGAGCAGCATGGTGCGGGTGACGACACTGCCGGCATTGCGCATCAGGCATTCGAGCAGCCGGAATTCGCGCGGCTGCAGATCGATCGATGTGCCGGCCCGGCTGACCGAACGTGACAGCAGGTCCATCTCCAGATCGGCGACCGACAGTTTCGTCTCCGCCGGCGCGCCCTTGGTTGATGCGCGCCGTGTCAGCGCCTCGAGCCGGGCGAGCAGTTCGGCGGCGGCAAACGGTTTGGTCAGGTAATCGTCGCCACCGGCCTTGAGGCCCTTTACCCTGTCATCGACATCGCCCAGCGCGCTCAGGATCAGCGCCGGGGTCTGGTCTTCGGATGCCCGCAACGTGCGAATGATCGTCAGCCCGTCGGGCCCGGGCAGCATGCGGTCGACCACCAGCACATCGAAATCCTCGGTGGTTGCCATCACCAGCCCGTCCTTGCCGTTATTGGCATGGGACGGATTGTGGCCGGCCTCCGTCAGCGCCTTGACGATATAGGCGGCGACATCGGCATCGTCTTCAATGACCAGAACGCGCATGGATCGATTGATTTCCCGGTTGTTCAGAAGATATGTATGGGCCAAGGGGCGGGTTTCGCAAGCTTGGGCCGATTAAACTTTGGTAATGTTCGCCGCTATTCGTAGTGCAGCGATTCCGCCGAAGAGGCCCGGTTGGCGATAAATGCCGGGTAGATTGAGGCGATCACGCAGGTGAGTACGCAGAATGCGGAGATATAGAGCGTCGCCGGCAGCGATATCCGCAGGAAGTAGTCGAACAGGGTGAAGTGGTCGAGAAACCGGATGCTGATCGCGCCGAGCCCGTTACCGATGATGATCGCAAGTGCTGCGCTGACGCAGCCGATGATGGTGCCTTCGATCAGCAGCATCCGGGCGACCTGCCCACGGCTGATGCCGATCGATTTCAGCACGGCGAATTCGCGGTCGCGGGCGCGGACCTGTATCAGCATCGTGTTGGTGACGCCGATACCGGCCAGGATCACCGTTCCCAGCAGGATAAAATCGAAGATCAGGAAATCCCGGTCGATTTCGCGGCTCTGCCAATAGGCCTGGAACCGTCCGCGTTTGACGGTGACGTACCACGGGTAGAGCGCGTCTTCCTGGTTTCTGTACAGAAACGGCTGCGAGCTGCCGAACGGGCGGGCCGATGCATAGCGCCCGAGCGATGTCTCCAGGTTGTCGGCGAAAATCGGGTTGCCGTCGCTGAACAGCGCGTAGGATTTCAAATCCACGTATTGCGCGCTTTCCAGGTAAAAGCCGACGCTGTCTGAAATCCCGATAACCTCGAACCGATGATCCTTCTCCCCCTCGGAAAATACCACCGCATCGCCGGGGCGGGTGTCGTAGCGCGCCGCCAGGGTGCGTGACAGGATCACCTTTCCCGGGTCCAGCGTCGGGTGCCCCAGCGCGCGCAGGAGCGGGTTAACATCGTCGCCCCGGATCAGCCGGGAGGGGAACACGCCACCGGTTTTTGCGGACATGCGCATCAGCGCGATGCCATGTGTCGCCAGCCGTGCCTGAAGCTGGCCTTCGTTGACATCGCGCCCGGCCGGGCGTTCCAGATACGAGCTGGCGCGCATGGCCTGCCACGCCCAGATCGATACTTCGTCCTTTAGCGCGCGGGTGACGTCGTGCAGGCCGGTCAGCAGGCTGAAGACCAGCGTCACGCCGGTGACCGAAAAGACCAGCCGTTTGCTGTTCAGCCGCATGCGGCGGCAGGTCAGGAAGGTTTCCAGCGGCAGGACCGTTCGGAACAATGTTTCGAACACGCGGATGGTGCCGCGCAGGAACGGCGACAGCCACCACAGTGTCGCCACTGCGAGCAGCCCGACGAACGCCGCTTCGAACAGGAAAAAATAGACAACCGACAGCCAGCTTTCCATGAACGGGCGCATGCCGATCCAGCCGGCCGCAAGCATCGGCGGGATCAGCCAGCCGAAGCCCCGCTGGGCCATCTGCACATCGCGCTCGCCGTTCGACATAAAGCGCGGCTGCAGAACATCCGCAATGCTCAGCCGGTGTATTTCGCGAAGCGGGCTGGCGACGCCCAGATATACGATCACCAGGCTGATCAGACCCATCCCCGAAAGCTCAAGCCAGGGAATTTCGAAACCCGGCAGCGGGCGCCGCCCATTGGTCGACACCCCGGCGGCAAGCAATGCGGTCGCGGCGGGGAAGGCGACGATCAGCCCGACGATGGTACCGAGCGCGCCGAGCAGGGAGGCTTCGGCCATCAGCGATGCGCCGACATTGCGGCGGCTCTCACCCAGGCACAGCATCAGGCTGAATTCCCGTGCCCGGGTCGAGACCGAATAGCGCATCGTATAAAACACGATCACCGCGCCGATAAAAAAGGCGAGCAGCGACGCCATGCGGACGGCGAGGCGCATCGCCTGATAGTCTTCCTCGCCGGGCCGGGACTGCGTCGTACCGGTTGTCCTGATGCGCCCGGCGCTGCCGCGCTGGGTCGGCACGATGGATTTCTGCACTTCGCCGTTTCGGACCCGTTCGATCCGGATCGCGAAGGATTTCCCGCCGACTTTTTGCCGGGCCCCTTCATCTGCCGCCTGCGCCGTACCTGCGGCCTCCTGTTCGGCGGCGGCTTCGGCTTCGTAGCCCCGCGCGGTATTCGCATCGACGATCAGCACCGCGTTGACCACGCCGACGCCGATGGCGATGCCGAGCACGGTGGCCAGTGCGATCATCTTGCGGTGTTTCAGGCTGCGTATTGCAAGCTGGAACGCCAGACCGAGATTGAGGGGAATGCTGATCGCCGCCGCGCTCATAGGTTACTCATGGGATCATTCATGGGATCACTCATGGGGGGTTAGATACCGAGCCGCTGTAGTTCGGCATATATCGGCGCGAGGTTTTCGGGCCCGCCGGACTGCGTGACGCTGCCGGCGATGACGCCGTCTTTGAGGAAACAGATACGGTCGGCCCAGGCGGCGTGTTCCGGGCTGTGCGTGACAAGAAGAACGCTGGTGCCTTCTTTGCGCACGGTGTCGCGCAGCGTCTGCAGGATCGACCGGCCGATCGCGGGGTTCACGTTGCCGGTTGGCTCATCCGCCAGCAGCAGGGCCGGACGATGGACCAGCGCGCGGGCGATCGAGACAAGCTGCATCTCACCGCCCGAAAGTTGATGGGGCAGATGACTGCTGCGCGCGTTCAGACCGACCCGGTCGAGCAGATCGGTCACCCGGGCCTCGCGCTCCCCGCGCGGGCCGCCGGCGATCTGCTGCGGTAGCGCGATATTTTCGCGGACGCTGAGGGTCGGGATCAGGTTGAAGAACTGGAAGACGATACCGATGTCACGCCGCCTCAGCAGGGTGCGCGCCCGTTCAGATCCGTAATCGATGACCGTGCCCGCGAGGCCGACACTGCCGTCATCCGGCCTGTCGATGGCGGCGATACAGTTCAGCAGCGTCGTCTTGCCCGAACCGCTGGGTCCCATGATCGCCACCATTTCGCCTGGCGCGACGTTGAGCGAGAGGCCCTGCAGCACCGGAATACTGTCTTTGCCAAGCTGGTAGGATTTCCGAAGGTCGGACACGCAAAGCGCCGGGGCGGTATCTGCCGTCGAAGGGAGCGGGGCGTTTGTCATGAAATCTTTTCGGGTGTCATGAAATCTCTTCAGGAGTCTTTTTGGCGATGAGGACATTATCGATATAGGTCAGCAGGTCCGTATTGTCCTGATTTTTCAGCGTGGTCCGGACACGCACAATGCCGCGATCCGGTTTTGAGCGGGACTCCCGCTTTTCCAGTACCTCGAGCCGGACGCTGATCCGGTCGCCCGCCCGGATTGGGCTGAGATAGCGCAGTTCGTCATAGCCGAGCGACGCCATTACGCCAGGCGGGATACCTTTCCTGTGAAGCAGTATCTGTTTGATCGCCATGGAGTACTCACCCGAGGCAATCAGCCCGCCATGGATGGAGTTTTCAGCCTGTTCCCGGTCGACATGAAAGGGAAACGGGTCCCACTTTTCGGCGAAGGCAACCATTTCGGCCTCGTCCACGGCGTAGTCGCCGATGGTATCGGCGTCACCTGCGGTCATGTCTTCGAACCAGCCATATACCATCGCGTCGTGTCCTGTCCTGCCGCCGTCTTGTCGCCATTCTGTCGCCGACCTGGCGCCGTTCTGTCTGGGCTGTTTTCAGCCGCCGGGACCATCGCCGCCCGGCACGCCGAATGCAAGCATTTGCCGCCGGACAGGTCTATATTGCGCCCCCATGAGATTGACACCGATAGACCGCGATACCCTTAACCGGGCGCTTGCCGGGTTCGAATCCTACCTCGCCCCCGCCACGCCGGTGCGGGCCGCGTTCGATCTGATTGCGGGCAGCTGTGCAGTATTTGATGCGCCCTATGATACGCCCGCGCATCGCCAGGCGGCGCTCGATCTTGTCATGTCATTCGGCGTTCCGGTCATTCACGAAAAACCGTCGACGGCGTTCAGCTGGGACGGCCACGCAATCCGCACGCAGAGCGAGGCCTCCGTCCTGGTCCATGAGCTTGCCCATTGGCAGATCGCGCCGCCCGACCGGCGCCACCTGCCGGATTTCGGTCTGGGTGCCGGGCCCGAAACCGGCCGCGTGGCCGATGCGGATGCCGCGCGCTGTGCGACCGACGCGGTCAAGGAGCACGAGGAGCTGATGGCGTCGCTGCTCGGCATCCTGTGGGAGGCGGCGCTCGGCCAGCCGGCCATCCATGCCTTTGTCGAGCAGAACTGGCTCGAGGCCTGGGAGCGCCCGGCGGCGGGCGAACAGTTCCGTCGCACTGTCGATGACCTGGTGTCGCGCGGGCTGATCGGTGCGGACGGGATGCCCTATCCGGGCAGCGCGGCCACGGCGGAGATCTCGATCAGGAATTCCGGCCAGGCGAGGGCCGACACCTCGACAATTGCGGATGCAGGGCCGTCGGCCGTGAAATAGCGTTCGCGGATGTCGGATACCAGGCTGAACGCCTCTATGTTCGTGACATAGACCGTTACCTGCGCAAGATCGGCCATGGTCGCGCCATTCGCCTCGACGATGGCCCGGATGTTTTCAAGCACCTGCGTCGTCTGGGCCCGGATATCCCCCTCGCCGACCAGCTTGCTCTCGGCGTTGAGAGCGACCTGTCCGGCGACGAAAAGCAGCGGGCCGCTATTGGTCCGGATGCTGTTTGAATAATGGGGCTTCATGGGCGGGGCGACTGTTGCAGGGCTGGTGCCAACGGATTTACTGGTCATTTCTTGCGTCCTTATAACGTGTGTCCTTCCGGCCATTTAACGCGATACGGCGGTGCCGCGCTATTGACTCGCTGCAAGACCCTTCAGCATACTGATGGTTAGTTATCTAATGATTGTCGGCTTTTGGAGTGTCGGTAGTTATAGAGTTCGGATAGGGATTCGTTTTTTGATGGGAGAGACATGATGACGACACGTAAATATCTTGGCGCGATTACCGCGCTCGCCGTCGCCGGTTTTGCGACCGCTGCGACCGCACAAAGCGAAATGAAGATCGGCTACGGCACGATCAACGATCCGCAGCACGCGATCGCGCAGGAAATCCAGAAACGGATTGGCGGCAACAAGGAACTGGGCATTAAGGTCAGCATCTTCCCGGCCGGTCAGATCGGGAAAATTCCGCGGATGATCGAAGGTCTGCAGTTCGGCACGCTCGAAGCGCTGATCACGCCGCCGGGCTTCCTCGTCGGGATCAATCCCGCCTTCCAGGTGCCGGATGCCCCAGGTCTGTTCACCGATATCAACCACGCATTTAAATCGCTGAATGATCCGGCGTTCTTCAAACCGTATTCCAAGCTCGCCTCGGCGCGCGGCATCACCATGGCATCGATGTATGTCTACGGGCCGACTTCGTTCGCCAGCAAGAAACCGATCCGCACCTTGGCGGACTTCGAGGGCCGCAAGATTCGCGTGCTCGCCACCAAGATGGAAAGCACCCTGGTCCGCAAGTTCGGCGCCGCCGGTGTGCCGATCCCCTATACCGAAGTGCTGCCGGCGCTGCAGCGCGGCACGGTCGACGCGGTGCGCAGCTCGATCATCGTCATGGGCGGATCGAAGTTCTTCACCGTCACCAAGTCGATCACCGTTGTCGAAAGCGGGATGATTCCCAGCGTCGTGATGGTGAGCGACATCTGGCTCAAAAAACTGTCGGCGAAACAGCGTGACGCCGTCACGTCCGAGCTTGCCGGCATGAGCCAGTGGAACAACGACATCGCCGCTGCTTTCGGCAAGAATGCCGAAAAGCTGTGGAAGGATAACGGCGCCGAGGTGATCCGACTGTCCCCCGCCGACCAGAAAGCGTTCATGGACACCGTGCGTCCGCTGGGCGACGAATTCCTCGGTAAGCACAAGAACGAAGGCGTGCGCAAGATGTACGGCCTGCTCAAGGACGCGGCCAAGCGCAACATGTAAGTCGCGCTTTTTAGCGAACGTGAAAATCAAGGGGTGGCTTTGGCCGCCCCTTTTTTTATGGAAGGTTCTTGTTGGGGGTCTTAATCGGCGGGACGTTTGCGGGCGGGCGCCCGGCTGAATTCGTTATTGGCATCGACCAGTTCGCTCATCAATGACATCAGTTGTTCGCGTTTCTCCGTCGTTAGCGGCGCCACTAGTTTGGCTTGCGCGCTGAGCGACGCGTGCTCCATATCACGGGCGACCCGGTCGCCCTCTATGGTCAGATTGGCGACCCGCATCCGGCGGTCCTGTTTTCCCGCTTCGCGTTTGACGAGGCCGCGCTGCGCCAGTCGCGCGAGCACGTCGGCGACATTGGTGCGGTCGATCCCGGCATCGCGGGCGAGGGTGACCTGGTCCGCGCCCGGGTTGTTGAGCAATGCCGTCATCACCGCATATTGCACCGGCGTGATACCGTAATCGGCGCACTCGTCGAGAAAGATCGCGACGTGAATCTGGTGCAGACGGCGGATCAGATATCCCGGCCTCTCCCACAATGTGGTCAGCGAGCCATCTGCTGCCGATGCGGCATTCAGTTTGGTGTCAGTCATGGCGGAACCTTATCGACTGACCAGTCCGCAGTATACTGAGAACTTGTGAATCCAGTTGTGGCGGGATTGAAACGGGGTATACTGACGAAATATTCGGACAAGCCGAATGAGGGAGAAAACGGATGTTCCTGAAAAATGCCTGGTACGTAGCCGCCTGGTCGAAAGACGTCGGGCGCGAACTCCTGGGGCGCGTTCTTCTGAACGAATATGTCGTGCTGTATCGCAAGGAAGACGGCACGCCGGTCGCGCTTGAAAACCGCTGCCCGCATCGCAACCTGCCGCTCTCCGAAGGCCGGTTGATCGGCGACGAGATCGAATGCGGCTATCACGGCATGGTCTATGACTGTTCCGGCAGTTGCACCCATCTGCCGGGCTCACCTACGCCGCCGGACTGGGCGACGGTGCGCACCTTTCCGGTCGCCGAGCGCCATGGCTGGGTATTCTACTGGCCGGGCGACCCGGCGCTCGCGGATGAAGCGACCATTCCCGAATATCCGAAACACAATATGGATGAAGACTGGATTCGCGCGCAGGGCCAGACATACGTGAAGGCCGGATACCGCCTCGTGCTCGACAACCTGCTGGATCTGTCGCACCTGACCTATGTGCATGGCTCGACCACCGGCAATCGCGCGGTCGCGGAAGCCGCCAACCTGTCGGTCGATCTGGAAGACGACAATGTGCGGGTGACCCGCTGGATGGAAGATATCGAACCGGCATTGGCGTTCCGTGAATATGCCGGGTACGAGACCAATATCGACCGCTGGCAGATGAGCCAGTTCCTGCCGCCTGCCTATATCAATATCAATAACGGTTCGGTCGATGCCGGGGTCGGTGCCGATACTGACACGCGCAACAACGATCAGGGCAAGTGGGGCTTCGTCGTCTATCACGCGATGACGCCCGAGACCGAGACCACGACGCACCAGTTCTGGACCGTCGCCGGTCATAAGGACATGGTGCCGGATCACATGCGCGGCCTGTTCGTTGAACAGATGGACGGCGTGCTCAAAGAGGATCTCGATATTTACGAGGCCCAGCAGCGCGCCATCGACATGGACTCGCAATCCCCCAGCCGCGATGCGAACCCGCGCGGCACGATCCCGGCCGATGAAGGCCTGCTCGCCATGCGCCGTGTCCTGCGCCGCCTGTACGGGGATGAGCAGAAGACCGACGGAGTCGCGGCGGCGTAAACGGGACGCGGGCAAGAGACCGCTTCCGATCATCCAATAAACATTGTCATCCCGGCCCCCGGATCAGGTCTGTGCCGGGATCCAGTAATCTTTCCGAGCCAAAGACTGGGCCCCGGCACAAGGCCGGGGTGACACGGTCGGTGTTGTTTGAATTGCGGTGACTGTTTTCGCCGGGATGATAATCGATGGCGCGGCCACCAAGGGCATCTTGCCGCAATTGCTCCGCCTGGCAATTCATCCCACACTGTCCCGCACACATCACGGGACACACATCATGATCCACAAAACACAGATCGGTATCGTCGGCGCCGGGCCGTCCGGGTTGCTGCTGTCACGCCTGCTGGCACTGCAGGGAATTGATTCGATCGTCGTCGAACGCCAGAGCCGGGAATACGTCGAAGGGCGTATCCGCGCCGGTGTGCTCGAACAGGGCACCATGGACCTGCTGGACGAGGCCCAGGTCGGTGAGCGGATGCATGAAGAAGGTCTGCTCCATGGCGGCGTCGAGCTGTGTTTCAATGGCGAGCGCCACGCGATTGATTTTGTCGAGCTGACCGGCGGCAAGACCGTCATGGTCTATGGCCAGACCGAGGTGACGAAGGATCTGAACAATGCGCTTCATGCCGCCGGCGCGCAGATTGTCTACGAGGCCGAGGCGGTCACGGTTGACGCGTTCGATTCCGATCAGCCGTTTATCCGCTACCGCAAGGATGGCGAAGCGCATGAAATCCAGTGCGACTACATCGCCGGGTGCGACGGGTTTCACGGCGTGTCCCGCCGCAGCATTCCAGCCGACCGCATTCAGCTGTTCGAGCGTGTCTACCCGTTTGCGTGGCTCGGTATCCTCGCCGAGACGCCGCCGGTCTCCGACGAGCTGATCTATGCCAATAGCGACCGCGGTTTCGCGCTGTTCAGCATGCGCTCCAAAACCCTCAGCCGGCTGTATTTCCAATGTGCGCCGGACGAGAATATCGACGAATGGTCCGATGACCGCATCTGGGAAGAACTGGCCCACCGGCTGGACGATGAGGGCGCCGCAAAACTGACGCCCGCGCCGCTGCTCGAAAAAAGTATCACACCGATGCGCAGTTTCGTTGCCGAGCCCATGCGTTTCGGCAACATGTTCCTGGTCGGCGATGCCGCCCATATCGTGCCGCCGACCGGCGCCAAGGGGCTGAACCTTGCGGCAGCAGACGTGCGCTACCTGTCGCGCGCGCTGGTCGATCATTACAAAAAGCAGGATGACGGCCGGCTGGAGCGCTATTCCGAAACCTGTCTGCGCCGCATCTGGAAGGCGCAACGGTTCTCGTGGTGGCTGACGACGCTGATGCACCGCTTTCCCGAAGCCAGCCCGTTCGAGCGCCGCACCCAGATGGCAGAACTCGATTTTGTCACCAGCTCCGAGACCGGCGCGCGGGCGCTTGCCGAGAACTATGTCGGTCTCCCATTTGACGATTGACGGGTGCTTCGAAAAAAGGGAGTATACTACGTAATTAATATCACTGACGGGGATCGGCAAGCAGATGACCACAACCATTCAGTCACCGCCCTGGCGCGTCGGCGTCGATGTCGGCGGCACGTTTACCGATCTCGTTATCGCCGACAGCGAAGGCCGCACCGATGTCTTCAAGGTGCCGTCCGTGCCCGCCGATCCCGGCGAAGGCGTGATCTCGGCGCTGAACACCGCCTGTGCCGCGCTCGACCAGACCATGGAAAAGTTTCTCGGCGATTGTCAGTTTTTCCTGCATGGCTCCACGGTGGCCACCAACACCCTGCTTGAAGGCAAGGGCGCGCGGGTCGGTCTGCTGACCACAAAGGGTTTCCGCGACAGCCTCGAAGCGCGCCGTGGTCTGCGCAAGGACCCCTGGGATCATCGCACGCCCTATCCGCCGGTGCTGGTGCCTCGCTATCTGCGCCTGCCGGTTGCCGGGCGTATTGCCGCCGACGGGTCTGAGGTCGAAGCGCTCAATCTCGATGACGTTCGCGCCGCCTGTAAAATATTTGCCGAGAACGACGTCGAATCCATTGCCGTCAGCCTGCTCAACAGCTTCGTCAATACGGCCCATGAAGACGCGGTCGCCGAGGTTCTGCGCGAAGAAAACATCTGCGAATGGATTTCGGTGTCGTCCGACATCGTGCCGGTCATGGGCGAATACGAACGCACATCGACCACGGCGGTGAATGCCTATGTGATGCCGCGCGTTGCGTCATACCTCACGGCGCTGCAGCAGAAGCTGATCGACATGGGGCTGAAGACCAAGCTGCTGATGCTGCAGAGCAATGGCGGGGCCGCCTCTCTCGACCAGCTTATCCGCCAGCCGGTGAACCTGCTGCTATCCGGCCCGTCCGCCGGTGTCGGCGCGATGCAGCACCTCGCCGCCGGGATCGGCGAAGACAATCTGGTCAGCATGGAAATCGGCGGTACAAGCTGCGACGTGATGCTGATGCATGAAGGCCGCGTCGCGATCACCGATGCGCTGTCGGTCAACGATTACGACCTGGTGACGCCGTCGGTCGATATTCATACCGTCGGCGCGGGCGGCGGCACGATTGCGGGCATTGATGCCGCCGGGCTTATGTATGCCGGGCCCGAAGGTGCCGGCGCGCGCCCGGGACCCGCGGCCTACGGCCATGGCGGTACGCGCCCGACCGTGACGGATGCGCATCTTGTCCTCGGGCGCATGCGCCCCGGGCCGTATGCGGGCGGCTCGGTCTCGCTTGATCTGGCGGCGGCGGAGAAAGCCATCGATACCGAAATTGCCAACGATCTTGGAATATCGCGGACCGAAGCGGCAGCCGGGCTGATCCGGATTGTTGAACAGAACCTGCTGCACGCGGTCGAGCGGATCAGTATCCAGCGCGGCTACAACCCCGGCCGGTTCATGCTGATCGCATGCGGCGGTGCCGGACCGATGCATGGTGCCAGTGTCGGGCGCAAGCTCGGCGCACGCGCGGTTTATATCCCGCGGCAGGCAGGCGCATTCTGCGCCATCGGCATGCAGCACGCCGATGTGCGGCGCGATTTCGTGCATGTCGTGATGCGCGAGCTTGGCGACGATGTCGCGTCCGCCATTGCGGACGGTTACGCCCAGCTTGAGGTGCAGGCGCTGGATGCCCTCGGCGAAGAAGGTTTCACAAAGGACGACACGACATTCGGCTACGAGCTCGACCTGCATTACGAAGGTCAGCAATGGGATGTGCGCGTCTCGCTCGCCCCGGATGCGACGCCGGCTGAAATCCGCGCCGCGTTCGAGCACGAATACGACCGCCAGTTCGGCCACACCAATCCTGAAAGCCGGATCAACGTCGCCAAGCTGCGGGTTGTCGGTGTCGGCAAGCTGCCGCCGTTGCAGGATCCGACCTACGATCCGGTCGACAAACCGGTTGAGCCCATCGATACCCGCCCGGTCTATGCGGAATCGGTCGGCGAATTCCTCGACACGCCGATCTATCGCGGTGCCGATCTGCATCACGGTCAGAGCTTCGCCGGTCCCGCCATTATCGAAGAGGCGACGACCACCATCCTGGTCGGGCCGGGCGACCTGGTGTCGATCGACGCGCTGAACAATTACACTATCAACTTCGAGACGAAGGACTGATCTGATGGCTCAGAAAGCAGACACAGGAACGCTTGATCCCGTCATCCTCGCATTGACGCAGAACCGCCTCGATCATATCTCCCACCAGATGGGCTGGGTGATGGTGCGCACGGCGCGCAGTCCGATTTTCAGCCAGGCGCATGACTTTTCCTGCTTCATCGCAGGCCCGACCGGCGAGGTCGTCAGTCAGGCCGACGGCATCCCGATCCATACCGGCAGCGGCGGGTTCGGCGTCCGCGCGATCCTGCGCGACTTCGGCGATGAGCTGGCCGAAGGTGATGTTTACCTGTTGAACGACCCGTGGGAAGCGGGCGGCAACCATCTGCCCGACTGGGTCATTGCACGCCCGGTATTTGTCGGCGGCCAGATGGTCGGTCTGACCTGCAACCGCGCCCATCAATCCGATATCGGTGGCGGTGCCGCCGGGGCCTACAACCCGGTTGCGACCGATGCCTGGTCCGAAGGCGTGCGCCTGCCGGTTCTCAAACTGGTCGAGGGCGGCAAGACCCGCGACGACCTGTGGAAACTGCTGATGCTCAACACCCGCACGCCGCATCTGCTGGATGGCGATCTGCGCGCCATGCTCGGCTCCACCCGGATCGGGATGGAACGCGTCGCGGCCCTGGTCGAAGAGCTCGGCATCGATGAGGCGATGGGCTATTTCACCGGCGTGCTCAACCATGCTGACCGCTCGGTCCGTGCCGAGATCGCGAAACTGCCCGACGGGGTTTACGAGGCGGAAGACCGCTCCGACAATGACTGTTTCGAGATCCGCGATGTGACTGTCCGCGTGAAGTTGACCATCGCCGGCGATCAGATGACGGTCGATTTCACCGGCACCGATGAGCAGATTCTCGGGTTCAAGAACTCGTCCCTCGGCAATACGTATTCGGCGATCTTTACAGCACTCGCGTCGTTCCTTGATCCGCATCTGCCGCATAACGAAGGCGCTTTCCGCTGCGTCGATGTGATCGCGCCGGAAGGCACGATCATCAATGCCCATGAAGGTGCGGCGACCACGATGTGTACCGTGTTCTTCGCGCATGAGATCATTCACGCCGTGTGGAAGGCGCTGGCGCAGGCCGACCCCGACCGCGGCTGTGCGGGCTGGGCCAAGAACGTCTTCGGAATTTCCGTCGGCAAGGAAGAAAGCGGCCACCCGTACGTGTTCTATCACGGTGCGGCGGCCGCCGGTTCCGGCGCGGTCGACGGGCGCGACGGCTTCAACCAGATCGGCCATGTCTGCACGCTCGGCGGGCTCACGATGCCCAATGTCGAAGTCTATGAGCAGCTTTATCCGGTGATGTTCCACCGCCAGGAATTCCGCATCGATGCGGCGGGTGCGGGAAAATACCGGGGCGGCAGCGGCTGCGATTACGAGGTCGATATCCTGACGCCCGCGGTCCATTCGTTCCGCGGCGAAGGGCTTAACTACGAAACCGGTTACGGCATCAATGGCGGCGGCGATGGCGCCTGCGGGAACATGCATCTGCGTCATGGCAATGGCGAGACGGAGGATGCGCCCAAATACGGGCTGCGGCGGACCGACAACGTGCGTTTCGTGACCCAGTCGCCCGGCGGCGGCGGGTACGGCCCGGCGCTTGAACGTGCGCCTGAGCTTGTCCTGCGCGACTGGCGCGACGAGATTATCTCCGAAGCCACCATGCATGATGTGTATGGCGTCGTTGCGGCGAAGGGTGGCAAAAGCGTCGATGCGGATGCGACGGCAACGCTGCGCGGCACCATGATGGCCGCCGAATAGAGAGCGGGACGAGAGAATTTATTACGTAGTATACTGCATATTTTAACTGGAAATTGCCGCATTTTGACGGCAGAATACAGGTCTATCGGAAGCGAAATTGCCGTCTTTACGGTGCCGATAACCAGATAACGAGGAGAAGAAGACATGGCCGATATGAAATTGGACTTCTGCGGCGTTCCGTTCAAAAACCCGGTGGTCATCGCATCGCTGGAAACGACGAACAGCCCGGACCTGATGAAACAGGCATTCGATTACGGCGCGTCGGGCGCGATCATCAAGACGCTGACCGATATTGACGACATGGCCGTTCTCACCATGAATTCGAAATACGCGATCATGAACGATCGCGGCGACATCATTAAGGGCAAGGTGCCGCGCGACTTTAAATTCTACAGCCGGTCCGGCTATTCCAGCACCTATTACAAGGACTGGATCCCCTACCTCAAGGAAGTCGGCGCCTATGCGCGGGAACGCGATGCCCATCTGATCGGCAGCGCCGGTGCAAAGGACGTCCAGGGCTGGATCGATATCTGCCGCACGATCGAGGATTGCGGCCTGCCGATGGTCGAACTCAACTTCGGCTGCCCGCATCCGGCATTGATGCCCGGCGTGCATGGCGGTTCGATGATCGGCCAGAACCCGGAAGTTGCCGCGGACGTCACCCGCGCGGTCTGCGAAGCGGTCGACATCCCCGTCGTCATCAAGCTGACGCCCGATCAGTCGCGGCCGGTTGACGTTGCGCGCGCGGTCAAGGAAGCCGGCGCCGCGGCCGTCACCGCGACCAACCGCTATACCGGTTTTGCGGTCGATATCGACACCGCGGAGCCGCGTCTCGGTGGTACTGCCGGTATCGGCGGTACGTGGACCAAGCCGCTCAGCCTGCGCTACGTCCATAACATCTACAAAGAGGTCGGCATTCCGATCGCCGGCTCCAACGGCGTGTTCGATCACCGCGATGTCGTCGAGTTCATCATGACCGGTGCCGACATCGTCGAGGTCGGCTCGGTGCTGATGGTCAAGGGCATGAAGTGGCTGCCCAACATCATCCGCGGACTTGAGCGCTTCATGGATGAGCATGAGTACAAGGACATCGCCTCGATGCGCGGTATCGCCTCGGATGCGGCAGCGACCGACTATTCCGACCAGTTCGCCAAAAGCCGTGAGACTGCCGAGGTGAATGCCGAGACCTGCCAGAACCCGACCTGCAATGTCTGCGTCCAGATGTGCTTCTACGAAGCGCTGTCGCAGGATCCGGCCGGCAAGATCAACGTTCATAACGACAAGTGCATCGGCTGCGAGCTGTGCATGGATATCTGCCCGTTCGATTCCATCAAGATGGTGGCGACGAGCGATGCCGATTACGCCGACGGGCATTTCAAGATCAAGGATGATATCTACGAACCCGCCGATGCCAAGTTCGCGACCAAGCGCAACAACGTGGAAACGATCGAAGCCGACGCGCCGAAAATCGCGGCTGAGTAGCTTTCTGTCGATTGAGATGTGAAAGGGGCGGGCCGGTTGGTCCGCCCTTTTTCACTCCTCGTCCCGGGTCTTCAGCCGTGCCCGGCCGGAATCGTTGTTATCAAGCATGACCCTCTGCAGCAGGTCGGTCAGCCGTTCGCGGTCGCGCTTGCTGAGACTGCCGGTAAACCTGTCCTGGGCGCGTTCCATGGCGCCGTGGGCGTCTTCAACGAACCGCCGGCCCGTCTCGCTAATGGCATTCAGCATGGCGCGCCGGTCGGTCTCGCTGGGAATGCGTTCGACGAAGCCGCGGCGTTCGAGCCGGCGCAGCACATCGGCGGCATTGTTGCGGTCGATCCCGACTTCGGCGGCGACCGATACCTGGTCGAGCGCCTGGCCGCGATAGAGCACGCTGAGCACGGCATACTGAACCGGCGTGACGTCGAAATCGCCGCATTCTTCCAGAAACACCGCGACATGAAGCTGGTGCAGCCGGCGGATCAGGAATCCGGGCCGTGCCCACAAATCGGTATAGGGAATGTCTCCCGGCTGGTCGCCGTCATGTGCCATTGTCGTCTTCCTGCAGAACGCCTTACCGTTCTACACCACCGGATAGGAAGACCATAGTCGTCGTGAGTCGGCGATCCGCACCGGGGCGACACCGGGGCGACAAACGCCCATTTGATCCCTAATATTCAACCTTCAAAATCAATAACCGGGACGGACGCGATGGAATTCGGAATCAGTTTTTTTCCCAACGTGGGCGAAGCCGAAAAATCGGGACGGGATTACTGGAACGAAGCGTTGAGCCTCGTCGATCTGTGCGACCCGCTGGGCTACACCCATGTCCGCACGGTCGAGCATTACTTTCACCCCTATGGCGGCTACAGCCCGAACCCGATTGTGTTTCTGTCGGCCGCGTCGCAGCGCACGAAGCATGCGCGCCTGGTGACCGGTGCCGTACTGCCCGCCTTTAACAACCCGCTCAAGCTCGCGGGTGAGATCGCCATGCTGGATGCGATTTCCGGCGGGCGCGCCGATATCGGCATGGCACGCGCTTTCCTGCCCCATGAGTTCAGGCGCTTCGGGGTCAGCCTGGATGAAAGCCGCGATCGGTATGATGAAGGCGTCGCACAGATCCGCGCTTTGCTATCGGGCGAAAACGTCTCAATGGACGGGAAGTTCCACAGCTTCAAAGATGTAACCTCGCTGCCGCGCCCGACGCAGCAGCCGCATCCGCCGATCTGGGTTGCCGCGCTGCAGAGCGTCGAGAGTTTCGAGTTCGCGGGGCGCAACGGGTTCAACTGCATGGCGAACCCCATCGGTGGCGCCAAGCTGCACGAACTGCTCGGCATCTATCACGAAGAATGGGCGAAGGCGGGCCATCCGGGCAGGGGCAAGGTCGCGCTCGCCTTCATGATGTATTGCGCAGCCACCACCGAACGGGCAATCGATGAGGCAGGCCCGGATGTGAAGGCATATTTTGAGACCCTGACCGACGCCGCGTCGGACTGGGGCAGCGGCGCGAGCTCAAAAGACTATCCCGGCTATGACAAGATGATCGAGGTTCTGTCGAAAGAGGACGTGCACACCCAGCGTGAGAAAAGTGCTGCCTTCATTGGCAGCCCCGAAGAGTGCTGTGACATGATCTCGGATTTCCATACGCAGATTGGCGGATTTGATATTGCGTCGCTGCAGGTGAACACAAAAATGATGCCGGTCGAGATGGCACGTGCATCGATGGAATTGTTCGGCCGCGAGGTCATTCCGAAATTTTTGAAAACGTAAGGGGAGCGTGATGAGTAAGTCAGATTTCCGGCTCGCGCTCGAAGCGGCGGTCGACGAGCGGCACTGCGCCGATCATCCCATGTGGGACATGCTGGCGGCAGGCGATCTCGGCAAGAACGCCTGCATGGGCTGGGCGGTCGAGCATTATCACTGGATATCGAACATGCTGACCGAGGCGACCTTCCAGATATGTTCCAAGGCGCCGGCAGATGTGATCGAGCTGGAGATTGCAAATTTCCATGAGGAAGAAGACCCCGACGAGCCGCACATGGAAATCGTCCTTCAGTTCGCCGAAGCGAACGGAGCGGATCTCGGTGCGGTACGCCAGGGCGAAGGTCTGCCGACAACGCGGTCCTGGGCGGCGTGGCTGAAACAGGTGGCCCGCGATGCGCCCTGGTATTGCGGTATCGCGGCGATCCGGATCGGGACGGAATCCCAATCCCCCAGGCTGTACAGCCGGGTGTTGCAGTCGCTGCGTGAAAATTACAAATACGACGAAGAAGCCATCAAACATTTCTGGCTGCATTCCGAAGTCGATATCGAACACAGCAACCGGGGATTCGAAGTTCTCGACCGTCACTGCACCACGCCGGAGATGAAAGAAGCTGCGATTCATTTTGCGCGTGAAAGTGCTCGCATGCGCTGGTTCTATTTTGACGGCATTTTCCTGCACTATGAAAAAGGCTACGCGCTGCAGTAGCAATACTACTTGAACCGGCGTGACGATCCGTTAGGTTCGACGCGGTTTTCCTTTTGGGCGGCGATAGGCTGCCCGCTTCACATGTCAGTAATTACGCAATCCGCAACAGGGAGATAAAAAATGCGTTTCGTGGCTTTCAAAAAAGACGGCAAGGCCAAGCTCGGCGTCCGTACCGATGCCGGTCTGGTCGATCTGTCCAAGGTCGACAAGACACTGCCGACCGACCTCAAGGAACTTATCGCCAAGGGTAAGGGCGCGATGCAGAAGGCCGGCCGTGCGGCAGCCAAGGCACCGCCGCGCGCGATCGTAAAGGGCCGGGTCAGCTACCTGACGCCCATCCAGGAGCCGAACAAGATCATCTGCATCGGGTTGAACTATAAGGACCACGCCGCAGAAGCCGGTCTGAAGATCCCGACCTATCCGGTTGTCTTTACTCGGTTCACCACGTCTTTCGTGGCGCAGGGTCAGCCGATTATCCGGCCGAAACTGTCTAAGCATTTCGATTACGAGGCCGAGCTGGTTGCCGTCATCGGCAAGAAGGCGCGCAACATCAAGAAAAGCGAAGCGCTCGATTACGTTGCCGGCTATTCGGTCGCGAATGAAGGCTCCATCCGCGATTACCAGATGAAATCGTCGCAGTGGGCCATGGGCAAGAACTTCGATGCCACGGGCTCAATCGGGTCGGATTTCGTCACCGCCGACGAACTGCCGGCCGGTGCCAAGGGGCTCAAAATGCAGTGCCGCGTGAACGGCAAGGTGCTGCAGGATTCGAACACCCGCGAAATGATTTTCGACACCAAGACCCTTGTTCACGAATTGGCCAAGGTGTTCACGCTGCTGCCGGGTGATATTATCCTTACAGGCACGCCTGCCGGTGTCGGTTTTGTGCGTAAGCCCGCCATCTTTCTGAAGGACGGCGATACCTGTGAAATCGAGATCGAAAAGATTGGTCTTCTGTCGAACCCGGTCAAAAACGAGAAATAACACCGGCCCGACTTGCCCCAACATGGGCGATCACGTTTCAGCCGCCGCGCCTCACCGGAAGTTTACTGGTGCGGGCGCGGCGGCTTTTTATATTAAGCGTATGAAACAGATGCGCATTCTTCCCGCGGCCGCCCTGGCGCTGACGATGTCCGCCATTGCCGCTGCCCCCGCCGCGAACGCCGGTGACCGCAACGGCGCCGTGGTCGTTGAACTGTTCACGTCGCAGGGCTGCTATTCCTGCCCGCCGGCGGAGAAGTTCCTGGGCGACCTCTCGGAACAGAAATCCGTCATCGCGCTCGAATTCCACGTCGATTACTGGGATGACCTGGTGCATGGCGGGGACGGCAAGTGGAAGGATCCGTTTTCGAAGCCGGCCTTCACGCAACGACAGCGCGCGTATAACCAGCAGATCCGCCGCACCGGGAACGTCTACACCCCGCAGATGGTCATCGACGGCAAGCTCGAAGCCGTGGGCTCGCGTCGCCTGCCGGTGCTGTCCGCAATCCGCGAGGCGGAGAAAGGCCTTAAACAACGCCTCGATGTCGGCGTGAGCGTCGCGTCCGGCAAGGTGGAGAATGTAACGCTCACAGGACCGGTCAAGGCGACCGGCTCGGTCTGGCTTGTCCGGTTTATCAAATCGAAGGAAACCCGGGTGCGCTCGGGCGAGAACAAGGGCAAGGCGTTGCTCAGCCACAATATCGTTATCGGTATACAAA
>Ga0307985_10000586_pt1 | contig 21330 bp, 19 predicted proteins | sample EllFjometageno80_FD_203155 | JGI IMG/M metagenome (GOLD analysis project Ga0307985, IMG submission 203155) | Marine microbial communities from Ellis Fjord, Antarctic Ocean - #80 | ecosystem: Environmental > Aquatic > Marine > Unclassified | place: Southern Ocean | collected 2014-10-09 | reverse complement strand
TAACCTGCCACTGGACCCCTCGCAGACCAGGACGGAACCAGACCACAGACGCTCGACGCCGGAGATGTAGTTACTAAAGAACTGGTGCACCGGTTCTCCCTCGTACGTCCAGGTGACGTCGCCAGTGCTGACTTGGATCTCGATGACTCGGCTGGACGTGCGCCCGTTATCGAACACCAGGATGTGATCGTCGTCAACCCAGGTGACATGGTGCTGTCCAACGGTGTCGGTGAACTTCAGTTTGAGCTCACCCGACTGGCCATCGATCACACACACCCGATTGTTTGTGCGAGCCGAGAAGGCAATATCGCCTGCATCGTTTACATCGATCGCGTTGACATGGGTCCATTCCCAGCGTCGTTTGCTGAGATCGATGGGATCCTTGATGGGATCGAAGAGCTTCCAGGTGTGAATTCGCCGCACCTCGTTGCCATCGGGATCGAACTCGACCAGGTCATCACCCAGAAGGCGTGGCAGTTGTTCCCTGGGCAACCGATGCCCGCCCTTGACCTGCTTGTGTAGTTCTTCGGAAAGCTCAACCCATTCAGGCACCATTGTGTTGCCGTTAGCGAGCCTCACGAAGTCGTGGTGTTGCGCCCTGTTCTCGAACTCCCACAGAACGTTGCCGTCCCAGTCGACTTCTTGCAATGTCGTTTTGTACCCGCCAAGCCGAGTGATGTGGCGTTCAAAGGGCGGCGGCGGCTTGGTCGGCTCGTCCTCGGGTGGGTCGGGTAACGCTGGATCCGAACCGCTCATAAGCAGGTTGCCATTGTCGAGCAAACGGCCATACCCAGGATCGATCGAGTCGAATTGCCACCGATGCACGACCTGGCCATCCATGTCGATCAGGTAGGCGGCGTTGTCGCTGCTTGGCGTGACCAGGGTGTAGCCCTTGGTCGACAGACCTGCTCGATGAAATGTCAGCCCAACCGGCCTGTTCACTGACCAACCCACATGGCCTCCTTGTCGCTTGCTCGACCCTAGTTGCTACGCGTCAGGACATCGTTCCGGTTGGTGTGAGGTAGTTGGGCCACTGGTCCCTTCCGTTCAGCGGTGAGCCAGTAGCTCCCAACCAGGACGGCCGACGCAACCCATGACTGGTTTGCTAGGTCGGTCGCTCCGCCGACGATCGTGAGTTCACAGCGATGCGCCAGTATCTGGGCGAGAACAATGCCATCACTGGACGAGAAGTGCTCGGTCCTGACAAGCTCAAACGGGCAATCTGCATCTTCTACCGCGGTGGTTCGTTGTCGTGCGAGACGGGATCACATTCGGATCCTTCCCTGATCGCAAAGGCCTCAAGTCGATACGCGACTCGCCGTCGCTGGTGCAGTTATTGGATCAACGCCGCCCAGGTTCTGACGAGACTCTGCAGACGATCAGCCTGGTCGGCTGATATCAAACATGTCGCGAGTCGTTGCGTAATAATTGCCAGCAAGGCGCCCCACAGCATCGAGTGCCTCGAAGTCCACGCGTGTTCCGTCAAGCACCGCATCATCGACATGGATGCGGATGACTTCGCCAAACACGACCGCGTGCGTAACCGGTGCCAGGCCTAGTTCGACGATCTGTTGCACCTTGCACTCAAAGCTGGCTTTGGCTTCGTCAACTCGTGGCGCTGCGATCGATTCCGACGGCAGCGGTGTGAGCCCTGCGAAGTCGAACTCACTTTCGCCTCGTTCGAGCACAGCAGCCGACTTGTTCATTGCCTCGGCCGTGGTTGCATCGACCAGGTTGCACGTGAACTCGCCGGTCGTACGAGCGTTGAACAGACTGTCTTTCTCGTGGCCGTCTGTGACGCCCGCAGAGAAGATCACCACGGGCGGATTAGTAGCGACGCACTGGAAGAAGGAATACGGCGCCAGGTTTGGGCGGCCCTGACCATCGACGGTGCCGATCCAGCCGATGGGGCGAGGAACCACGAGCCCCGTCATCAATTTATACGCATCGGCGTGGCCGATTTCGGACGGAACAAAAGTTGCCATGAGGGGAACGCTACTCGGCACCAGCCCGGGGACGACTGGTGAATTGGTCATGAAACACTCGGCGGGTATTTCCGCAATCTGTAGTAGTCATGGCTGGTTTCCACCTGTCGACGCTGGTACTGATGGACATCTTCTTCTGGGAATCGTTGCTGCTGTTCCCAGTGCTCCTCCTAGGCGGTGAGCTACTCCTGCCCTGCGTCGACCGTGTGCGTGGGTGCGGGCGCTGGTGTCAGATCGCAGCCTCATCGCCACCTGATGGTGCACCTGCAGCGGCCTCTCCACGAGTGTTCCAACCGAGCTGACTTCTTCCCGGTCGTTCCGACATCATCATGCCGCAGGCCGTGCTCCGAAACCGACACTACGCCCGGTAGCACTGCATACAAATCTCCGATATCGTGCGGTCGTTCTTTGGGGGCAGCACGTGAGATCACTTGACATGCGCGGGCCGATCCGATCGGCACTGGTATTCGCACTTATCTATGTCTTTCTGGTCGGCGTCTCGTCGCTCGAGGCCGGCATCAAGATCATGGGACAGGACACCCAAGAAAGCCTGTTCTCGGCTGCTGGCAATCCATTAGCAGCACTCTGCATCGGCATTCTTGGCACGGTGTTGGTCCAGTCATCGTCGGCTTCCACATCGGTGATCGTCGGTCTGGTGGCAACTGGGGCTTTGGGTGTCGACGAGGCCGTGCCCATGGTCATGGGTGCCAACATCGGCACGACCGTCACGAACACACTCGTATCGCTTGGCCACATCCGACAGTCGAACGAGTTCCGTCGAGCCTTCGCCGCTGCCACCGTGCACGACTTCTTCAATGTGCTTGCCGTGGCCATCTTGCTACCTCTTGAGCTCCTCACCGGAGCGATCAGCAGCACCGCCGAGTGGATCAGCGAGAGGCTCGTCGGCTCAGCCGAAATCGAATGGAATAGCCCGATCAAGAAGTGGGTGAAGGAACCCGTTGGCTGGATCAAGGACCTTTGGGATGCTCTCGGCACAAGTGGCAACGTTCAGGGCGGGTTGGTCGTGGCCTCTGGTCTCGTCATCATCCTGATTGCGCTCACCTTTATAACTCGCAATATGCGACACCTTGTCGCTGATCGGGTCGAACGGTCAGTCAACGCGATGCTCAGTCGCGGCGGGGGCATGGTCGCTCTTCTACTCGGACTTGTCATAACGATTGCTGTGCAATCGTCCAGCATCACCACGTCAATCCTCATCCCGCTCGCTGGTGCTGGCGTTATCGCGCTACGCAACGCCTATCCGGTCACGCTGGGCGCCAACGTAGGCACAACCATCACGGCGCTGCTGGCGTCTCTCGCTGCGTCGAGTCCCGCATCGCTCACCGTGGCGCTCGCTCACACCACATTCAATGTGCTGGGCATCTTCCTTCTCTACGTACTCCCATTCGCACGCAACGTGCCCATACGCGGTGCCGAACGCCTCGCCGACCTTGCGGTCGAGCGCAGGTCAATGGCCGTCGCCTATGTTGCAGTTGTGTTCATCGTGCTACCACTTATCGGTGTTCTTGCGCTCGGCTGAAAGGCAAACCCATGGTCCTTGCATTCTTTAAAGGAAGCTCCAGCGATGGAGACTTCGAACACATCGTCACCCGATCTATTTCGATGCTCGCCGACGCCCGGCACTCGTTCGACTTGGCGACGCTCGCGCTTCTCACCGACGCCGACCCGGCTTCGGTCGCCGAAGACATCCGTGACACTGATCAACGTATCAACGACGCAGAACAGGACTTACGCAGCGAGCTCATTGTCCATGTGAGCGTCAAGGGCGGCGCAGACATTGGCTCTGTCCTTGGGTTCACACTTCTGCTCAAGAAGATCGAGCGCATTGGCGATCAGGCCAAGAACATCTTGGAACTCTCCGAGGCAGGCGTGCAGCTATCTGGCACACCTGAGGCCGAGGATCTCCTCGCCGGGCGTCAGGTGTTGTCCGCTCTGTTCGCCGAAGCTGGCGAGCTGCTGGGCGATCAGGACACCAGCGAAGAAGCACTTGTCGACTACGCCATGCGCGTGGACGCGATAACCGCCGAACATCAAGCCAAGATCGACGGATTCATGACGTCAGAACGCCCGGGTAAAGAAGTGGTGCCATTGGCAATCTATTACCGCTACCTGCGCCGCACGGCGGCGAACCTGCTTGGCGTGGTCCGCACCTCAGCCAAGCCGTTCCCTCACGCCGATTATCTCGAAGCCGGCGCTGTCGACACCGACGACTAGAAGAATGCCGGTACTGCGAATCGGCGGCCAGACTTTGTGACAGCAAGGCCGCAGGAACCATCACTCTTTGGTCTCAAATAACGGTTTAGAGAACGCCGCTAATGGCGATAAACGGTCGTTGAGACGTGCGGTAAGTGTTTTTCGGCACCCCGCCAGAGCTCGACGCTATTGCCCAACGTTAGTCGCTGACTTCGTTCTCGATCGCCTGATGCACAGCAAGATTCGGTTCATTTTTCACGCCGAGTTCTTTACGAAGTGCGACGAGTTCATCCAGGCTGTCGCCCTCGAACGAAAGAGTGCGAAGCACCTCGCCCGTCTCGTGAACAGAGATATCGGTAACCTCGGCGCGAATATCGCCAATGCGATATCGACGCCGATCCTTAGTGACGAATACAGCTCGCACACCTGAATCAGGGTCGAGGTTCGCGACCGCCTCGTGCAAGTCATATGACTTGCCCCGCTGGGGGCGGTCGAGCCGTAGCTCATCAAAGAGCTCATCAAACGGTGACGGTGCCGTCGTCGACGAATGGTGCTTGTTGCGAGACCACTGCTCGAAACCCTTGTCTTCTGCAACAAGCTGTTTGACCTTGAGGGTGTTATCGCGAACCTTGGCGTTCCACGAATGGTCCTCGACGATCAGGTAACAGTCCTTGACGCGTTCTGTCGTCTCTTCCGACGCCATGCGCGCCAATTTCTTGCGCGCCTTTCGATGTTCTCCCCACACCCGAAACTCGTATCGGGCACGGCGAGGTTCGACGTCAAGTTGTCGTTTCTTCGCCATGCGATCCTCACGGGTAGCCCGCAATGCCCTATGACCATAGGCGTGTCGGGACCCTCTAGCGGGTTCATCGCACCAGAGTGGGACTGTGAGCGGCCGTCGGCGGAGTCCACACAGACGAGCTCCTTTGTTCAGAACTCGATAATGGACCGGCCCAGGACCTTGCCGTCTTCTAGCATCTTCGTCGCCTCGTTGATCTCGTCAAGGCTCACCCTTGATGTGACCAATGCGTCTAGATCTAGGTCGCCGTTCTTGTACCAATCAAGGAATCGAGGGATGTCTTCCTCGGGCACAGAGGTGCCACCGAGCGTGCCGATGATGGTGCGCTCGCTTACGAGCAGTTCCTGCGCTGGCAAGTCGAAGTTGCCCTGCGGGACACCAACGACCACAACCGTTCCGCCAGAGTGCACGGCCAGCCGGCTGTTGCGGGTGGACCGGAACGCCTGCAGAAATGTCTCGGGACGAGCAACGACATCGAACGCGAAATCGACGCCAGCAATCGGTACGCCGCGGAACCCATGTCCGGCATCAGGCGCCAGCGTCAGGTCACGGACAGCTTTAGTCGGATCACCGTTGAGCGCGTTCACGACATGAGTGGCACCAAAACGCCGCGCCAGTTCAAGCTTGTCGTCGTCGACGTCGACGGCGACAATCGGATTTGCTCCGACCATGCGGGCAGCCGCTATCGCGTTCAGGCCTACTCCTCCAACGCCCCAAACAGCGACGCTGTTCCCTTTGCTGACCTGGGCGGCGCGCAGCACAGCGCCCGCTCCCGTCAGCACGGCACAACCGACGATCGAAGTCACATCGGTCGGGGTGTCCGGCGCAACGCGGATCACATACTGATCATCGACGACCGTGTGGTCGGACCACGTGAAGATGTTTGGCGACACCGCAATTCGACCTCCAGCGAGTTCAACCGACGAGATACCAGGAAGACGGTCCGTCGTACGTAGGTCTCGTGGCTGGAAGGTCAGCAGCACTCTGTCTCCTGGCGCGACGTTCTCGACATCCTCGCCAATAGCGAGCACCTCGCCGGTGGCTTCGTGCCCGAGAACCAGATCAGACCTGCGAGGCCCGTGCATCTGATGGAGCTGGCTATGGCAAATACCGCTCGCGAACTCGCGAATCAGAACTTCGTGACCACTTGGATCGGGCAGGTCGACAGTCTCGATTCGCAACGGCCCCTCTGCCTCAGGCAACACGGCAACGCGCGCCTGAGTCACCATGTGCCTACTCCTGTCGCGATCATGACCACTCCTCTACTTCGAGCATTTCCCATCTTGTACCTCCCAAACCGGCTTCACCCGAACCTAGCTTTCGCTCGCGTGTCCGTCCTAGGACGAGTCGATGTCTAACGCAGCCCGGCTGCAGACGCGCTGTGGTTCCGGCCACCCTCAGTGAGCACTCGCCGCAACCGCAATTCCGGTACGACCATGTGCACACGCCCGGCAATGTCACGATCTGGAGCAACTTCGCAACGTTTCATGTTGCATGTTGCCCGCCCACCGGACGCTTGGTAAACCAGCCCAGCGATGCACCGCTCCCGTACCGAATCAGCCCAGGTACGCACCCGCTAACCCCCGGCGACTCAGTCTGTGTGAAACTCGGTAATGGAACGTGATGTCGAACTTGCTCTCCTTGATCGCATTCAGGCGCACAGAACGGCGGGACGCGGAACCGATACCGCTTCCTCAGCCTGGCAGCAGCAGGTCTCGGCGTACACGTGCCCCGATCGGTTGGACGCTGAGCGTAAGCTTTTAACCCACCTGCCAACAGTGGTCGGCTTGTCTGGTCTGCTACCCGACGCCGGAACTTATGCCACGACGATGCTTGGTGATGCTCCGGTACTACTCACCCGAAACCAAGATGGCGACGTTGCAGCGATGCTCAACGTGTGTCGTCACCGTGGGGCCGAAGTCGCAAGCGGATGTGGCTCCGCTGCGATGCTGTCATGCCCATACCACGGTTGGACATATCGGCTCGATGGATCTCTAGCAGCGCGCCGACGACCCGAACACTTTGGCGAGATAGAAGATGCTGGGCTCGTGCAATTGCCAGTCCTTGAACAAGACGGCTTTCTCTGGGTCAGCGGGACGCCTGGTACCGCGATTCCGGCCCAGCCGCTGCAGGGAGCAGAAGCAGACTTGGCTGGTTTCGACCTTGCGAGCCATCGCCTGTTCACCTCGACGACGTTCACTCGCCCCATCAATTGGAAGCTTGTGATCGACACATTCCTCGAGGTCTACCACGTGCCGGTTCTGCACGAGCAGACGCTTGGCGGCCTCATCTACGGCGACTACTCGTTGTTCGATGCCTATGGCGACCACGGCCGCATGACCGTGACCCGCACGTCGATCGATGACCTCGACGACCAGACCCGCGATGACTGGCAGTTTCTGCCGCACTCCACGATCGTCTGGGCGTTACAACCAAGCACAATCGTGATCTATCAACAGGACCACGCCCAGCTCTATCAGGCCCGGCCGGGTACACACGCAGGCGAATCGATTATCACTGTCTCGGTTTACGTCCCCCAAGAAACCACAATCGATGACTCACATTGGCAGAAGAATTTCGATCTGCTCGTCAAGGTCACTGACACCGAAGACTTCGTGACCTGTGCAGGCATGCAACGTGGATTCGCATCAGGCGCCCAAGACGCGATCACCTTCGGCGCCAACGAGCCGTTACTCGCCCACTATGAGCGGAACCTAAACCGGCTCCTCGAAGAGGCCACGTCGCACTAACTGCCTTCTCAGGCGTGGTGGGGAGGCTTCCGTAGGTGCCAATCAGTCAGCTGTTGGTATGCGTGGCCGGCCGCCAACACCAGATCGTCGGCGAATGCTCGGCCGATGATCTGAAGGCCAAGAGGTAGCCCGTCGGGATCGAAACCCATTGGCACCGACAACGCCGGCCAACCCATACTGTTCCAGGCAGGTGTGTGCAGCGCTCGAATCGACAAGGCTTCGATTCCTCCGCCCGTAAACGGTGTCGCGCCATACCCCGTCGTGGGACTCATCAACACGTCGAGACCCTCGGTTACGACCATCGCCGCAACCTGACGGCGTGCTATCTGTCGCACCCGTTCGATCTGCACGATGTCACCCGCGTTGATGAGTGCACCTTGCACAATCGTCAACCGCGTCGGGCGGCCATAGTCGCTCCACTGAGACGCGAGCCGGTCCCGATGCCAGGCAAAGGCTTCCGCCTGAAGTGCCAGAAATGCACCGGTTGCCAGCTCGTCATACAACGGAACAACCACCTGCTTGACGTTCGCTCCCGCTTGTTTCATCGCGTCGACGGCTTCCTCGAAGACCGCCATCGTCGTGTCGTCGGTACCGTCGACGACCGCATGGTTCGCGATGACGCCGATTGTCAATCCGTCGAAGCTCTGTCCGAGTCGCTGGACGTAGTCGATTTCAGGGCGATCTACCGTGGTTCGATCACTGGGGTCGGCGCCGGCCATCACCGTCAACATCGCGGCGCAGTCCCACGCCGACCGAGCCAGCGGGCCGATGTGGTCATAACTCATTCCCAGAGGCACACATCCAGACTTGGGCACGAGGCCAAAGGTTGGCTTGTGACCACTGACGCCGTTGTACGCCGCCGGCAACCGCACGCTGCCGCCTGTGTCGGTGCCGAGCCCACCGAGGATCTGACCCGACGCAACACCGTTGCCGGTACCTGAGCTCGAACCTCCTGTCCAACGCTCGAGATTCCACGGGTTGCGCGGCACCGGGAACGGCTTGGAGAAGTCAGGCCGGCCGATGGCGTATTCCATGGTCGTGGTCTTGCCCATGATCACCGCACCCGCAGCTCGCAGCCGGGCAACGACGGGACCATCACCTTGGTCGCCCCACGCTGGATCCATGGTCAGGCTCTGCGCCGTCGTCGGCCCCTCGTCGGTACTCAGGATGTCCTTGATGCCCAACGGAATGCCGTGCAACGGTCCAAGATCTTGGCCAGAAGCAAGAGCGACATCTGCGGCCTCGGCGCTGGCCAACGCCTGGTCTGTGTATCGATCCAGCCATGTCCCCATCTGCGGATCGAGCCGATCGGCGGCGGCGTGTGCATCTCGTATCAAGCCGGCTGAGGTAGCTTCGCCCGATCGCAGTGCGGCGGAGGCTTCGCGAATCGTCCATGGTTGCGTCATCGCTCGGCGCCTAGGTCCTGATCATCGGCTCGGAATACCGCAGCCGTCACCTCATCTCCGACAGGAACCTCGTAGTAGCGATCGACCGACCGACGTAAACCCGGGTACATCTGGGCTAGTCGACCGACCTCGTCATCGGGAATATCCAGCCCGGCCGCTGCTAACAGCGCCCTGACGATCATCTCGTCCTCAACCGCTTCATCCATTGTTGGACACTACGCCGCAGTCGATCTTGCACACCAGCCTTCGCTAATCTCTTCTCAACGAACCTCGGCGGCCGCCATCGTTGCGAGGCAGCGTCTTAGCCAGGCTCTCGATCGCGTTGGCACACCGAATCTCGACGTCGCCCTCTCCTCGTTCGATCATGCCGGTCCATGGCCGTCACCACACCCACACCGTTGCCAGTGGCACCTCAATGTAGATCGTCTCGGCAGAGCTATGGATCCGGCCTAGTCGCTCAGTTGGCCATCTTTGAAGAAGAACCACGGTTGACCAATGCCATCGACAGGTCGCAGAGGTCAGCTCAATGACACAGTGACGAGAGCCGGTCATGTCAAGTGGTCCGCGGCCTCGGGATACACCGCAGCGACCGTCCCGCTGCGACAGCCAAGCGGAACCCGTGGCCTGATGACTCTGCTCGGACCATCGACCTTTGGGGTGGCCAACCCAGGCACCCAGCGTCTGAAATGTCGGAGCTCGGCGGTTCAACAAACTGCCTGTGGCACTGCTCTGTCGGGCTGAAAGGATTTGAACCTTCGACCTTCCGACCCCCAGCCGGACGCGCTACCAAACTGCGCCACAGCCCGTGTGACGAGCACAAGACTATCGGACTGGGTTTGACCTTGACGCCCGAATTAGAGAATCTTGATACGAGTTTTGGCTATAGGGCAGCCATGACTCGAATCCAGAAACCAGTGCTCGCTAGAAGAGGGCCTGGAGGCCCTGGATGACACGCCAGCCCAAGTACAGGACCGTGGCGGCGACCATCAGCCAGAAGTGCCAAGGGATCTTCGCTGCGGCTTGTACAGCCTCGGGATCAGCGACTTCGGCAGCAGCACTAGCTGCAGGATCGTCAAGCTGGCTGCCGCAGCGAGGGCAGCTGCCGTCGGGCATCAGCGCACTGGGCTTGCGCCATTTGTTACACGGCTCGCAGAACGCGCCAGGAAACGATCGGGTTTGCTCGGTCACGGTGGTTCTATCGCTCGGTCTGTTAACTCTTGCTCGGCGCTTAGATGCGCTTCACGGCCAAGATAGCGACATCATCATCGACTGGGCCCTCAGCGAAGTTGCGAGCTGCTTCGAGGAGCGACTTGCACAAGACGTCGGGAGCCACGGTGGGGTCTCGGCGCAGCAACGCTGCGATGCGGTCTTCGCCGAACAGTTCATCGCCACGACGTGCCTCGGCAAGACCGTCGGTGTACAGCACCACCATGTCGCCCACATCGAGTTCGAGCTCACGGCTGTAGTAATTCGAGCCCGGGGCCAGCATCAGCAGCGGACCGGTAGAGCGCAGCGGCTGCACTTCACGCTCATGCCACACCCATGCGGCCGGGTGCCCAGCAGACGAGAACCGCAGCGTGCCGGCCTCGGTATCGAAGACAACGACGACCAGCGAGATGAACTCTTCGCTATGGCCGGTGGCGCTCATCTGCTCGTTGAGCTCTTGCAGCGCCTGTGCGGGATCGCGAAACTGGCGCAGGAAGACTCGCAGCAGGTATTTGGCTTGGAAGGCTGTGATCGATGACTCGATGCCCTTGCCTGCAACGTCGCCAATGACGGCCGCAACTCGGGTCGGCGCAACCTGGAAGACGTCGAAGAAGTCACCGGCCATAAGGCCGGACCCAGCCTGGTAGACACGGCCGACCTCGAAGTCGGTCAGATCAGGCAGTTCATCTGGTGCCAGTCGACCAGCCCACGCCTTGGGGGCGAGGTTCTCTTGTTCGAGTGCTTCTTCGGCCCGCTTCTCAATGCTGAGCTGCTGACGAAGCATGGCGATTTCGTTGCCAGTCGTACGCCACCACGACACGCTGACAACCGCAGGAATCAGGATGAGGATGCTGAGGAGACGGGCAGAGTCCACTGTGTCGCTGGCGGCAAGCACACCTAGGCCAATAGCAAGGATCGCGTAGACCGTAACGGTGTGGATTTCCTTGCGGAAACCGATGCGAGCAAGTTGCAGTGCAATGAAGGAGTTCGAGCTTTCGGCGGCAGCCTTGACCTCTTCTTCGAGCTTGCCGATCAGGCCGTAGCGCATACGCGCTGACCTGGCCCACACGAGTGCTGCGACCGCGCATGCTGCAGCGGCGATGGCCAAGACGATGTTCATGCGTTACCCAGCGTACTCGTCAGGAGGGGACCAGTTCTGATGCACGAGTATTTCGATAGCTGTGTGCTATCTGCGCGACATAACCAGCTCTGTATACGAGCATCAGTCGTCGCGACGACGCACCCGAATCTTGATAGGTACTCCGCCCAGATCAAAGGCTTCACGAAGCGCACGTTCGAGATAGCGCAGATAGGTCGCGGGCAGCTTGCGATTGGCGAACATCGTAAAGGTTGGCGGGTCAGCAGCGCCCTGGGTTGCATACAACACCCGAGCACCAGCCGGGGCTGGCTGGAACTGCTGGGCCTCTCGAATGACCTTGTTGACCTGGCGTGTCGGCATGCGTCGGTGATAGTCGCTGACCGTGCCCGCTAGAACCGGAAGCAGGCGATGGACACCCTTACCCGTCAGAGCGCTCATCTTCAGGACCGGCGAATTACCGACGAAGTGCAGCTTGCGCTCGACAGCGGTGTCGACGGCGTCGCGCTGCTCGGCGGTGAGCAGCTCCCACTTGTTCAGCACGACAACGATAGGACAACCGGCGCCATCGATGCGCTCGGCTAGCCGCTGATCTTGGTGGGTGATGCCCATCGTTGAATCGATGACCAGCAGAGCAATATCGGACTTGTCGATCGAATGCAGAGCCCGGATCATCGAGTAATACTCGGTGTCTTCGTCGATGCGGGCCTTGCGCCGCATGCCCGCAGTGTCGACGAAACGGACGTCGCCCATTTCAGTTTCGACAATGGTGTCGATACTGTCGCGAGTCGTGCCAGGCATGTCGTGCACGACAGCGCGGTCTTCGCCCACCATGCGGTTGAACAGTGTGGACTTGCCCACGTTCGGGCGTCCAACGATCGAGATCGACAGATAGGCCGCGTCGGGGTCGGTAATGACGGCCGTTGAAAGTGCGTCCATGGCATCTTCATCGATCTCGGGCAGCAGGCTGACCACGATGTCGAGAACGTCGGCGACACCATCGCCGTGCATTGCGCTGATTGGATGAGGCTCACCCAGGCCAAGTGACATGAGCTCCCACATCTGGGGCTTAAGACCGGCATGGTCGACCTTGTTGGCGAGCAGCAGGGTTGGGCCATTGCGGCGCCGCACCAGGTCGGCGAACTGTGCATCGTCGCCGGTGACACCAAGGGTCACGTCGACGACAAGCAACACGATGTCGGCTTCCTCAAGCGCCTGCTCGCTCTGCAAGGTCACCTTGGAATCGAGGTCATCATCACTCGAAATCCAACCACCGGTGTCGATCACCGTAAAGAAACGACCGAGCCAGTCGCTAACGACTTCCTTCCGGTCACGGGTGACACCCGGCTTCTCTTCGACGATGGCGATGCGGCGGCCAACGATGCGGTTCACCAGCGTCGACTTGCCCACGTTGGGGCGCCCGATGATGGCGATGCTTGGCAGGTCACCCGCGGGGATCCGGTCAGGCGTGATCTCTTCGTAGTCGTCGCCGATGTACTCGCTCATGCGCCGATTGCTTTCCGTAGGGAGATGCCGTCGGTCGTTATGACTTCGACCGGCCGGGGAAGATCGTCGACCGTCAGGCCGTCGAGGAAGCGCCCATTTGACAGGCACACGTCAGGAAGAAGATACCGGTCACCTGCGGGTTCACCTGCTAAAACCCGCTGCAGATCGGCACCGACCATTAGACCGGTCACGCCAACGTTGCCGCCAAAGAACTCGTTCTCGACGGCAATTACCCGGGTTGGGGCCTGTGGTTCTGCGGCCGCGATGAGCGGTTCGATGATCTGAGCGCCGAGTGTTCCGGTGAGCACGGCGATCGGGCGGTCCTTCTTAGGACGGCTGCTGAGGGTGACAGCGATCGCTGGAGCAGCCGCAGCGCCATCAGCGGTGCGGGGCGCCCGGTAACCCTCGGCGGGAGCACCTTCGACCCATGAGAAGAAACCGCTCGCTGTGCTGGTCGCTTCGTCTGTCTCGCCGCGGAACTCACGGGCAAACGTGACGGCCATACCAATGCCGTCTTCGTGCAGATCGACGTCGTCGTAGGACTCGGCGCCGGGGAATGGCAGCTCAGCCCGTAAGTAATACTCGTCAGCCGCGAACACCATGCGATGGCCGAGCGTGTCCTTAAAGATTGTTTGCCAGCGTTCGATGATGTCGACGACATCTCGGGCCTCGTCAACGGTGTGGGGGCGCATATGGTCAACCGGCGAGAATTTGCTGACGCCGAGCGGGACAACCGCAATGCTGGCGAGCTTCTCGTAGCGGTCCAGGACACCCGACAGGGTCTGTTCGAGCACTCCCCCGTTGTTCACATCAGGACAGCACACGATCTGGCCGTGAACCTCGATATCGGCATCCAGAATGGCTTCGAGCCATCGCAGGCTCATCGCTCCACGCTTGTTGCGCAGCATATGGGTGCGAACGTCGGGGTCAGTGGCGTGAATGCTGACGTACAGGGGCGACAGTCGTTCGGTAATCACCCGTTCGAGATCCGCCTCGGTAAAGCGAGTCAGTGTGGTGAAATTGCCGTACAGAAACGAGAGTCGGTAGTCGTCGTCCTTCAGGTACAGCGTGCGCCGCATGCCCTTGGGTAGCTGGTAGATGAAGCAGAAGTCGCAGTGGTTGTCGCACGTACGGACTCGATCAAAGAGCGCTGCGTCGACGTCGATGCCCAAGGGCTGCCCGGCGCGCTTTTCGACCTCGATAGTCATGGTGAGGCCACCACGGTCGATCTCAAGCTCCAGGTCCGGTTCGTCGACCAGACGTTGCCACTCGATTACGTCGCGCGGATACTGACCATTCAGTGCCACAACCGTGTCGCCAACGGCCAGACCGGCCTGATGGGCCGGCGAACCTTCCTCAAGTTCAACCACAATCGGCGCACTCATAACCAAATAGTCTACGAGTAGTCCGCCTTGCTTCGCCGCGGCGAGTAACGCAAAGTTGTCATCAACCCTGGCCAGCAACAACTGTTTTCGAAATACCACCACGTGTACGGGTAGGACTTGGGGGTAGTGCACCCGCTCGACTCGCTAGCAAGGACCGAGCAACCACTTCATGAGACCCCCTATTGTCCTAACCAATCCAGTCGAGCACCCGTTCTGGCTGTTCTCTGGTTGAAGACCCTGCGACCGTCCAGCTGTCGCTGCCAGAGGTACCCTAAGCGGGTGACAGCTGATCAAGTGTTGTTGGCGGCGCCCCGTGGATTCTGCGCTGGCGTCGAGATGGCGATCAAGGCCCTGGCCACCATGGTGCGAGCATTTCCACCACCGGTTTACTGTTACCACGAGATCGTGCACAACCAAGAGGTCGTTCGCCGCTTCGAGGAACAAGGCGTGGTCTTCGTGGACAGCATCGCCGAGGTGCCGCAAGGTTCGCCGATCATGCTGAGCGCTCATGGTTCGGCCCCGGACGTCGTTGCCGATGCCGAGTCCACCGGCAGCTTCACCGTCAACTCGGTATGCCCGTTAGTCACAAAGGTGCATCACGAGGTCCGGGTGCGCATCGGTAAGGGCTTCCGTGTGATCTATGTCGGACACGAAGGCCACGAAGAGGCCGTCGGCACTATGGCGGTCGCCCCCGATTCGATCGACCGAGTCGAATCCGTTGCCGATGTCGCGGCGCTACCCGACTTCGACGAACCCCTGGCCCTGCTCGCCCAAACCACCTTGTCGCACCATGATTGGCGAGATGTCGCCGATGCCGCAAAGACTCGATTCCCCGAGATGTGGACCCCGGCTCGAAGCGACCTGTGCTTCGCTACAACGAACCGCCAAAGCGCACTGCTGTCGTTCGTTGAGCGGTGCGATGCCATGATCGTAATTGGTTCGCCCAACTCGTCGAACACGCTGGCTTTGGCCAAGCTGGCGACCGAGAGCGGCTGTCCGACCGTGCTCCGGGTGAACTCGGCCGAAGAGCTCCCGAACGAACTATCTGGCATCGTCGGTGTGACCGCTGGTGCGTCGGCTCCCGAAGAACTTGTTGCAGCGGTCATTACAAAGCTGGCTCCGACGGCAGGGGTCGAAGAAGTGCGAGTCACCGACGAAGACGAGTATTTCCCTCCGCCGCCACCCATCCGGGACCTGCTCACCGCGCTAGCTACGGCTGCATCGGTGACAATCGGCGGACCAGTGATCACCGGGATCGGGTCCGATCGTCATGTCGCAGCGAGCCAGGTCCTGGCCGAACTCGTCTAAGTGTTGGGCTCTCGAGACGACGCTTCGCAGCGCATCGAAACCCTCTAGCGCAACACACTAATGGGGCCGTCAGACGGCCGGTTCGCGTCGCCGTAAGAAGCCCAACAGGGCCACCCTCATCGAGAAGCGCAACCAAAATACTCAAACTAACCTCCTGATGGCACCACCCAAGACCCAACAGAAGTTTGTGTAGTACTGCACTCTCTATTAAGCGGGACCGTACGTCTGTTTCGTGAGCCGTTCAAATTTCGCGCGGTTCGACAGCATTCGTTGATATCGAGCCGGAGCGAGTGCGCACTTTCCTTTGCACGTCAACGACTTGCTTGACGTAGGCACGAATAGCTCGCCGACCGGGTCCGTTAAGATTCAGACGTCGTCGTGGACGTCGAGGTAGGAGATCCTGAATTCGCCAGCCAGCATCGGGATCACTGCGTCGAACACTCCTGTCTCGGTACGCCAAGCCAGGTAGGCCTCGTGGTTGCCTCGGGCGGCCCACCGCTGCCAAATGACAACGTCGTCTGGGTTGTCGGACCCCGTGGATACCTCGATGGACTCACAGCCCTCGAAGGCTCGGGTGTCCGGCAGGATCTCCCTGAGCATGTTGACCAAGTCTGCCCCCTTACCTTCTTTGCAGGGGAATTCGGCGTATACGGTTTGTGACATGGTGTCCACTCTCGGGTTGGGACGCGCCCCGATGGCGTGCCCCACGCATCAGTATCCCCAAATGAGGGGAGGACTACAAGTTTGGCGGTCAGTTGACCGAGGTTTTCAGTCGTCAGCCGTTCAAATTTCGCACGGCTGGACAGCATCCGTTGGTGTCGATCCCGAGCGAGTGTGCACTTTCCTTCACACCAAGAAGTGGGGTGAATAGAGCGCCGGTTTGTGTCTTCCTGAAAACCCCATCAAGCGGGACTGTGGCTTGAGCAGTACGACCGCAGGTGATCCACCCAACGTGATAAAGATCGTAATGGCCGCCTTGGCTGGGCTACCGGTTGGCGAGGTTCCGTACTCGCTTTCAGACATGGCCTCCGATGCAGTCGCTGTGCTTGACGCTCTTGGGATCGAGTAGGCCCATATCGCCGGCGCCTCGATGGGTGGCATGATCACACAGCAGATGGCCATCGATTACCCAACTCGCGTGGCGTCGATCATCTCGATCATGTCGACGACTGGTGCACCTAGCGTCGGGCAGGCCAACCCAGACGCCATGGCTGCCATGCTTGGCGTTCCACCGAGCGAGCGTTCTGCCGCTATCGAGCGTAATGTCGAACTTCGTCAAATTCTCAGTGGACCGTTATTCAACGAAGACCGCGCTCGCGAAGCAGCAACCGCTGCCTATGACCGCAGCTTCTACCCCAGTGGGGCCGCCTTCCAGATCGCGGTGATGGCAAAGACCGGGGACCGTACCGAGGCCCTGCAACAACTCGATCATCGAGCGCTCATTATCCATGGAACCGCTGATCCGGTGATCACGCCATCAGCACCCACGTAGCCGCCTGACCGCTGCATCTTGAGACTCGTATGTCGCACGCGTCCCAAGCTGACCGGGTCCAGACGTGGAACCACTCCTGCTGCGGCTTGACAGCGCATCGCTATTGCTACAGAAAAGTCACTGCCGCAGGGCCTACCAAGCGTTGCCGAAGGTGTCGCGAAATGCCATCTCAGCGATCGGACGGCGGGTGATAGGGCCGTGGCCTTTACCAACCGGGTAGCCGATCGGGACCATCGCTAGCGTTGCCCATTCTGGCGGGATGTCGAGTGCGGCCTGGACTTCAGCCTCGCGCAGACAATGCAGCGTGGTCAGCGTGCAGCCGATTCCTTCGGCGACGCATGCAAGCATCAGGTTCTGGACCGGCGGATAGACGGACCCGCCACCGACCATGCTTATGCGGTCGAGCTTGGCATCGGTTATGGCCATGCGGGACGGGTCACCGCAGAACATCAGGATGGCTGGGGCCTCGTGCAGATGGTCAGCCAGATAGTCGCCTGCTGAAACCATACGAAGACTCTTGGCAACCGCATCTTCGGGCAGGCCTTCCAGGCGCTGGTGGTAACCGACCATGTACTTGGCCCACTGCGGCTGGTAGATGTCTTTAAGTGCCTGCTTCCTGACAGGATCGGTCACGACGATGACCGTCCATGGCTGCTGGTTGCCGCCAGTCGGCGCCCAGCAAGCGGCTTGGAGTAGCCGCTCCATGACGTCGTCAGGAATCGGGTCAGGGCGCAACCGCCGTACCGCTCGTAACGTGCTCATGGTTTCGTACAGATCAGCCATGCCTGTCAGTCTGACCGACCAGCACCCGCCACATTGAATTTGCGACACAGCGCCAACAGCTTTCTGGGAGAAACCCGCGCATCGAACCAACGGAAGAGACCCAGAGAGACCATCGACGGAGCCAACTCAGACAACGTTGGCGAAGCAACCCGGGCTACTCGTCGGCCCAAGAAACTGCCAGGACCACAAACCCAAGAACTCCAAAACAGGGTTTGCGCAAGGAACGAGCTCAAAGCCGGGCTACTCGTCGGCCCAAGGTTCGTTTCGGTCGTTGATGCCCGGCTCGTCTTCGGACCATTGGCGGTTTGGTGTGCCAGCCAGGATCTGCGCCTGATCGAACACTGCTTGGACCCGTTCGCGTAGATCGGCGGCAGCAGCGTCGAGTTCGGTACGGCTTACCCGCTTTCCACTATCGGGGTCGCCGACATACATCGGGTCACCAAACACCACCACGACCTTCTTGGGCCGAGGGACCTTCACCCCGATAGGCATGACCCCGTGGGATCCGCCGATTCCAGCAGGAATGATCGGCACGCCAGCCCGAGCAGCGATCCAGACGGCGCCTTCGAACACAGGCTTGATGCGTGGACCCTCTTGGCGAGCGCCCTCGGGAAAGAGGACGAGCATTTCGCCCCGCGCAAGGATGTCGCGGGCATTGTTAAGCGTCTGGCGGTCGAGTGACCCACGTTTGACGGGGAAGCCGCCGAGCGCCACGATGAACCAAGTCCAGAACGGTGACTTGAAGATCGATTCTTTGGCCATGAACCGCTGCTCGCGCTTGAGCGCTGCACCCAGGAACGGGGTATCGATATTCGATCGGTGACTTGGCGCGATTATGACTGGCCCCGTTGTTGGGATCTTGTCGTGATCCACGACCTTCAGCCGGTTGAACCAAGAGATGATCCCGCCTGCGACAAGTGCCCGCAGGAATGCCTTGAAGCGCCGGTCACGGGCGGGTATAGGAGCGCCAAAGTCGGCGCCGCCGTGGCGGGGGTCTTCAGATACGGCCATAGTTATGTGAGCCCTCGTTCCTGCGCCAGGGCAACAATGCGGTCGACGACCTGGGTGATCTCGTACCCCGTTGTATCCACGGTGACAGCGTCGTCTGCTGGGCGCAGCGGCGATTCCGAGCGTTCGCTGTCAGCCTTGTCGCGTCGTGCAAGGTCTACCTCAACTTCATCGATAACAAGCCCGGCTTCAAGGGCGCGGCGTCGGGCACGTTCGCGCACCGACGCAGTCACGTACACCTTCAAGGCTGCGTTCGGCACAACTACCGTGCCGATATCGCGACCTTCTAAGACGCCGCCGGCGCTCTTTCGAATCCACTCACGTTGTAAGTCGACCATCGCGTGCCTCACGGTCGGGTTGGCGGAAACCGCCGAAACATGTGCAGTGACCCCGGCGCCGCGGATGGCGACCGTGGCGTCAACCCCGTCGACCATCACCGCGGAGGCGCTCAGGTCTAGGTCGATCTGTGGCAAGACCTCATCAATCGCTGACCAGTCCGATGGATCAATGCCGCGTTGCATGACCCCAAAGGTGATGGCCCGGTACATCGCTCCGGTGTCGAGATACGGAAGACCAGTCTGTTCTGCAACCAGCTTGGCGACGGTGGACTTACCCGATCCACCAGGCCCGTCGATTGCGATCACCCGGACCAACGCTGGCGATTGATTGTTGGGTCCGGTGTTCACAGCAGCTTCCGCATCGATGAGCGGTAGCCAGCCTCGAGAAGCTTCGCTGCGAAGCCCGGCTGGTCGTCGAGCGCAACCACCATGATGGCGACACCGCGCCCGCCTTCGGATGAGTGAGCGATCTCGAAGTCGTAGATGTTGACCTCGGGGGCCAAGGTCGTGAGCGCTGCGATCGCACCAGGAATATCGGGCATCGTCACCCGCACCTCGCACAAGTCGAGCCCCGAGGGGATGCCACTCGGCAGGTTCACTCGTGCATTACGAGCGCCGGTGAGCAGCAATCGAAGTTCTTCCCGGTCGTTGCGGTCAACGATGTTGCGCGCATTCTGAAGTTCGCGGACCAGATCGTCGAGAGAATCCACGATCTGGGTTCTATTCTGCTCGCAGATATCAAGCCAGATGGCCGGGTGTCCCGCTGCGATACGGGTCATGTCGCGAAAGCCGCCTGCGGCTAGGCGCAGCACAGCGTCGTTATCGAAGCCAGAACCGGCGGCCATGACCATCATGGTCGCCGCGGTGAGATGCGGTACGTGCGAGATGCGCGCCACGGCTTCGTCATGGCGCAATGGCTCCATGGATACGACCTCGGCGCCGAGCAGACGCACGACCTGACGTACCGTCGTATAGGCCTCGTCACTCGTCGACTCGGTTGGCGTCATGACCCACGTGGCGTTGCGGAACAGCCCTGGACGAGCGCCGCCGATGCCGTCTTGCTCGCTACCTGCCATTGGGTGGCCAGCTACGAAGCGGGGGTTCGTGATAGTTGCAGCGATGTCCGCTTTGACGCTGCCCACATCGGTCACAACACCAGACGATGCTGCAAGAGCTTCCTGAGCAGCCTCGATGACCTTGCCGACAGGCGTAGCGACAAACGTTATCTCGGCATGCTCATCGAAACCAACGGCGTCGAGAACGCCGAGTTGGATGGCCAAGTCCGTTATCGCAGCGTCCTGGTCCTGCCCGGTTACATACCAACCCTGCTCACGAAGGCCGAGCGCGATGCTGCCACCGATGAGCCCAACGCCAATGATGTTGGCTCGCCGAATAGCAGTTACTGAATCAGTCATTACCGTGGTCAGTCGTCGACGAGGTCGGGGCGCAGCCGTCGTGCTTCGCCGTGATACACCGGCACCACTTCCTTGCGACTCAACGCCGAATAGGCATGGATGAGCACCCGGACGCATCTGTCAACACCGCTCGTTACGTTCGCCTCAACAGCGCCGAGCAATGGCACGTCGTCAAACCCACACTCCTCCCGCAGCGCTGTGCCGGCATACATCGAAGTCAGGTCTGGCGTGACCGTCAAAATCACGTCGACATAGTCGTCATCTTCAAGCCGATTCTTAGCGACCATCTCGTTCACAAGATCGCGCACAGCGACCCGGATCTCGGCTGGGTCATCGTTCTCGACTGTCGTTGCGCCGCGAAAGGCGCGCATACGTGGCTCCACGGCGGTCGATACTATCGGCCAGAGCGCCTCACGTTCGCAGCGAAACCGACAGATGTCTCTGCCCGCCGGTCGAGTTCGCCGTTCTGGCAGCGAAATTAGCGGGCCTAGTGTTCACCTAGTGCCGCCCTCGGTGCACGAAACGACGGCACCCACCAGCGTCCAAGGCGTACCCTCCGCCGATGAAATCAGCGAGCCTCGCGTTCGGCCAGTGCGGTGAGTTCTTCGAGCCTGAAGATCTCGTCCAGGGTCAGTTCGC
>Ga0307985_10000584_pt1 | contig 21341 bp, 14 predicted proteins | sample EllFjometageno80_FD_203155 | JGI IMG/M metagenome (GOLD analysis project Ga0307985, IMG submission 203155) | Marine microbial communities from Ellis Fjord, Antarctic Ocean - #80 | ecosystem: Environmental > Aquatic > Marine > Unclassified | place: Southern Ocean | collected 2014-10-09 | reverse complement strand
GAGTTAAAGGACATCCAGTTTGCAGGAGATTTAGCTTATAAACTAGAAGAAATATTTAACCGCTACTTAGCCTTACGAAAAGAGCTAGGAAGAGAGCATAAGCCTATTTCGCTCATGGATATAGGAACTATAGCAGCTAAATACCTTAGAGCTAACGGAAAGCTAGATGATCTAGTGATTACAGATGAGATAAATGCGTGTACCATAGAGATAGAAGTAGATGTAGAAGGCGAGAAGCAAGCATGGTACTTGCTCTTCAAAAATGAAACGCACAATCACCCTACGGAGATAGAGCCATTTGGCGGGGCATCTACGTGTGTAGGTGGAGCTATCAGAGATCCATTGAGCGGTAGAGCATTTGTATATCAAGCAATGCGTGTTACGGGTAGTGGTGATCCTCGCGAGCGAATAGAAAACACTTTGGAAGGGAAACTTCCACAGAAAAAAATAACTAAAATGGCTGCCAAAGGATTTGCATCTTATGGCAACCAAATAGGACTTGCTACCTCGCAAATAGCAGAGATATACGACCCAGGATACAAAGCCAAACGAATGGAAGTAGGCTACGTAGCAGGTGCCGTGCCTAAGGACTGGGTGCGTAGAGAAGCTCCAGTGACTGGTGATCGTGTGATAATGGTAGGTGGAGCTACAGGCAGAGACGGTGTAGGTGGAGCTTCTGGATCTAGTAAGGTGCAGGACGAAACTTCTATAAACACCCTAAGTGCTGAAGTACAAAAAGGAGATGCAGTAGAAGAACGAAAAATACAACGCCTATTCCGTAAGCCAGAGGTTACTAAACTCATCAAAAAATGCAACGATTTTGGGGCAGGTGGAGTATCGGTAGCTATAGGTGAAATAGCAGACAGTCTCAATATAAATCTGGACAAATTACCTACGAAATATGCTGGACTGAATGGTACAGAGCTGGCTATATCAGAGTCGCAAGAGCGAATGGCGGTAGTGGTAGAAGCTAAGGACGTAGAAACTTTCATAGCGTATGCTTCGCAAGAAAATCTGCTCGCAGTAGAAGTAGCGGAAGTGACCGATAGCGGTAGAATGCAAATCTTCTGGAGAGGAGAGATGATCGTAGACCTAGATCGCGAATTCTTAGATACCGCAGGTACTCAGAAAACCATGCATGCTAAAGCGGTAAGCAATAGCTATGTAGAAACACAAGCAATCACTCCACTCACCAATGATCAATTTAAAAAGGAGCTTTCGCAACTGAATGTAGCTTCGCAAAAAGGACTGATAGAAAACTTTGACTCACATGTAGGACGTACTACAGTGCTCATGCCTCTCGGCGGTAAGTATCTGAAAACGCCTTCACTTGCGAGTGTGAATACGATACCGGTACTCAATAAGTCTACGGATACGGTAGCTATATCTACTTGGGGATTCTCCGTAGATTTGGCCAACAAAAATCCATTCTTAATGGGAGCATATGCAGTGGTAGAATCACTCGCTAAGCTAGTAGCAGCAGGTGGAAATCACAAAGATGCTCGCCTTAGTTTCCAAGAATACTTTGAAAAGCTGGGAGCAGATGCAGAGAAATGGGGCAAGCCATTGCAGGCATTGCTTGGAGCATTAGAAGCTCAACTGGAATTTGAAACTGCTGCAATAGGCGGTAAAGATTCTATGAGCGGAACGTTTGATAACATACATGTACCGCCAACTCTCATCTCGTTTGCTTGTGCAGTGGGAGAGTTGAAAAACATTATTTCGCCAGAGATAAAAGGGAAAGAAAATTTCCTATATCTCGCAGGACATCAGGCTACTGCAAGCGGACTGCCTAACTATGATCAGCTGAACAAAACGTATGCTGATATACACCAACACATCAAAAAAGGCACTATCATTTCTGCCCAAACCATAAAGGATGGAGGACTAGCAAGTGCAGTGTTTAAAATGGCAGTAGGGAATGGCATTGGAGCGGATATCAACTACGGAAAAGACTGTTTTAAACCACAGATAGGAAGTCTGATATTAGAATCTAAATCAGAACTAGCAGGGTATGAACTACTCGGTAAAACAGGAGGAAACGACTTAACTATAAACGGAGAGACATTCAAACTAGCAGAACTTACTGCAGCTTGGGAAGGAACGCTGGAGCCAATATTCCCGTCCAAGACGACGGCAAATACCAAAGAATCAAACTCTAAATTCCAAGACTCAAGTGCCAACACACTCGAAACTAATAATTCAAAACTCGAGACTGTAAGAGTATTCATCCCAATATTCCCAGGAACCAACTGTGAGTATGAGTCAGAGCACGTATTCGTAGATGCAGGAGCAGATGTACACACACGATTATTTACCAACTATAACGAACAGGCTGTAAGTGAATCTATAGCGGCATTTGTAGAGCAGATAAACGCTTCCAATATTATGATGATACCAGGTGGATTCTCTGCTGGAGATGAGCCAGACGGTTCTGCCAAGTATATAGTGTCCGTACTCAAAAATCCAGCGATAAAAGATGCGGTGCACGCCCTACTCAAAAGAGGGGGATTGATGCTCGGTATCTGTAATGGTTTCCAAGCATTGGTGAAATCAGGTCTATTGCCATATGGTGAGATACGAGATTTAGATGATACTTCTGCTACTATGACGTTTAACAACATAGGTAGACACATCAGCCAAACAGCACACGTAGAGGTGAAGAGCGATAAAAGCCCTTGGCTAGCAGGAATGCAAGGCAAGAGATACATCGTACCCTTTTCTCATGGAGAGGGTAGATTCTACGCCAATGATGCTATGGTAAAAGAGCTAGCGACTAATGGGCAGATAGCTACGCAATACATCGACTTTGATGGAAATGTAGCACTCGATATGCCGTATAATCCAAACGGATCTGTACACGGGATAGAAGGCATCACAGACGCCACAGGACAGATCTACGGTAGAATGGGTCACCCAGAGCGTTACCGCAAAGGACTTATGAAAAATATCCCTGAAATGGAGTTTATGGATATTTTCAAGAATGGTGTGGAGTGGTTTAAATAAATTAGATGAGTTACTTCTTCATCATATCAACCCTGTTGCTTCTTATTGTTGTAATTTATTCAAAGAAGGAAGAGTTACTGCTAAATCGATTTAAAACGGCGGCTAAAATTTATGCAGTTTGGTTTGGGAGTATGTTTATTTGGTTCCTTTTGACTTGGTTAATTATATATGGTTTTGGAGATTACATATTAGTATTGCTTCAAATTCCAGAGCAAGATGGCGAAATCACGCTTATGGGTGTTGGAATATGGTCAGCTTTAATCTTAAGCTTGTTAACTACATGGTGGGCAATAAGGCGATATAAGATTTAATAACTCATTTTCCTCGCCATAGCATAATGATCCATTCCCACTTCTTGGAATACATCTGATGTGACTTTGTAGCCAAGCTACTTTTGAGTTCGTGGGGACACGAACCATTTCTGCTATCGACAAACGTTCAATCAAAGATGTATGTGTTGGTGTCTTCACAAACATTCCCTTAATAAGAATCGAGACGTAGTATCCGTTCGTGTGGATACGAACCATTTCTGCTATCGAGGTATTTTCAATCAAAGATGTAAGTGTTCGTGTCCCCACGAACTTTGCATCATTTAGTAACTGCTATTCCTCACTCTTCTTAGCTAATTCTTGTTCATAAGCATAAATCAAACTTCGTTGTGTAGAATCCATCATTCCCCACATTTGAGCATTGTGATTATTGATGTAGATTGGAGTAATGCTTTGATTTAGATTTTCTTTGATGTATTTTTTTACCACCTTAATTGCCTTTTTAGATGGTTTAATCATAAAGGAGTTCCATGTAACAAGCATATAATAATCCGACTTTGGCAGGTTGTAGAGAGTAATGGAATCACCGTTCAGTTTGGTACTATTATTAAGAATATAGGCCAAATCAAAATTGTGAACGTTTAGATTTTCTTCTGCGATAGTGGGCGGGAAAGCATCAAAGCAGCCAGCTACATTCCAATTCATAGGTATTGGTGGGTCTATGTAGCAATTGACCAACTTAAAAATTTCATTTCCCCCACTGGTGAATAATCGTATCTGAGTGGACTGCAAATCATCATTGGCTAGTTTTATGGCCTTTCTTACGTTAATTTTATAGTCTACGGCATTAGTATCTAGTTTTAAGCTGTCTAATACTTCATAGAGGTCATCTACAACATCATTTCTATAACTTGCAGTATCTAGTACTAGGACGATGTCATTTGTTAGCTTTCGTTTTGAAATTGCCTTTGTAAGGTCTTCATTATTGTACCATTCTGGAGTAGTGTCTACACCCAAAATACCTCTATACAGAAGGCTACAGCTAGATAAAAATGCAGAAACAAACATCAGGACAAGAAACTTTTTCATATTGGACAAGTTTAGAGATTTTTCTCCATTGCAAAGTGATCCATTCCTACTTCTTGGAATACATCTGATGTGATTTTGTAGCCCAGCTTTTCGTAGAATCCTGCTGCATAATGACGAGAGTGAAGTAGGATAGAAGTCATGCCATTTTTAGCAGCATATTCTTCCAAGGCTTTTACAAGTTGAATTCCGTATCCTTTTCCTCTTACCTTTTCTGCTGTAGCCATTTGACGTAACTTACCTATTCCTTTTTTGTAATGAGGAACCAATACGACTACACCAACAACTTGCTCATTTTCTAACGCTACAAAATGAACATCTGATTCTTTATCATTAAATGCGGGGTCATCTGCTGGCAGGCCTAACGGCTTTCTTAGTACATCCGCTCTTATCCCTTTTGCTTCGTGATGTAACGCAGAGTTAAAAGGAGCGATAACGATATTTGGACAATTACCCACTAGTTAAAACAATCCTTTCTTGCCTTGAGCATCTACAACTGCTAGGTTTATCATATTTACTATCTCTCTTACAGAGCTGCCTAGTTGTAGTACGTGTACAGATTTACGAAAACCAAGTAATACAGGTCCGATAGCTTCAGATATGCCCAAGCTCTGCACCATTTTATATGCAATATTACCAGAACTAAGTGCCGGAAAAATGAATACGTTGGCATTCTCATCTCCTAGTTTACAGAACGGGAAAAGCTCTTGTCTTAATTCTGCATCCAGAGCAGTATTGGCTTGCATTTCTCCATCTACGAGTATCTCAGGATTCTCGCTATGAAGGCGTTTTAGAGCATTTTGAATATTAGTTACCGTAGGTCCTTTGGCAGAGCCAAAATTACTATAACTCACCATAGCAATACGCGGTTTTACATGCAGCTTGCTCACCATTTTATGTGTTAGTTTTACGATATCTACCAAGTCATCAGAGGTAGGGTCTATATTCACCGTAGTATCGGCAAAGAATAGTGGTCCCTGTTTACTCATAATGATATACATACCCGCTACTTTATTGATTCCTTCTTCCTTACCTATAATCTCTAGTGCCGGACGTATAGTTTCTGGGTAGTTGCTGTTTTGGCCACTGATGAAAGCATCTGCTTCTCCCTGCTCTACCATCATAGTACCAAAATAGGTACGTTGACGCATTTTTCGTTTGGCTTGGAATAAGGTGAGACCTCTACGTTGTCTCTTTTCAAAGTATGCTTCACCGTACTTTTCGGTAATTTCTGGTGAGCGACTTGGGTCTATGATACGACAGTCTGCAAGGTTGAGTCCGAGCTCTTCTATAGATTCTCTTATTTGGTCTTCAAATCCTAGTAGAATAGGAATACAGCTTCCTTCTTCACGAGCAGTATGGGCGGCTTTCAGTATTTTTGGGTTATCCGCTTCTGCAAATACTACGCGTTGCGGGTTTTGCTTAGCACGTAAAGAAATGTTACGCAAGAATCTGTTATCTAGACCCATACGTTTACGTAATTCTATTTTGTAAGCTTCCCAATCTGTAATATCATACTGAGCTACCCCACTATCCATAGCTGCTTTTGCTACAGCTGGAGATACGGTTGTTATTAGTCTAGGATCTAGAGGTTTTGGGATTATATAATCTTTACCAAAACTCATATCAGGTTGGTTATAGGCTAGTAATACGCCATCGGGTACAGGTTCTTTAGCTAATTCTGCGAGTGCCTTTACTGCTGCTAGCTTCATTTCTTCATTGATAGCAGTAGCACGCACATCTAGTGCTCCTCTAAATATGAATGGGAAACCTAGGACGTTATTCACCTGATTAGGATAATCAGATCTACCAGTAGCCATTATCACATCTTTACGGGCAGCTATCGCTTCATCATATTTTATTTCGGGATTAGGGTTAGCTAGTGCAAAAACAATTGGATTATCTGCCATGGATTTTACCATATCTTGGCTTACTATGTTTCCTACGGATAGTCCTAAAAATACGTCTGCATCTACCATAGCTTCTGCTAGATTGTTGTATTTTTTCGGTGTTTTAAAATGTTCTTTCCATTGGTCTAAATCAGTTCTGTCATCACTTACTTGACCTTCTCGGTCAAACATGTAGATATTTTCTTTAGTTACACCTACGCTAATCCATAGCTTCACGCATGAGATTCCTGCTGCACCAGCACCACTGACAACTACGCGTACTTCACTTGCTTTTTTGCCTGCTACTTCTAGGGCATTGAGCAGACCAGCGGTGCTTATGATAGCAGTACCGTGTTGGTCGTCATGCATCAATGGGATATTCATCTCCCGCTTTAATGTCTCCTCTATCAAGAAACTTTCTGGAGCTTTTATATCTTCTAAGTTTATACCTCCAAATGTCGGCTCAAGAGCCTTTACCACTTCTATAAATTTTTGTGGGTCAGATGCATCTACTTCTATATCAAACACGTCGATATCTGCGAATATTTTGAAGAGTACGCCTTTGCCTTCCATTACTGGTTTAGAGGCAAGTGGTCCTAGGTTTCCTAGTCCAAGCACTGCAGTACCATTAGTAATTACTGCTACTAAATTTCCTTTAGCTGTGTACTTATATGCGTCTTGTGGATTTTTGAATATCTCCTCGCAAGGTTCTGCTACTCCGGGAGAATAGGCTAAGCTTAAGTCTCTTTTGGTAATAGTAGGCTTGGTAGGCACTACTTCTATTTTCCCCGGTCTACCTTTAGAGTGGTAGTCCAGTGCATTGTCATATTGACTGTCCATTTTATTTTAGGTTTATTAGCAGCATCTGCTACAAGTAAGCAAAGGTATTTTTTGTTTGTTAATCGTCACTTAAAATTATAAAGGTATTGGCGTGTGAAGTATGGTGGTATTCGCATGAAAAACATTCTCTTGCCTATAAGCTGCTTAGCATTGAGAGCTCTATTACTTGAAAAAATCTGACAACTTTCCGGCATCCCCGAGCTTATAGCCTCTATCGGTATGTATGACCTTGCCACATTCTATATTGAGATCGTGCTCAAAGTATAGTGTGTAGTCATTTGCTACTGCTTCTTTTAGGAAAGCTTCACGCTCACGCATAGTGTCCAGCGGGCGTATATCATAGCCCATAACATAGTTAGGCTTGATATGTCCTGCACTGGGTATCATATCTGCCATAAATACGAGAGTCTCTCCATTTACATTTATCTTAGGGCAGTACATAGATTCGGTATGCCCTTGAGCTAATATGCCACTGATATTTTCAGATATTTTAAGGTCTTCTCCTATGAAGTGAAGATGCCCCATTTCTTGGATGGGTAACATATTCTCAGTTAAGAAGGATGCTTTCTCGCGTGGATTTGGGTTGATAGCATGTTCCCAATGAGTTGGGTGTACCCAGTATTTCGCATTGGGAAAAGTAAGTTGGTAACCATCCTTCATCGTATTCCATTTTACGCTACCCCCACAATGGTCAAAGTGCAGGTGCGTAAGCACCACATCTGTGATATCATTAAAATCTACGCCTGCGTCATTCAGTGATTTCTGTAAGGAGTGGATACCGTTCAGGTAGTAGTAGCCAAAAAACTTATCGCTCTGCTTTTCGCCCATTCCATTATCTATAAGAATGAGTCTATCTCCGTCTTCTATGAGTAGACATCGCATAGCCCAGTTGCACATATTTTGCTCATCAGCGGGATTTATCCTGTTCCAAATACTCTTGGGTACGGTGCCAAACATAGCACCCCCGTCTAGCATAAAATTTCCTGTATGTATCGTCTGTATTCTCATATTATTTAAAAAGTATGTTTTAGGAATTTGGTACGTTTAAATACCCCATTGGCTTGCACCACTAGGATGTATAGCCCCGTTTCTAGCCCGTTAAAATATATAGTCTGAGGAAAAGAGGAACTAGAAGTAATGTTATTGAGTAACTGTGAAAGGACAAGGTGCCCTTGGCTATTGTAAATCTGTAGGGTAGCTACGGTAGTTTGTCGGTTAGCAAACTGCATACTGAAATCTATTCTATCGTAGACTGGATTTGGGGAAAAGAAATAGTAGAAAAAGTCATTTTGACATACTCCGTTTTCATTTGGATTGGTATAGTTGACTCCCCCTATATTGTACATCTCACACTCGTTTCTGTAGGTCACACCGTCACACCCGCACACCGGATTAAACTCTGGATTATTACATCTGTAATAGGGGTTTACACGGTTGCTATCAACGCATACAGTGCCGAATTGAGCGAATAGAAGTAGAGGTGTGAAACTTATCAGTAGAATTAAAACTCTTAACATATATGTACTGGTCAAATGTAATGAGAATGAATGAAAAAAGTATCGAGTACCCAACCATTTGTAGTTTACTTCCGTATATAGAAACAAAGACATTTACAATCACAGATAAAAAACGCAGCAGAAAACGGACTTATAAAAGAGCTAGTATTAAGTAAAAGGTTTGGGCAAGATCCAAAATTATTTACTATGAGCAGGGTGAATAAGTTTAATGGACTGTCTTCGATTGTGGAGTATGTGAAGAAGCAGGCTACTAATACTTAAGACTCCACTTCTCAAACAAAAAGTGCATCAACCACGCTGGGCCTATAAGTAAAAACTGTAAGTCTTTAAGAAAAGAAGGTTTTTTCCCTTCTACCTTATGGCCATAGAACTGTCCAGCCCAGGCGGCTACGAAAATGACAAGAGCGATAATCCATAGTGGTGTACTAAAAGCAACCACCAACCAATGACAAGTGAATAAACATACAGCCCCAAATATCATCATGCCAACAGCAATACTTGGCGACAAACGCAAGTAGTATATAAGCACAACTACTAGTGTAAGCGTTGCCCAATTGGCTACGATACTTTCACCCAAAATGCCGGTAAGTAAACCACTTGGAATACTATAAATGAGTGCTACTATAGAAAAGAATATTAGCGGAACACATACCCAATGGATGGTTTTGTTCAACGCATTTTTATGGCTTTCGCCATACTCGTCTAGTAGATTTTGAAGTGTTTGTCCCATGGGTATTTCCTTGCTTTTGGTAAACCAAAGATAAGGAAAGTTAAAATAAGAAACTTAGCGAATCTTACCTTATGGCAGAAGTTTAGGTAGCTTCACCTTTGTATGCTTGATATTCCATCGAATACCCCCTAGAATCCATCTACTCGGCATGCGAGCACCTAAAATCTCTTGGTACTGGGTGTCTAGGATATTGCGTACATCTACGTATAAACTTACGGGGAAGTCTTTTAGCGTATAGCTTACTTTAGCATTGAGCACTGCATACTGATTTTTAATCTCTGCATTTATTGCTTCTACAGCTTCTTCATTTCGAGTGATGAATGCACCACCTATGTTGATCCCAAAACCGTGAATACTATAGTTTAAATTTCCGTTGATATTGTGTAGAGGATGGTTTGCTATATACTTAGACACCACACTATCTGGAGTAGTAGTTTGTATGAAGGTATAGTTGAGTGCTGCATTTAGTTGGCCATGTGCAAGGTCACTTGTATATTTTACTCCAAGTTCATTTCCCCAAGTGAATGCTTCTGAGATATTATTGGCATATAGATAATTAGTGCTGTCTCTTAGGTTGGGTAGGTTGTCTATTTCCAAAGAATTAGTGAGCGTGTAGTCTATTAGGTTGCTAGATTGACGAGCAAATACGGTATTGGATATTTGCAGGTGCTTATTCAAATGTGCATCTACTCCTATGTCAAAAGTATATGCACTCTCTGCTTTTAGGTCTGGGTTTCCCGCGTTTCTTCCTCCTCCTAGGTTGGATATTTTATACGAAACAAACCGCTCTGTGAAATCTGCCTGGCGAATGCTACGTCCTAGAGATGAGCGAAACACAAGATTCTTATGTATGTAAGCGGCATTAATCTGCGGTACGAGTTGTACGCCTATTTTTTCAGATTGCTCTAATCTAAGACCTCCATTAAGGCTTAGTTTATTGACGTTTTTATGTGCCACCAAGAATAGAGCATTAGAATTGAGCTTATGATCTCCACGGTCTGTGCTCACTATATCTTGCCAGTCGGATTGAAATCCATAGTTGAGGTCAATATTCCCTACTTTTCTTTGTTGAGATAGAGTGGCATTCACGCGTTGAGTGGTATGCACATTTGCCGCAAAAGCTGGATTAAAAGCAAAGCTATCTGAGTTGTTTCGGTAGCTTACGTTTAGTTCTGTTCTAGATTCATCATCCCCATCAAAGATGAATGCTGCTTGTGTCCAGTAGGCATTTACTCGCTCTATACTTTCGTCATAAGCACTGGCGGTATAAAAGTACTTAGCCCCAAAATCTCTGTAATCTACTCCGCCTCTGGCATACATTTTTAGTCTCTTAGTGCGGTAAGTAATTGCTCCTGTGTAGGTCTTTAAGTCGAAGTAGTTGTTATACAAGCTATCTCCTAATCCTTTTTGTATGAAATTTGGATTTACAAACTGCTCTCCGATAGATTGGCTTGATTTCATAGCAGCAGAAAAACCTAGTTTTTTGCGTTGTTGGTACACACCTATATCCGTCATAGTGAGATTGTGCTGACCGAAAGATACGTTTCCGTTTATTTCAGAAGTCTGCTCCGTAGTATTCATCATACCTTCATAGGTCTTTGTTTTCACATGAATGATGCCACCTACAGCATCTGCTCCATAGCTGGCTGCTGCAGAGCCGCGTACTATTTCTATGTGGTGTATTTCGCTGAGTGGGATGGGGACATTACTATTAAAATGAGCGGTAAGTGGATCGTTGATTCGCTGGTTATCTACTAGAATAAGTACTTGAGAAAAGGTACTTCCTCGCATACCTATATCTGCCTGTACTCCAAAACCACCTCTGCTATTTACATTTATACTGCCCACATACTGCAGTAGTTCATCTACAGTGGTGACCGGAAGTTGCTGTATTTCTTGCTGAGAGAGTACGGTGATATTCTTGCCACTTTCGTACTTTTTTACGGCTAGTCGAGTAGCAGACACTGTTACGGAGTCTAGGTTGGTTTGTGCAAAAAGAGATAGAGTAAACAGAGTTGTGCAGGTTAGACTTAGCTGACGCATGTTATTTTATTTTCGGGGCAATAGTAAAGAGATTTTTTTAAGGGTGCAAAAGGATGGGTTCTCTTGTTTAAGAGAGTCGAGAGAACAACAACTTGAAAGTTCGTGAAGACACGAACAACTGCTACTACTGACAATATTTAGGATAAGATTGAATTAATATAAATTGGTTCGTGTCACCACGAACATCTTCCTAATCTATCACATCAAAACCACAATAAGGTCTCAATACCTCTGGTACGATAATGCCCTCTGGAGTTTGGAAGTTTTCTAAGATACTCGCCATAATACGCGGCAGAGCCAAAGCACTTCCATTGAGCGTATGAGCATACTCATTTTTACCTTCACTATTTTTGAAACGTAGCTTTAGTCTATTCGCTTGGAAGGTTTCAAAGTTGGAAACCGAACTTACTTCGAGCCACATCTCTTGTGCAGCACTCCATACTTCCATATCGTACGTCATAGCACTGGCAAACCCAGTATCTCCGCCGCATAGCAGCAATACGCGATATTGTAGCCCAAGGTCTTTTAGAAGCCCTTGCACGTAGCTGCTCATTTCTTCTAGCGTTTCGTATGACTTGTCTGGGTGTACTACTTGTACTATCTCTACTTTGTCAAACTGGTGCAGTCTATTGAGCCCACGTACATCTTTACCGTAGCTGCCTGCCTCTCTTCTGAAACACGGAGAGTGGCCGCAGTTTTTGATAGGAAAATCTGCTTCCTTTACTATTACATCTCTGTAAATGTTGGTTATAGGAACTTCTCCTGTAGGTATAGCATACAGATTATCTACTTCCATGTGGTACATCTGTCCTTCTTTGTCTGGCAGTTGCCCTGTACCTATTCCACTAGCTTCGTTTACGAGTATGGGTGGTTGTATTTCTTCAAAACCAGCATCACGTCCTTTGTCTAGGAACCAATTGATAAGAGCTCGTTGTAGTCTTGCTCCTTTGCCTCTGTACACAGGAAACCCCGCTCCTGTTATTTTTACTCCAAGTTCAAAATCGATGAGATTATATTTTTCGCACAGTTCCCAGTGTGGCTGCTTTTGAGTAAGGTTTGGCTTCTCTCCATGTTCCAATACTATTTTGTTGTCTGCGGCACTTTTACCAGCAGGCACATCAGCTCCAGGAGCGTTTGGTATTTGATAGAGTACCTCTAGGAGCTCAGTTTCTATTGCTTTTAGTTGCTCGCTTAGTTCATTACTTTTTTCTTTGAGTTCGCCCGTTTTTGCTTTCATAGCATTGGCTTCCTCTATTTTTTTCTGAGCAAAGAGTTGACCTATTTCTTTTGAGATTTTGTTGCTTTCAGAGAGTACTTCATCCAGTTCAGACTGCGTGCCTTTACGCTTGTCATCCAAGGATACTGCAGAATTCACTAAGTCAGTAAAATCAACTCCTCTTTTGGCTAATCGTGTGAGGATCCCTTCTTTGTCTGCTCGTATATCGTTAATCAGTAACATGGTCTATGTAAGTATTGCAAAGGTTGTCTTTTTTATGAAAAGGTGGTAACCGTATTTGGGCTTAATTAGTTAGAAGATACTCCTCCAACTCTGTAATTCGCTCTGTTATCAAAAAACGATTGACAACACTCTGCTTGGCTTGAGAACCAAGTTGCTGGCGGAGATTAGCATTTTGTATAATTTCAACGGTCTTAGCTACAAAGTCATTTACGTCTGGATGCTTAGCTAGTAGACCGGTTTTACCGTCTGTCACTATCTCTGGATTGCTAGTAATGTCAAAGGCTACAACAGGTTTGCCTTTAGCCATAGCTTCTACTATTACAAAACCAAAACCTTCCCAACTGCTCGTCAATAGGAAAATATCTATGCTCCGCATAAAAGCCTCCATATCTGGTATAAAGCCAAGTAAGATGACTTCGTTTTGCAAGTCTTTAGCTGTGATGCTAGCTTGTAACTCATCATATAATTCCCCCGTTCCAGCTATGTAAAGCTTGAATTTTATGTTTTGATTCTTGAGTTTTTCGGCAACTTCTATTAAGTGTTGTTGCCCTTTTTGTAGCGTGAGTCTACCGGCATTTCCCAAGATGAGTGTTCCGTCGTCCGAGTTGATTTGAGGCAGTTTGGTTCCGACCTCTTCTAATAGTTTCTCGTCTATGCCGTGGTAGATTACGGTTATTTTATCCTCTGGAATATGTGTAGATAAATTCTGCAGCATGGTTCGCTTCGTCTCTTGTGAGTTGGCAATGAGGTGCGTGCAAGCCGTCTTCATGCAATAGCGATTTACGATGCTATTTTTGATAGGTGTGGCAAGGCCACGGAGATAAATGATCTTTTGGCACTTAGCCCAGTGAGCAGCAATACTTGCTGTTTTTAGATCTTGTGATGTGGTGAATATGACGGTGTCTATTTCTTCTTTTAAGAAGTAGGATTTAATACGAAGCAGCTTGAAAATGTGGAGGAAGGAAGTGCTCCCTACCGTTACAGAAAATGTATTAAAATTTTCATCATTCGCTCTAATCCAGAGTTCGCTATCTCGATGAGCAGCGATGGTTACGTCATAGCCTTTAGCTCGGAAAGCTTTGGCATTTTCGAGGTGTAGTTTCTCACCACCACCCCAAAAATTAGAGCTATTGAAGAAGCAGATCTTTTTCAAATTTTACAGCTCAGCGTTATGAAAGACATTTTGAACGTCTTCGTCTTCCTCTATTTTTTCTATGAGATTATTTACTTCTTCTTTTTGAGCTTCGTCTAGCTCCAAAGCATTGTGAGGTATCCGTTCTATGTCTACCGAGTCTATTTCTATGTTTAGATTTTCCAGTCCTTTCTGCATATTTCCATAGTCTGTAAAGGCTGTATATATGAGCGTCTCATCCTCTACCTGTTCTATCTCGTCTAGTCCGAAATCTATGAGCTCTAGCTCTGCATCTTCTAGACCCATTTCGCCAAGGTTCACTTTGAAAATACACTTCCTATCAAAGTTAAATTCTTGTGATCCACTAGTCCCCAGTTCTCCACTATTCCTGTTCAGAGTAGCACGCATATTTGCTACAGTTCTATTTATATTATCCGTAGCAGTTTCTATCATTAGGCTTAGACCGTAAGGCCCTTTTGCCTCATAGAGCACCTCCTCATAGTTGCTAGCGTCCTTGTCGCTTGCTTTTTTGATAGCAGCATCTACACGGTCTTTGGGCATATTCTCAGACTTGGCATTTTTCATAGCCATACGCAGTCTGGAGTTATTATCTGGATCTGGTCCGCCTTCTTTCACGGCCATAGATATCTCTTTACCTATACGTGTGAAGGTTATCGCCATTTTACCCCAGCGTTTCATTTTTCTGGCTTTTCTAAATTCGAATGCTCTTCCCATGGTGGTGACAAAAATAAGCTTAAGTCTAAGAATAAGTTAAAAAGCTAAATGTAGGTTCATGCCTCTGAGGCTATTGCTTGAGAGGGGTGAATTTTTAGAGGGATAGTCCTAAGGCAATGACTTATCGGTGATTTCCAATTTTTTTCTAGGTTGATGAGTGTGTGTAAAAGTAATGATTGAATGCATATGTATAAGAGTACTAGTCCCTAATTGTTTTTGGGACGAAATGTTTCCTTTGGCATAAGGATAGAAGCGGTAGCTCTCCACAAGAGATATGTGTGCAGTAGGAACTCGCTTCTGAAGCGAGTTCCTACACACAAATAGCGTGGGGACTACAAGTGTATAGCCTGCTCGATGCCTCACATAAGTTAAAGCTAAAGTCTAAGATTGAGGTTAAAGGGTGAAAGCAGAAGACCAAAAGGCTGAAATGCTAGAAGTAATTATTCATGCATTTGTGGCGGAATAAATCCTCAGATTGAGAAACAATAAATAATTAGCGAATTAGCAGCACTTTATTGACCGATTGCATCCAAAAAATTACCTTTCTTTGCAGTCCTTAAAAAGCAAAAAATAGAATATGAATTTTGATATAATAGTAATAGGAAGTGGGCCTGGTGGATATGTAGCAGCTATACGTGCTTCTCAGCTGGGACATAAAGTGGCTATAGTAGAAAAGTCTGAATTAGGTGGTATATGCCTTAACTGGGGATGTATTCCTACTAAAGCTCTATTGAAGTCTGCTCAGGTTTTTGAGTATATAAACCATGCTAGTGATTATGGAATAACCGTAAGCGATGCTAAACACGATTTTGGTGCAGTAATAAAGCGTAGTCGCGGTATAGCAGAGGGAATGAGTAAGGGTATTCAGTTCCTGATGAAGAAAAACAAGATTGAGATACTGACGGGTTTTGGTAAACTGATAGCAAAAGGACAAGTAAGCGTAGATAATGAAGGTAAGAAAGAAACACACAGTGCCAAGCATATCATACTAGCTACGGGTACTCGTGCAAGACAACTACCTAATCTACCTATAGACGGTAAAAAAGTGGTAAGTTACTATGAAGCAATGGTGCTCCCTGAGCAACCAAAGAAAATGGTGATAGTAGGTAGTGGAGCTATAGGAATGGAGTTTGCTTACTTCTTTAATGCTATGGGTACGGATGTGACCGTGGTAGAGTACATGCCTAACATAGTGCCTAATGAGGATATAGACGTTAGTAAGGAATTGCAAAAAATCTATAAGAAAAAAGGGATGACTATCATGACAAGTAGCTCTGTAGAGGCAGTAGATACGAAAGGTGCTGGCTGTAAGGTAAGTGTGAAAACTGCTAAAGGAATGGAAACGCTGGAGTGTGATATAGTACTGTCTGCGGTAGGTATAGAGACTAATCTAGAAAACATAGGACTAGAAAGCCTAGGTGTGAAAACAGAGAAGGGTAAAGTAGCAGTAGACGATTACTATCAAACGAATGTGCCAGGCGTTTATGCAATTGGCGATATAGTACACGGACCAGCTCTAGCTCACGTAGCCAGTGCAGAAGGAATAATCTGTGTAGAGAAAATAAGTGGACAACAAGTGGAGCCACTAGACTACGGTAATATCCCAGGATGTACGTACACATGGCCAGAGATAGCGTCTGTAGGACATACAGAAGCTCAGGCTAAGGAAGCTGGATACGATGTGAAGGTCGGAAAATTTCCATTCTCTGCATCTGGTAAGGCAAGTGCTGCTGGAGCTAAAGAAGGTTTTGTAAAAGTCATCTTTGATGCTAAGTATGGTGAGTTCCTAGGAGCACATATGATAGGAGCAAACGTTACAGAAATGATAGCAGGAGTGGTAACAGCACGTAAGCTAGAAACGACGGGCCACGAAATGATAAAAACAGTACATCCACACCCGACGATGAGTGAGGCTATCATGGAAGCATGTGCCGCTGCTTATGACGAGGTGATACATTTATAACAATTTCGTAGGGTTAAAACTACTGCGAAATTGAAAGCCTTCGAGAAATCGAGGGCTTTTTTTGTGGAACAGGGTTTTGGTTAACTTCGCAACAATGCGTTTAACACTCTTACTCATATTTTTTTCACAACTGGCCTTTGCTCAAAGCAATTACGTAAACCCGTTTATAGGTACTGGTGGACACGGACATACATTCCCTGGTGCTACGGTGCCTTTTGGAATGGTGCAGCTGAGTCCAGATACTCGTGTAGATGGGAGTTGGGATGGATGCAGTGGGTATCATTATTCAGACTCTTTTATCTATGGATTTTCGCATACACACCTAAGTGGTACGGGTGTGAGTGACTATGGAGATATATTGTTATTGCCATCGGTTAATCCTATCTCCTTTGAGCCAGAAGAATACAAGACCAAGTTTAGTCATGCTGACGAAGTAGCCAAAGCAAATTATTATGCGGTAAATCTGCCAGGTAACGGTGTGAAAGTAGAATTAACCGCGTCTACGTGGGCAGGATACCATCGGTATACCTTTGATAAGAATAAAGGTTATGTTTTACTTGACTTGAAACACCGAGATAAAACACTTGATTTCATCATAAAAGAAAGAGGAAAACATACCCTAGACGGATTTAGAATAAGTGAAGGTTGGGCTAAGGAGCAGCATTGCTATTTTTCGATGGATTTTACTCAGGAAATTTCTTCAATCACATACAATGCTGATAGTAGCAAAGCAGTTTTGCATTTTGATAGATTAGAAGACAATCAATTGGAAGTGTACGTAGGGCTTTCATTTACCTCTATTGCAGGAGCACAATTAAACTTGAACTACGAAACCTCCAAGACGTATGATTGGGTGCAGTTTGATGAAATAGTAGCAGGAGGTCAAGCCTATTGGGACACCGAACTGTCTAAGATAGAAGTCTTTACTGAGGACGAAAACAAGAAGCACATATTTTATACGGCACTGTATCACTGTATGATACACCCCAATATAGCTGAAGATGTAGATGGCAAATACCGTGGGCACGATATGAAGATTCATGACAGCCCCAATCATACACAATATAACGTCTTTTCATTGTGGGATACGTATAGAGCACTTCATCCACTGATGACCATCATCGACGAGCAACGAACGACAGATTTCATCAATAGTTTCTTAGAAATATACAAAGCCAGCGGCAGACTGCCTGTGTGGGAACTAGCCAGTAACGAGACCGATTGTATGATTGGATATCACAGCGTGAGCGTGATAGCTGATGCGTATATGAAAGGCATACGAGGTTTTGATACCACACTAGCACTAGAAGCCATGGTGGCTAGTGCCAATGAAGATATTTTTGGGCTGCCTAGTTATCGCAAATATGGATTTGTAAGAGCAGAAGATGAGTCGGAGAGTGTAAGTAAGACCTTGGAATATTCGTATGATGATTGGTGCATAGCCCAAATGGCAAATGAAATGGGAGAAGACAGCTTAGCAGATGTCTTTTACAAACGAGCAGAGTCATGGCGAAACATCATCAATCCAGAAACTGGTTTTGCAACACCACGACTAAACGGGGATTGGCTGCCCAACTTTGATCCGAAAGAAGTGAATCTGCACTTTACAGAAGCCAATAGCTGGCAGTATAGTTTTGTGCAGCATAAGGACTACTCTATGCAGCATGAAGTATTAGAATCAAAACTCGATAGTCTCTTTTCAGAAAAAGAACAAACTACAGGCAGAACACAATCGGATATTACGGGATTGATTGGCCAATATGCTCACGGAAACGAACCGAGTCATCATATTGCCTATTTGTATAATTATACCGCACACCCAGAAAAAGGACAAAAAATTATCAAGCAAATTTGCGACTCATTTTATACCAATACTCCTGATGGATTGATAGGTAATGAAGATTGCGGGCAGATGAGTGCTTGGTATGTTTTTAGTAGTATGGGTTTTTATCCAATGACTCCTGGAAGCAATGAATATTATTCTGGAGTTTGTACGTTTGATAGTGTAAGAATTAACCTAGAAAAGGACAAAGTGTTTCAGGTAAAAGGGAACAACGAATATGATAAAGTACCAGCCATAAAAAGTGAAGAAAATTTCTATGTTCTACTTCCATATGCTACTAGTACATCCATTATTAATAGTGGAAGTATACTTTCATTTGTAGAGGCTTCAAAAGTAGATTCTGCCAGTCATTGGGGGAATGAAGTTTGGATTACTGAATTTGTTGAGACACCAATAATTGAAGGACAGTCAATATTCAAAGATGAGACGGTTATCACTTTAAAATCAGTGGGGAACGATAATAAAGTACGATATAGATTTAAGGAAGAGGAGAATTGGATAGATTATACGAATCCATTTAAAATTAAAAACACAACTGACGTCTTTGCTCAAGCAGCCACTCAGGCATTGACTTATTATGTAGATTCAGCCTTGTATTATAGCCCCACCATCTCAGCCACCTTCTACAAGAAACCAAATAACTGGACGTGCACACCTAGTATACAGCCTAACTCACAATACACAGGCGGTGGAACAGATGCACTGATAGATGGAATAAATGGAACAACCAACTGGCAAGCAGGCCGCTGGCAAGGATACCAGAATGAAGTAGTGACGTTTGATTTAAATTTTAAAGAAAACAAAAAGATACAGGAAGTTCAAGTTGGCTTCTTGCAAGATGCTCGCTCGTGGATACTAATGCCAAGTAAGGTGGAAGTGTACTTAGATGGTAAATTGATAGGAAGCCAGTCGTATGCAGTGGATGCATTTGTCGAGGGGAATTTCTTAGAAACTATCACCGTAAAACTTGATAGAAAAACAAGGACCAACAAACTACAAATCAAGATCTATTCCTCAGGAAAATTACCCGAAGGACATCCAGGGTTTACCATGGGTGGGGATGCTTTTTTCTTTGTGGATGAATTGAAAATAAAATAATAAAATGGCGTGGGATACACCATTGTAGGAACACGCCTCGAGGCGTGTTCCTACAATAACGGATGGCGTGTTCCTACAATGGAAATGGATGGCGTGTTCCTAATTGTTTTCTGAATCATCATTCCAATTCTGAATATTCTCATTAATGTAGGTAGCGATTCGTTGATATTCTTTTTCATCGCGTATGATGCGGTCATGAAATCTGTTTTGCCATCCAAAATCAACGAAATTTTGTGCTTTACACGATCTGGTGACGTGCCCTTTATAGCTATTTACAAATGATCCCAACGAACCTTTTTGCAAAGGATGTATACGACCTGACCTGACGAATCCGTCTCCTAATGGCAAATGACTAGACTCTGGGACGTTGCTTATTTCTTGGTTTTTTAATATCACAATTAGATGCACGTGATTTGGCATCACTACGTATTCACTAATTTCAATGTTTTTCTTCATCTCCATAGCCATTTTAATCTGCTTCAAAGCAATTTCTCCCATAGGAGAATATTGGATATCCTGATTTACTATATTACCAAAAAAACGTGTTCTATCTGCACAGATAATGGTTACGAAATAGGCATCATTAGATGCGTAGTTAAATCCTGGCAAACGATATTGTTTTTTCAGTTTATACATTATTTGTTCCTGTAGGAACTCACCTCGAGGCGAGTTCCTACTACACTGCCTTTCGTTTCAACATATAACTACCGTAATACCCTAGATATGCAAAACACATCACACCTACCCAGTAGCTATGGCGAATACCTAGCAGTGAATCGTCAGATAAATATCCTTGGAATACACTTACAAATCCCCCACCCATTATCATCATAATAAGGAATGCACTTCCTTGACTTTTAAATTTGCCTAGCCCTGAAGTAGCCAAATCAAAAACACAAGGCCATAGTGTACTGCAAAATAGGCCTACACTTATAAATCCAAAGATACTTAGCATACCAGTGGTAAACATGCCTACAAAAAGACTTACTATTCCTAATCCAGCGAATAGTTGTAATTGTTTAGCAGGTTTGTTAGACGTAATATGAGCACCTACTAACAATACAGTCATTGGTATGAGATACGGATAGAATATGGAGATATCGGTACTCTCTTTTAGTGAGTTTATAGCGAGAAATAGACCAAAAGCCAGTAATGGTGCAACAACACGAAGTATGTTTTCCTTAGCCTTAGAAAAATTAAATGCACCTACGGATGCTGCCCATCTACCTATCATTAAACTTCCCCAAAAAAGAGAAATATAGGGAGCAACATTATCTTCTGATATTCCCGCTTCTATCTTAAGATATTCTGAGAGATTGGCGGCTGTACTCACTTCTACGCCTACATATACGAAAATGCCGATCATCCCCAACCAAAGGCTTGGATAGTCAGCTATACGAAGTCTTTCATTGTCAGAAGTGCCGTCATCATCTGCTAATTGATCAGGTATTTTAGAGAATTTAATAGCTACGGCTACTATAATGAACGCAGCACAAAGTATGAGATATGGCAACCTAACAGACTCTAGACTAAGTACTGTATTCGCAGCTGTACCCGTACTTCCAAATATGGCGTAGCTTAATAGAATAGGAGCTATTGTGGTCCCTACATTATTTACTCCTCCTGCCATACTGAGTCGGCTACTTCCAGTTTCTCTACTCCCAAGGCTTATTGCCAAAGGGTTTGCCGCAACCTGCTGTAATGAAAATCCTAATCCAACAATAAATAGTC
>Ga0307985_10000578_pt1 | contig 21428 bp, 18 predicted proteins | sample EllFjometageno80_FD_203155 | JGI IMG/M metagenome (GOLD analysis project Ga0307985, IMG submission 203155) | Marine microbial communities from Ellis Fjord, Antarctic Ocean - #80 | ecosystem: Environmental > Aquatic > Marine > Unclassified | place: Southern Ocean | collected 2014-10-09 | reverse complement strand
CCTGCTCTCCGACATCGAAGAGAACATTGCCGCCCCCCTCTCCGACCCCCCTGCCTCCCCCCCTCTCTCTCCCAGCATCACCTCTCCCCGTGTCGCCCTTGCCTCCACGAACGCGCCCACGAAAATGTTCCACTACCTCTCCAACCTCCAGACGCGCTACTCGCACTCTTTAATAACCACCCCACTCGCCATGCTGCTGATGATGACTACATCCGACAATCTCAACGGCGATCCGCGACCCCCGTCAGCTCCTGACGCCCCCATTGACTACACCTCCCTCGCTCACAACATCTCAGCACTCATCCACCAGTCCGTGACTACCCCCTGCGCGTGGCACGCCCTTCCCGCCGCGTACCACACTGGTCAGATGGACCCCTCCGGTCTCCGGCGGCACTACCTCGTGCTGCACGACTGCACGGACCAGCCCTGCATCGACGAGAGGATGCTCGTCAAGATGATCAAAAACAGCCACCCGCACACGCCCGTGACTGTTATGAACATCAACACTAGGAAACCCGAGGAAGGGGCGCATCCCGATATTTGGAGGACTAGTGACATCCGTCCTAGTGACAGTCAAGACAGTGCGTGGGGGCCTCACGCCCTCGGCACGATGGACATTCTCTCCCTCCGGACGTTCCTTTCCTCCTTCGCGACCAGCGACGTGCTGCCAGTCCTCGAGCGGCGCATGGCCTCGCTCAACACCATCGTCAGCAATAGCAAGAAGGGCCTGAAGAACATGGTCAAGTCCCTTTGGAGGAAGCCCAAGGAGCTGGAGGACACCCAAAAGCCGTCCCCCATTAAACGTGCCACCCAAGACCCTAGCCACCCGAGTGCGCCGGCGGTCTGGTACTCGCACAGTACCCCCGAGTCCGCCACGCTCCTGCTCGCCTCCTCCCTCATCCTGAGCCGCGACTACGCGTCCGCGCTCACGACGCTCAAGCTCGTGCGCGAGGACTACAAGGCCGACAAGAGTAACGTTCACCTCGGGCACGTGCAGTACCTCCTCGCGTGGTGCTGCCTGATGCTGTCGGACCCCACGAAGGCGGGGCTGTACCTGATCAACGCGATCGACTGCTTCACGAGCATCCTCCCCACCGCCGACAGTAGCAAGGTGAGGACGAGGCTGCGAGTGGAGTGCTGAGCGAAGCGAGATCGGCCCAGCGAGACGCCCCTTTGTTCACACCTTGTTCATGTGTGGCTTACATGTACATATGGGCGGCCCTTTGTTCACACCCCCAGATTGCGCCGGTGCTCTCCCACACGTCGCTCAAGCTGCACAACCGGCTGCCGTCCATCGCCGCGCGGCTTTCCGCGACGGCCACTCTGCTTTACCTCCAGGCCATCCCGCTCACCCCGCTGCTCCCCCTCCTTGATCGTCTGTCCACGTGGGAGTCGTGCGGGATGTGCGGCTCGATGTACGAGCTGCTCGGCAACCGTGTCGGCGGACACACCAAGGCGGTTTGCTACGCGATTGCGGCGCATTATTACTCTGGGATGCCGGACGACACGGACCGCGACATCAACACGATTCGCGCGGCCGCGCTTGGCATGGCCGAGTGCCTCACGAGTGGGCTCAGGTGGGACGACATCTTCGGGTTCTTCGTTACCAAGCTCGTGAAGCACCTGCCGAAGGAGTCCTCCCTCTCCTCCCTCTTGTGCGACCAGATCAAGGACCGACAGTACGCAGGCGTGAGCAAGGACGACGCGCGCAAGATCTTCGAGCGGATTTTGGCGCGACCCGGCACCGAGGTCGACGCTTTGCGCGTGGACATGGCGTCTGTTTTTGTGAAGCTGCCGGCCGTCACCTCCACCATGCTCAACCCGGTCATTCAGGCGTCGCGGCAGATTACCGACCTTTTGGACTGGGACCGGTTCGTCACGCTGTACCAGAAGGAGGTGGACGAGCGATCGATCGCGGTGAGACACCACAGCAAGACTCAGAAGGCGACGGGCAACGTCGGCGAGCCCATTCAAATCACGTTCAACGCCGCCAACGACCTCTTCGACTCATCGGAGCTCGAGCGCGTGGAGCTCATCGCGACTCTGGGCGGCTTCTCGAACGACTCGGACACGCCCGTGGACCTCCTCGACCCGCCCCAGCTCCTCCCGCACCGAGCCGTCGACGGCTTCACCGCGCCTACTCAGGTCAAGGACACGAGCGTCGCGGTCGGGTTCCTCGTGGAGGCCGCCAAGACGGTCAAGCTGCCCAAGCGGTCCTCGTCGACGAAAGTGACTCTCCGCATCCTGCCGCTCGCTCCGGGCCCCATGACTGTCCTGGGCTTCCGGTTCTTCCTTCGCGGGCGCATGTGCACGTCGCTCTTTGACATTCCGGGGCGGCTGCTCAACGACAAGCGCGAGAACAAGGTGAGCTTGCTAGAGAGTGGGACGAGAAGGGCTCCAACGATGCCCCCCCTGTTCACGCCGCCTCCACCCTTTGTCCACACCGCCTCCCCCCTTTGTCCCTTTGTTCACACCGTGTTTGTGCCTCAGGCGCGCCACGCTCGCGGGGAGGCCAACGAGGCGCTGGGCTTCGAAGTGGTCGGCAACCGGCCCAAGATCGAGGTGGAGGTGTGCCCCAGCGGCTTGCTGAAACTCAACGCCAACGATGTTGGGGAGGTCTCGATTCGCTTCCACAACGTGGGCGAGGTGGCGTCCAAGGCGGTCGCGATGTGGGCTTCGATCCCGAACCTGTACTTCCCTAGCGACGATGGAAGCGCCAGCGAGACCGTTGACAACATGATTGGCTGCAGCGGGCAGCTGCACCACGTCGCGGAGCGCATCGAGCCTGGCCAGACGCTCGAGAAGAAGGCGTACGTGTTCGCGAGGAGCGCCGGAACCTCGGTCATCAACTGCCAGGTGCTCTGGAACGAGAAGTTTAGCTCCACGTTTGCTGTTCATGTGGAGGCCGCACCCGCGCTGAGCATCGACTGGTCGGTGTCGCCCAGCTACGAGAACAGCGCGGAGTACGTGGGGGTCATCGATGTGGCGTCTGGCAATCCCGCCCTGACGCCCAAGCTGACGCAGGTCGGCGCGTGGAGCCGGCGTCTCGAGTTGGGCGATACTATCGACAGGTGAGCTGGCGTTTTGGCGTGGGGGGATGTTGGGCGGTTCAGTGGTGATATATTTATGTACGGATGTAGTAGTGCCCCAGAGTGATGAATGGGCCAATAGTGAGGACCCACAGTGTGCGCTCAGCTTCCCAGTCTTCCCTCCGCAACTCCTAACCCTTCGCGCAGTTTCGAGGTCGGCCAGCGGGGCGTCGCGCACTTCGTGGTCAAGAGCATGGAGGAGGGGCAGGGGGCGTCATCGGAGGCCGCCGTCGTGTTTAGCTGCGCGACGGGGGCGGCGGGGTGCAGCAATGTGGCGAGGAACTTCGTTGTGATGGAGAAAACGAACAGTTTAATGAAGCGCAAGATTGAGGAGCACAAGGAGAAGAAGCGGAGGGAGGAGGAGGAGGGGGGGGGAGTGGTGAAGTCAATCCAGGAGATCAGGAGGGACGCCAACTTGGCCAAGAGCAAGTTGGACGGCACGTTCAACGTCGGCGAGCAGGTGAGGAAGGAGCGCTGCTTGAAGGTGCCCGTTTGTTCACTGTATTGCGCACACACATGGCGCGTAGCGCGTCCGAGCCGCTCGCTTCCCGCGCATCACAGCGCGACAGCACTGGGCCGCCTGTTTAGAGCTCATCCGTTGTTCAATCTGCGTGTGCTGCGCTCACAGCGCGTTCCGAGCCGCTCGTTTTCAGCGATTCGTCCGCGAACATGCTCTCTGAGCACGAATATCGCATTCTGTGGGCACTAATTCTCTCCTCTCTCTCTCCAGAAGGACAAGGTTGGCAGTATTGCGAGCGTGCTGAACAGGATGGAGTGCGGCGCGGACATGTACGTGATGTACGAGTACGCAGCGAGCACGGCGGTCGTTTCGTTCGTGGGGAAGAGTGTCGTGGTGAGGCCGTCGGCGGATAGCGCTATACAGGGGTGCCCGCTGTTGGTCACCGCGGACTATAAGTCCAAGGTGGCTTTTGGGAGCGAGGAGGAGGTCGTTGAGGTGGAGCTAAGGAACAGGTTTTTTGGACCTGGCGGCGACGTAGAATTCATTTTCGAGGTGGGGAGCATCCCGGGTGTCGAGATCAACGGACCGCAGCAGTTCAGGAGCTCTCTGGGGGCGGGGGAGCGCATGGTAGTGAAGTTGAAGGCGCTCTATTTGGGGCCGGGAGTCTACAACCTACAAAATATCAGAATCACAGTGGCCAACGGGGACAGAAACGTGCCGTTCCTGTTTCCGTTCCACTGGATCGTGGCCGTAAGCTAGAAGTGGATTGTGCTTTATCATCGAGCGTGCGTTAGGTTTGCATCGCGGCAAACTCCAAGAAAATATAGCTTCCGCCCTAACACAGAGTATTAATCGTCATGAGGACCAGCACATCCGGGCCCCGCGTCCTCCTCGCCACGGCGACCCTCTCCTACATCGCTTACATCAAGCTCTCCATACACTTCGAACCCCAAGGGACACCACTCTCCCCTCTCGGGATCCTTGCCATTTCATTTTCTTCTTCCAGCCTGTCCATTCGTGTGCTCGGTTTAGCACTGGCCTCTTCCTCCCCATTCACCTCGCCGACCAAGCAAGCCGTCTCGGACGCGACTCAGTTCCTCCTTTCTGGGCCCGACAGCTTTCAGCGTGCTAACCCCCTCATCTCCCTATCATGTGTCACAACGTCTTTCATTGCAGTGATGTCTCTAGCGCTCTCATGCAAGAAAGCCATATGGAAGCTATTGAACAAGCAGTCGTCCCCCTTCCCTGTTCGCAAAACCCAGCTTCTCGCGCTGTACTCAAGCTCCTTGATAACCGCATTCGACACAATTTCCTGCGCCCCCCACCGCGCCCCCCTCAACACCTTCCTCCTGTTCTTCCTCTCAACCTGCCTCCTCGCCGCCCCGTCCTTCTGGTGGCGCGACAGCGGCATAAAAGGCGACACGGCCGGTGCCCTTCTTCTCCTCGTAAATGGTGTGGTGTTGTTCGCAACGTTCATTACCACAAACACGCGGCTGGGCAGAATCATGGCATCCTTCGTGTTCCTGTTGGTGCTGCGAGGCGTTGAGACACTATCTGGATTTTACTGGATGACGAGCTTGGCACGACGGATCAACGACTCCGTGCTTCGACCGGCACTGCAGGTGAGCGACGACGTGCTCGTAACAGCTGCTACCGGCATCTACTCGCTTGTGTCCTCTCTCGTGTCTCGTTGCGTCGAGCTCTTCTCGCTCGTGGGAGGGATTTTGGATCCGGTTCGCGAATTCTTTTTGGAGGTCTTTGTGAACCAGGCCCTCGCGTCAATAAAGAGCTTGCGCAGGCCTGCACTCATGACCGCGGACTTCATCCACGCCGCCGTTCGCGTCTCCCTCAGAAGCATACAAAGTGTACTCACCCCCCCGATCAACCTCGGTGCTGCCGTCATACGCAAGACGACCGACTTCATCATCTCCAACATCATTGCCCCCTCCTTCAACCTCACGTTGACCGTGATTAGCAGGACGGCAAGTCGCGTCCTCATCCCCTCCTTCAACACAGTCACTAAAATTGTCCCCTTCATCCTCACCGCGGTCCTCAGACCCATCACCTCCTGGACCATCCTCCGCGTCAACTTCATCACAACCGAGATCGCAAGGCCCTTGCTTGTGGCCTTCGTGACCACCCTCCGTCCCATCCCCCGCGTCATCCTCGCCTCGGTCTTCAAGCCGCTCGTCGTCCCTTTCATGGCCTTCATCTCCGCAGCCGAGTTCTACCGTCACGGCATGCAGCACCTCCAAACCTCCAACTTCGACATCATCGGATGCCTACCGTTCGCTTTTGCCTCGATCCTCACGGCCGCGGTCGGCTTGACCCTCCTCGGCCGCCGCTGCGCCACCCGCGCCGACTACCTTGCGCGCTCGCGGCTAAACATCCTGGCCCCTCTTCTAGCTGCAACCGGGCGCACGCTCGAGTCCATTGGCGTGTTCGCGTACTCTCACGCCGACCTCGGAACCATCGACCTCGCCATCCTTCTCTACTCCTTCGTCTCACCCGTCCTCTGCACAACGACCTCCGTAATCTTCAACGCCTGCCACGCCATGATCGTCGGCGTTTACAACTTCGTCGCGACCGCAGTGAATTCCAGTGCGAGGGCGATATGGGACGCGGCACAGAAGATCGCTCTTACAGCCAAGAAGACGTTGAAAATCATCTTCAAAGCCGTCGGTAGAATCGTGTCTATCGTCTGGACGAGGCCTTGGATGGGCCTTGTGTTTTCTTTTACTCTGCTCTACTCGACCGCGCGCTTCCAACAATATTTCCCAAACTTCCATCTTGGCGAGGAGTGCATGACTCACTTGTCTTCTGCATCCGCGGCAGGCGCAAGACATACCAAGACAGTCCTCGACCTTTTGGCGTCCTTCTCGCGCTGCATCCCCTCCGTCAGAGTCCCCCAGATGGCGATCTCGATGAAGCTGCACGCGTGGCGCTGGTTCCGCAGCCGGACCTTCGCCGCGACTACTTCGCTCGTACATTTGACACTCTCCCGCGCCCTGCGCTTCACTTGGGCATACGATCGCGGTCGCGAGTTCCGCGCTGGTGCCGTTGAGCGGTTCGGCGCGATGGGGATCAAAACGCTGACGGTGCCGGTGGTCTTGCTCTCTTCGATTTCGAAAGGAGGGGGAGACTTCTTCCTCTCGTTCGTTGAGTGGGCGGCCGCGCCGTTCACGTGTGTGTATCTCGTAGTGTTTACTTGGGGCGTCATCAAGGTTGGCCGAGAATGGACCGGCACCGAAGACGAGCTACGAGAGCTCAGGAGGCTTACCCGGCGAGTCATCGTGAAGGACCCCAAAGCCCCATCTCCCCGTTCGAAGAGCATTGCGCCCTTCGACGCAGGTAGAAGCGAGGCCACCGTCATTACAGTCGACGCTTGCGTCAGCTGCCTCGAAGACGTCTCACCCTACGCACTCACCGTCCTCGTCTGTGGCCACGCTTGCCTGTGCAAACAGTGTTTGGAGCATTGGGTCGAGCTGAAGAAGAGGGACGCATGCTGCCCTTGCTGCCGACAAAATTTGTACGCAGCTATGTAATGTAAGCCAACGCAGCCCATTAGTTACAACAATGACCTGTATCCGCACCCTTGCTATCGTTTTTCTCCTTGTAATTTCATTCGCTTGAGAATCTCCCCGTGCTCCGCCTCTCCTCCGCCCCCCTCCTCTTCCAGCCACTCCCGATACCCCTCCACTTCCACCCAGTACTTTTTGCTTTTAAGAATCCTGGACAGCGCCAGCCCCCCGTACGCGAGCTCTCCTTCCACCTCCCTCTTCAAATCCCACTGCCTTATATACTCGATCATATCGCCGTCCTCCCCCCCAATCTTCCGCCTGGTCTTCCCTCCCCCCTCCGCCGCCACCCGCTTCGTGAGCTCGTCCCTTAAAAAACCCGCCCGCCCCAGTACGCCGAAGGACGATGCGAGCATGGTGGGGCACCCGATCACCCCTTTGTAGACGACGGACTCCACGATTGCTTTTTCTGCGGGGGGGAGTGCCCCGTGAGAGCCCAGAAGGCTCATCAGGACGGCCAGTTTGCGACTGATAGTGGTCGGGTTGAGGAGGAGGAGGGAAGGGGTTCGGACGAGGGCTGATATGGTCGTAGCGTGATTGTGGCAAGAGTCTAGACGGGCGAGTGTTTTGGTTAGCGTCTCGATTTTTGAGTCGACTGCTTCGGACGACAGCGTGAGGATGTTTGGGCAGCGGGTGCAGCATAGCAGCGAGGATCCCGGGAACACGCGGTTAAGGTGAACTACTCGCGACCGGAGCTTGTCTGGAGTTGCCTCGATGAGCACTTTGAGCTGCGGCGATTTGTGGAGCACGGGCTGGAAAGGCGGCGGTGGGGTCACTTGGGCGGCCGGGAACGATGCGTAGAATTTGGAAGCACATGCCGCGATGCTGGAGTCGTCCAAGGCAGCTATTCGCTGCCGAGGACTGGGTGTAACCCTGATGCACCTGGGTGTGATGGGCCGAGTGGGTCGAGGTTTGCCCGGAGCCTTGTCGACGATAACAAGGTGCAGGTTTTGATCTGGTCTTGCGCCGAACCCTAACAGTACCGATGGCTGACGTATCTGACGTATCTGAGGTAAACTGGCGGGAGCCAGCGGGCTGGAAGGAGGTAGCAGTAGGGTGAAGACCAAGAGTATGAGGAGCAATAGGGGTAGCATTGAGGATGGAGCTTGTTCTAGTAGACGTTGCTCTTGATGTTATGGAGCGTCGTTGATGGGCGAAGCAACGCTGGTTGCAGAAGAGGAGAGCGAAATGGGGAGCAAGAAGCGGAGATGGGAAAGTTCACACTAACGAACTCGATTTCAACGTCAGCGAGGCTTGGTCTGGTGCCTGGATGGTAACGTCTTCTCCGTTCGTTGTTCCCGAACACGAGACTCGCGAATAGCGCGTTCGTTCGCCGGCCGTCTTGTGTTTCGCTATAATGCGCCTGTTGATTCCGATAACCCTAGCTTTCTTTAACGTCCGACGACGCCATAGTGTCCGTCTCAGTGAACGTCGACCTGGAGAACGTCGACCTGGAGTAGCTTTCGCTGCGCGAGAGGCTCAAGGTCTGGCTCTCGGATATGACTTGTTGCGACCCGCACTGCGTCATCTCGGCCACCCTCGGCACCACGTCCTGGGCGCCGCACATCATGTCCAGGTCCTCGACGCAACTCATCAGCGAGCCCAACAAACTGGGGGGAGCGGGACGGGGCAAGGCAGCGGCGGCGATGATTTGTTGTACGGGCGCGGAGGAGGGCGTGAGAGGGAGCGAATATGCGGGCAGAGTGGCCAGCTTTCCAGGCTTCTCGACGACCACGATGTTGGCAGCGTTTACGTCGGCGGCGGTTTCGACCGTCGCGTCATCCTTAGATTGCTGCTCGAAGGAGTTCAAATCCTCGGTCGTTACGCCGTGCCAGCGCCTGAGGCAGCGAAGATAGCAGCCGTTGAGGCGAAAGCAGCGGTAGTAGAAGTACTTGAGCATGTGGTCTGTTGCGTGGGTAAGAGATCAAGAGAGAGAGAGAGAGATAGTCGTAGCGGCGGGATTTGGGCAGCGAGCTAGCGTGCGAGCGTGAGGAGTGGAGCTGTTTGCTTGTCGCTCGTTTGAAGGTTTGCAGTATCGCTGAAAGGGGGACAGGGGGCGGCCGTACCAGGGTACGTTGGGCAGCTAGGGGAGAGGCGAGTCGAGTTGACTAGCGTGTGGTTGGTGAGGATTGACAGCTCTCGCGTAGATGCCTCACTCGGTGCATTGCGGTGCTTGTTGAGCGTCGCGGTGCAAATCGCATATTGTTCCATTTCCAACAAGCAAAAGCAAAGACTTCAACGTAATGGCATTGTGCATCGTGATGCGGCCGTTCGTCTTCGCATTGCACACTGCACGCAAATGTCGTTTACGTGCATGTCAGCTCTGTGCTCCCTTGATGATTAACTCCTGATTTACCTTGACGAGGCTTGATTCCCTCCTAATTCGCCTTTGGCCAGGCTTTCTTTCGCATGCTTACACTCAGCAGCTGCCTCCAATGGCAATGCCCCGTCCTATGTCCACCGACTCGAACGGCAACTACATTGCTCATATCCTCATGGTTGGGGACTCTTCTAGCGGCAAGACCAGCCTTGTTCTTCGCTTCGACCTCGACGTGTTCACGTCGAAGTTCGTGACTACGATCGGCGTTGATCACAAGGATAAGATCGTGAAGGTCGATGGCTTGGGAATGCGCTTGCAGGTAATGGACGCGCTGCTCAAGCCGCCCTTGCTCGCTGCTCACCCTCCTTGCTCTGCAGATCTGGGACACTGCGGGGCAGGAGCGCTTCAGGAGCTTGACGTCGAACTTCTTCGGGCGGGCGGACGGGTTCGTGTGCACGTATGACGTGTCCAGCAGAACAAGCTTCGAGCACGTTAGTGTGTGGGTAAGCCCAAGGAAGAGAACACTTGAAGTCTACTCTCGTCTAATCCCCCCCTTCACCAGATGCAGGACATCCACGACAAGGCACCGAAGGATGTCAAGGTTGTTCTGTGTGGCAACAAGAGTGATTTGGGGGAGGAGAGGGTCGTGACTGCGGCGGAGGGTGGCGAGCTAGCCGAAGAGTTCGGAATCCCGTACTTCGAGGCTAGTGCCAAGACTGGCGACAACGTCTCACTCTTGTTCATGGACCTCACCAAGTCCATTAAGGAGAGCCGTCTGCCTCGTCTCTTGGAGTTTGACAGCAGCCTCAGCAGCGAGCGTCGCCGGAAGGATGCCGCGAAGAGCCACGAGAGCGCGTTCAGGTTGGGGCGCGGAGGAGAGAGTAAGAACGGGCCCTCGGCTGCGACGACGTTCGAAAGCTGCTGCCTGTAAGCATAATCCGCCGTGTTGCGAGTCTACCCGAAAGCTGCTGCTTGCAACCCATATATATATAATCGCCGAGTCAGATTCTACACGTGAAGCGCCACGGCAGCGGACAGAGCGCATTAATGAGCGTGCGGTTCGCGAGCGTGCACCGCGTCGCTAGAAGCAGGCGCAAATCATTCGTTGTTAAACTCGGCCGTCGTACTATCGTTAATGCAGCTAGATGAAGAGGAAGATGCGCTGGAAGATGGCGGGCTGCTGGCAGTGGAACTTGCACGCAACGAGGGGGAGGGTTCGAATCGGAAGCGGTGGTGGTGGTCTTCTTGGTCTTCTTCTGCTTGCTAGCGCCGGCGGTCGGGACGGCCACGAGCGCCAGGAGCACGGTGGCGCGAATGTGCGCCCTGAACTTGCGAGTGAGCTCTTGCAACACATCGACGATCAAACCGTGGTTCGGCCTTTTGCGGTTGTATTTCATGGCCACGTCCAGCGGAAGGTAGCCCTGCAAGTTGCACGAGAGCAGCGCCATCTTGAAGTGCTGGGCGATGTGCGTCATCACGAGGCCGGATTTGTTCGAGTGCCTGTAACACACACAGTGCGTTAGTTGGGTTAGTGCGAGGCTTGGCAGACGGATGTGGTGCTGTGTGTGACGTTGGTCCTCATGCTTCACTATTGGCGCCCTTTTGGACTACTGGGGTTTACGCATAGCGCTGGTCGCCGATCGCGCCAGTCGCATTATAGTAAGGTTGCAGTTCAACTTTATATATATCATTACTGAACCGTCCGCATCCCCTGCGGCGCAGCTCTCACGCTGCCCAGTGCAGCGGATAATCGCCGTTGGCGCTCGACACCGCGAGCGGGTTGCGCCTCAGCTTGCTGCCCCCCTTCGCGACGTTGCCTATGCGCGCCAGAACCTCCTTGCTATCCACGGCCCACGCCACGCCAATCGCCGGCGTCCAACCGTGGGCGGGGTGCTGGTAGAAGAGCTGGGAGACGGAGCGGCCGGGCTGCTTGGAGTGCACGGCGTTGAGGTGGACGAGCGCCGTTGAGGGAGGAGCGGTGGTGGCGCAGTAGCTGTAGAAGGTGTCGACGATGAAGCTGCCGGTGGGACGGGAGGTGGGCTTGACCTTCGAGCGAGGAGGGCTTGGAGGAGGGCTTGGAGGCGGCGGCCTTCTTCTTGGGAGACACTACGAGAGGCACCAGTAAGTGGGAGCGAGGGAGGAGAGTGGGAGAGAGAGAGAGAGAGAGAGCACGCTGAAGGAGCGCTGCTAAAGGAGCACGGCTGAAGGAGCACTGTGAAGCTGTGAAGGTTTGCCAGACGTACTCTTCCTTAGTTGTTCACGCGCTTAGAGTCGGCGACGAGTACGCAAGAGACCGGCGAAGGATACTTTCCTCAAAGTGAGTACATCAATCGCCTCCCGGATTGACTCAAGCGCTTGCATGCCTCGCTCATCGCGTGTAGCTTTTCACAACCTTTCTCCATTGTCCCCCCAAACATAGCACTTCAACTTGACCAATGTCAGCCTCTTCAGTCCCTCAGACAACTTGAAGCAGTAAATTCGTCCTCCCCCCTCCTTCCAATCGCTCACCCCCCCCCCGCAGCAGCACCATGCCTCTCCCCAAATCCCTCAAGGTTCCGGTCTACTTCACATTGTGGTACTTGCTGAACATCGCGTACAACATCCTCAACAAGAAGTCCATGAACGCCTACACTTTACCATGTGAGATTAGCGCGAGCTCGCAAGATGGGCCGAGCGTTCAAGTTGGGATACTGGATGGCGAAGCGAAGACGTATACAGTAGCGAACTACTCGACCTAGCATGCGAGCGAGTACCAGGACCGGTTACCAGCGCCATGTGGAAACGCCAATCGTGTGAACACATGTGGACCACTCGACTCCCCCTTTGCTCACACTGTGTGTGTTTGCAGTCACGCAAGCCACCATGCAGCTCGGCGTTGGCCTTGTCTACGTCCTCCCAACTTGGGCCCTCGGCTTCCGCCGTGCGCCCACCCTAACCCTGACCAACTTCCGCGCCCTCCTCCCCATAGCCGTCTTCCACACCATCGGGCACGTGCTCACCGTGCTCTCACTGAGCGCGGGGAGCGTGAGCTTCACGCACATCGTCAAGGCGGCGGAGCCGTTCTTCAGCTCGGTCGTCGGCGCGGTTACTGGCGCGATTCCACCCCTTCCCGTGATGGCCACCCTCATCCCCGTGGTCGGCGGCGTGTGCATTGCTAGTCTGAAGGAGGTAAGTTCGTGCGTAGCGATTCTGGGCGTGCCGCGCTGAACTCCCGGCGAAGAACGCGCAATTCGCGAGACGAGGAGCGCCTAACGAGCAATATGCAGTCCAACCGGCGAGCGAACGCTCTATGAGCGAGACGAGGAGCGTACACACACGCACACACGCACCCGTCCACACACACCCGCCCGCACACCCACACCCACTCAGCCACACAGCCACACAGCCACACATCCCTCCCTCCCCCCTTGTTCACACCGCCCCGCCCCCCCAGCTCTCATTCACTTGGACAAGTTTCCTGGCCGCCCTTGGGTCCAACCTGTCGTTCGCGATCCGCGGCGTGTTCTCCAAGAAGGCCATGGAGAACCCAGTCGGCGAGAACATGGGCCCCGCGAACCTCTTCGCGGTACTCACCATCATGAGCTACCTAATCATGCTGCCCGTGTGCCTCGTTCTGGAGGGCAGCCAGATGATCCCCGCAATGGCGCCCGCCATCGAGTCATACGGTAGCGCGAACGCGTTCTACACGGAGACTTTCCTCGCGGGCTTGTTCTACTACTTGTACAACGAGGTCGCGTTCTTGGCCCTCAGCGTCGTTGATACCCCGGTCACGCACGCCGTCGGGAACACCATCAAGCGCGTCGTTGTGCTGGTCGCGAGCACCGTGTACTTCAAGACCGAAATGACCGCGCAGGCCGTGGTGGGCTGCTGCTTGGCCATTGGAGGCGTGCTGCTGTACTCGGTGGTGGACAGCAAGTACAAGAAGAAGAGGGTGGCGGGGGCCAAGAAGGCGAATTAAGGGGAAGGAAGGGGGAGCAATGTTGGAGTAGTTTGCGTGTATCCGTTCTGTTAGGTTTAAGATTTTGTTCGAAGAAGACGCTTGGGGTTAGGGGGTTTGGGCCAACTCTGTCTCCCTGTGCCGCCAAGACGCGTGCAAACCTTCTTGCCCAAGGAGGCCATCAATAAAGGCCATAAAGACCAGGGAATACGTCACGCCTTGGCATCATTCCATGCCCCCCCCCCCCTCCCCTCCCCCCGTCTCCCCTCCTCCCCTTCTTCCCTACCCAACTCTCGGCAACGCCATTCCAGTAGAAACAGTGACTTATGCGCAAGCCCCGGCAGTGACTTTTGCTCCAGCCCCGGCAGTCACTTATGTCTGCTTAAACGCCAATTGCAACTTCAGAGGCGACAGCAGGGAGTCTGTCGTGCTACACAGTAAGGCATGTGAGCGCGGAAAGTTCGTTTGCCCTGAATGCCAGAAGTCATTCTCGAGCAATCATTACCTCCTGCACCACATGGACAACGAAATATGTACAACAGCTTCACCACTAAAGGCCCACCAGTGCCCTTCATGCCAGAAGACATTATCGAGCCCGTCCAACCTCCAAACCCACTTGGACAACACAATATGTACAACTGCTGCACCATCAAGGGCCCGTCAGTGCTCTTTATGCCAGAAGACATTCTCGAGCACTTCTGGCCTCCGGTCCCACATAGACAACAACATACGTACAAAGGGTTTCACCCCTAATCGGTGCTCAATTTGCCACACACCCGGCCACACAGCGCCGAGATGCCCTGCCAACCCTAATACGAGTAACCGGCTTAACCTGGTTGCTCCATCGCAGTCCCTCGTCTCTACAACTACTTTCCCCCCGGACACATCGACGACGCCGACAACAACAGCGATCCCTCGTCCCCCCGTCCCCACGTGCAGTTACGACAAGGCGACCTCGTTCCTCATCGTTTCGTTCCCCGGCGGAACAACAACCATCGGTCTCAAGCTCAGTCAATGCAACGAGCACATGATCACGGGGATGACGGTGCGTAAAATGAGCACAGACAACGTGCTCTCGAAGATCGACCCGCCGGTGAAGCCGCACAGCAGCATTCTCCTGTGCGTGAACGCCGTTGAAGCGTCGAAGGAGGCGACTGTGGCGCTGCTGCGGCACGTAATCAAGAATGAGCTCGGGTTCTCCATGACGTTTTTGATCTGCGAAGATCAAGATGAACGGAAGAAGGAGATTTCGGCGCCCTGGGAGGTTCAGCTGGCACGGCTGAAGAATGCGCGCGGCCTAAACGCTGCCAAGATCGAGACGGACAGGCTAGCGGCGCTCGAGGTTGCGAGAGTCGCGAATGCCGAGATTGAGGCCTGGAACAACTCCTCGGCGGTCGAGGCGCGCCGGATATTGGAAAGGGGGCGGGCAGAAGAGCTGGCCAGGAAGATCGAGACGGACCGGCTGGCGGCGCTCGCAAGAGTCGCGAATGCCGAGATTGAGGCCGCCAGGTTGTTGGAAAGGGGGCGGGCAGAAGAGCTGGCCAGGAAGACCGAGACGGACCGGCTGGCGGCGCTCGAGGCTGCGAGGATGTTGGAAAGGGAGCAGGCAGAAGAGCTGATACTCGCCCGGGCCTGGGAGGAGCGGAAGGCTAAGCTCGAAGCAGACAGGATTTTGGAGCTGCGAATTAAGGCGGCGCACGAGGCTGCGAAAATGGAGGCCGCGAGAGGCGCCGAGGCTATGAGAGTCGCCTATCAAGCGCGGTGGGCAGAGGAGCAGCTCGTCTTGGAGGAGGCTGCTCGAGTCGCAGAAGAGTCGCGCGCAAATGCCCACCCCCCGTCGCCCCTCTACAAATCTTCGACCCCCTTCGAAGCCACCTTGTTCCCGGACCCGCTGCCAGTCGACGACGCACAAGCTTCCCCGGTGAAGAAGAAGAGGAAGAAGTACAAGGGCGGGATCAAGTTCACCTTAACAAGTAGTCAGCCTTAGCCTATAACCCCAACAAACTATATTATGGGTTGATGGAAGGGGCCATGCTGCTCATGCTTTGCGAGGAGACGCTGAGAGAGTCTCCCGAATCGCCGTGAAGGGCCGACTGGCTGGCGACCGAAGGCCCCAAACTGCTCATGGCTCGCGAGCTGACAGACAAATCATCCTCGCCGCCGCCGTCGTCGACGAGGGCAGGCCTGTTGATCACTGACGGCGCAAGACTGCTCATGGCACGGGAACTTACAGATAGTTCGCTCTCTTCCAGCTGGTCGTCAATGTTGTCGTCTTTGCCGCATGTAATTGACGGGCCCAAACTGCTCATTGCCCGCGAGCTCACCGACAGCGAATCTTCGTCGTCGAATGCGCCCTTGCTCTTCAAAAAGTCGACGACCTCGCTGTGGCCTTCCTCGCCCGCGCGCACCAGCGCCTTGTTGATGTCCCCTCCCGCATCTGCCAGCAAGCGGACGCAACTCAGCTGTCCGTAAGCCGCGGCGACGCAGATCGCGGTCTCGCCAACATTGTTCGCGATGTTTGGGCTAGCGCCGGATTCGAGCAGAAGTGCACAGACGTCCTCTAACCCCTTGCCCGCCGCGTTGTAAAGGGGAGTATCGCCGTGCTCATCCGTCTCATCCACCGCCCTCCCCACAGCGATCAGAGCTCGCAACACCTCGAGCTTCCCCTCCAGCGCCGCGTCGTGCAGGTTCCCCCCGGGAGCGAGCTTAGCTCGAGGCGGCTGCTCCTCGGGCGAGGAGGCAGGTTCGTCCGCGACTTCAAGTTCATTGTGTTTCGCCGCCTCCGGGCCGCCGATGGTGGTGACGGTGGTGGTGCATGTGGGGGTTATCACGCTGTTGGTCATGGATGAGAAGTCTGCGTCGATGGTGGTGATGGCGGTCATCATGATGCTGGAGGTGGCAGTGGGGGCTTCCGGGCTAGGCGGCAACGAGCTCATGTATCCGGAACTAACACTCAAACTGTCTGCCTCCGCATCCCACGACGACATCTCTCCACTCGATACTGAAATAGACAGCTCCAACTGCATCTCGGCCGCCTCCATCTTCGCCCTCTCCGTAGCCTCCCGCTCCTTCTCGTTCTCCATCGCTTCGTCCACGGCAGCTGCGACCGCGCCCTCGATCACAGAGTCAACCGCGCCCGCAAGACTCTCCGCATACTTCTCGTGCGTGCCGACAAGCACATCAGCAAGCAGAGGCCTAACAATAGTCGCCGCCGTAACCCCCCGCTCCACACAGCTCTTGATCGCCTCCGAGATGGTCTCGTCAATAGCCGCCCTCTCCAACCCAGCAACCTTCTCCCCAACTTCCTCCTTCAGCCTTCCTAGCATCCTCAGAAAGGTCTCCAAGCTCAAGGAACTCTCGTCAAAGTACCTCGCCGCCCTCGTCTCCCATTCCTCGTCCTCTACGTCCAGCTCAAACCTAGTCGAGCGAAGCGAGAGTTAGAGAGGGCAAGCGCGCACACGCCGCGTGAACAAAGGGCGCCGCGCGAACAAACGAGGCGCTCTGAATGGAAGAGCCGCAAAAACGCACGCACGGTGAGGACAAAGGGCGGCGCTGTTTGCGAGCCCACGCACGTTTACGACGGTGAGGACAAAGGGCAGCGGCATTCGCTCGCTCGTAACAAGTTCGCTTGTCACGCCGAGATCGGCGCGAAACGCCAGCGCCTTTCGCTGCCTTTCTCACCTAGCTTCGTCCCGTTTCCGTCTCCCCTCTCCAGCGCGCCACTGCATAACCCACTCGTCACTGCCCAACCCCTCCAACGAAGAATCAGGGGGGTGGAGGGGGGCATCCGTGGTGTCCGTGGCGTCTTTGTCTACGGCTGCGTCAGTAACGTACCCCAACTCCTTCAACACCAACCCCGCGTCCATCCACGGAATCGGCGGCGGCTTGTTACCCCCCCCCGGCCCGTAAAGGTTGAACGACTCAAACGTTTGCGTCGCTTCATCGTCCGTCGGCGGCGCTCGGTCCTTGGACAGGAGCCGGCTGTACACCTCGTCGCCTCGGTACTCGTCGCTCGCGGGAGGGTTCCGTGGCGATTCCTCCGTTGAATCCTCCGCCGAATCCCCCGGCAACTCAGTCCTCTCAACGTGCATGTGTGTGGTGAGACTCTGCCTGCTCATGTTGAGAGTATTTTGGAGCGCATCAGTCCGTTCCTTCCTCGCCACTGCCCACCTCGAGCGAGAGATAGTGTCGTCATCGACAGCTGCCGAATGCCCCCCTTGGTTATCATCACCAGGCGGAACATTCTCCTCCGAACCTTCCTCGCAGAAGGCGCCAGTCACCTCGGGTGTTTTCGCCAGAGACTGGTCCAGCCCATCAGCGTGTATCTGCTTCCCCCTCCCCACGAACAGCACATAAGTAACTCTCAGGAAGTGCGCAAAGCTAACCACCCTCTCTTTGTTCCCCACATTAACTCCTGTCACGTCCTCCAACCCCATATAAACACTCTTGATGCGACTCAAACTGACCTTTCCAGTATACCCCAGAGTTGTTAGAACCTTGAACGCGTCTGTCACCGATATGAACTCCTCTCCACCACTACCACCCCTACTAACATGACCCGTACTAGCATGCTCGTTGCTATAGTGTATCCCCTTCAGCGGTCGCTCGTCAACAGCCCGTTGGAACGCCACATTGAGGGACACAATGTCGTTTCCTAAAGTGTCTATCATGTACTCCATGGGCGCGCGGGAGAGGGAGAGGTCGGTGGAGGAGGGGAGAAGGGACATGGGGGGGAAGAGGGGTGGGGTGGGGACTGAAGGCGCAGGCGCGCGTATGAGCTACTTGAGGAGTAGCCCGAACTCGAAAAAACTGGACAAACCAACAGCTCTCCCCTCGTACACGTTCTAAATCTGGCCTGTGTGCCGTCTCTTCTTCTTCCACACAAACTACCCCCCCCGCTATTTTACACTACACTCTAATCTCTACTCTAATCTCTCCCTCACCCTCCTCGTATACTATGCCACCTCGTCGTGCACCGGCACAACCTTGTTGATCGCGACATTAGCCTTGACATTCTCGCTCCCCCCCTCCGCCACCGCCAGCAGCTCCTCATTCACCACCGAGCTCTGCTGCTCCAGCCACTCCGCGGGCAGCAACTCTCCGCTCTTCTCAAACTCCGCCACTCTCCGCTTGGCCCATCTCTGGAACAGCGTAAGCGCAAACCAGGCGATGCAGAACAACGCCATGGCCGCCCACCCCTTCATGGTCAGTAAATTGTACCACTTCCCATCCGGTAGGTCACTCGGCTGATTCGTCAACGTATAATCCACGCTCGCGTTCGTCAACCCCGCCAAGTAACAACTCATCACAATACAACAAACCGCGAAGTGCAGTACCTTCTTCCACACGTACGGGACGAAATGCCACTGCGTTACGTAACTGTACATCAGCCTCCTCTGCGCCCCCCTGTCGTCCGCGTCCTGCACCTCCTGGTCGATCGGCATGGCGGCGATCTCGTCGCCTTGCTCGGCGACGGCCTTCTCTAAGTAGAACGCGGCGACCACCATGCTACCTGACTGCACGCCCGCCGCGATGACCATGAACATCATGCTCAGAGTGCTCGCAATCTCGTACCGAGGCTGCCTGTCCGCGTCCGTCAACCCCGCCATCCACATGAAGCTCCCCGCCATGACCGTGGGCACAATCAGGAAGAAGACCGGCAACGTCCCGAGCAGAACCTGCGACAGCGGCAACCTCATGATCCCACACAATACACTAGTCGGCCAATCCGGCCCTCCCACCAAAATCGCGACCTTGGTAATAGACAGTCCCGGCTTCTGCAGAATAAGCTTCATCGTCCGAATCATCGGACTGTTGATGTTGCACGCCTGCCTAATCCCCACAAACCCGCTCATGTTCTCCCCGAACATCTTCTGCTGCAGCGTGCACGCGAATAGTTTGAGACAGACGCCAACCACAATCGTGTAGCAGATCGCCGCCGTAACGTTCATGGGGAACGGGGCGGCACTTGTGTCGTCCTCTCCCGGACCGTCACCCAGACCGATGCCGGTGGCGACGGCCGGGATCATGAGCCCACCAGTCAAGTAAATCGGCACTCCCGGAATGGGCGGCAACAAGAACAAGCACATGCCCACCACAACAATGATGATCGAGACCATGATAAAGCTCATGCTCTCGCACTCCAGCCGCATCCAGCTCAGGAACAGCACCGTCCACTTGGCGGCAAGAACCTGCATGACAATGTACACCAAGCCGATGACAACCGCCCAGCTGTAGATCTTGGCATGATCCCACCTCTTGAAGTCCGCAATCTGATCCGTCGTAGTCTGCGTGAGCCACAATTTGTGCTCCCCCTTGGCCTTGTCCAGCTTCTTGCTGCACGGGAACAGCCCCGTCCTTCTGATCACCTGGTTGACGAAGCTGCAACAGCAGTACATCCCCACGACAGGGCTGCTCGTAACGACAATCATCGCCCTGATGAAGTCAATCGCCCCACCGAACTTCTTCTTGAAACTCTTGAAGAACTCCATCTCGGCGAGGTCCGCAGTGCTGCTGGGAACGCCGAACGTGGCAAGCACAATCATCGCGATTCCCATGCTCGCGGCGAGCATGAACGCCGAGAAACTCTGCGCGAGGCCAGCGCCGGCGCCTGACAGGCTCGCCGTGCACCACAGCCCGAACAGGAGCATGATGAAGATCTTGAAGAACGTGGTGGGGGCGCTGGCGGCCGACTCGGGGTTGAGGAAGCCGCAGACGAAGGAGAGGAAAAAAAGGACGACGGAGATAATCATGGGCGTGGCCCAGATGAGGAAGGAAGCAGTGCACGTGTCGTAGATCCTCGTGCAGTACGGCAAGCACGACTCCGAGAAGTACGAACTGTTCTGATCATTCATAGGGAAGCACGGCTTGAGCACACCTACGACGAAGTGAGATACGTCTGGGTCCGAAATCAATCCGTCCCAGTCCGGTTTGCCGTGATACGTCGCATTAATGGCAGTGTAGTTGTAGAAGCACTTGTCCAGCTCCAGATCCGTGTAGCTGGCGAGGTTGAGAGTTTCGTCCCAGTTGAATTTCTTGGCGTAGTAGACCTAGAAGTTGGGAAGATGTCGCATGTGTGTGAGAAGGGCACGTGTGTGAGGAGGAACAAGAGTGAGAAGGAACAAGTGTGGAATCTCTCTTCTGCGCTCTCGGCGGCTCGTAATCTCTCCTGTGCGCTCTTAGCGGCTCGTAATCTCTCTTGTGCACTCACCTTGGCGCGGTCGTTCCACTCGTTGTTCACGTCCTCTTTCACCCAAATCATGAAGACCGTGAGCGTGACGACGCTCGCGAGGAGCAGCGGTCCGGTGAGCCAGCTCACGTAGTCCCTGAACTCCGCCTTGGAGAAGATGAGGTGCTTGGAGGCGATGAACCAGCCGACGGTGCCGAGGGTGTAGAGGATGATGAGGCCGGAGGGGGCGGTCTTGGCGGAGAGGAGGAGGTAGATGACCATGCATACGGCGCAGAAGATGAGGAGGAAGAGGCGCATGAATCTCCCGTACGCGGATGTCCACGAGGAGAAGTCAAGTAGGTAAAGGGAAGACATGATCCCGCCGATGGCAATCGAGCAGTACCCGGCGATGGTCTGCTCGTCGTCGCCGAAGCTGGCGACGAGGGATACTCCGTACCCCATGGCGGAGAAGAGAGTGATGAAGAGGAGGGGGGGGCATGAGACGAAGACGAGGAGGACGAAGAAGGTGCACCAGGGGACGGGTTTGGAGTGGGGGACTACGCCGACGGACTTTAGCTTGGCGTGCTGTTTGTTGGCGCGGGCGGTTACTTTCTTGACGTGATCCATTACTGAAAAGCTGTGAAGGCGTGCGGCAGTGTCGTTAAAGCTTTCTTGTGTGTCACCTTCAGAGTCACCTTGTGTTTTTGAGGGGGGAGCTGAAGGGGAGGAGGATTCTCTTGGATCGGGAGAAGAGGGGGAGCGTGGGCTTACAGGTGAGGGGGAGATCTTGCTATTGCTATTGCTTAACTCGGCGGGAGATTAAGTTGCGAGGGGATGAAGAGGGAGGGGTTAAATAACCACACAAACGGCCTGGCC
>Ga0307985_10000577_pt1 | contig 21434 bp, 30 predicted proteins | sample EllFjometageno80_FD_203155 | JGI IMG/M metagenome (GOLD analysis project Ga0307985, IMG submission 203155) | Marine microbial communities from Ellis Fjord, Antarctic Ocean - #80 | ecosystem: Environmental > Aquatic > Marine > Unclassified | place: Southern Ocean | collected 2014-10-09 | reverse complement strand
AACACGGGCGTCTTACTCTGGTTGATTTCTTTTAGTTTGAATACGTCCTCTAGGAAATCGGTAATATTAAATAGGCACAGACTATTGACAGTCATCATTATATTGATGCCTTCGCAGTTACCTTCTTTAATCAATCGAACTACATTATTATACCACATATCATAATCAAGACCATCCCGAATATACTCGGCTTGTTTGCCTGTACTCTCACAACTTGTGTATAGGTGGAAGTGTTTGAGTCCGTGAGACTTTTCTATTACCTTATCAATGATACTTGGTTTCGCAATCAAGTTTGAATTAACAGCAAACCTCATATCGGATGGGTTCTTTTGAAACCAATCAAAAAGTTTCCACACTTGGTCAGACATCAATGGTTCGCCACCAGTAACACGCAATTCTTCTAGACTCTTAGAAAGACCATCATCCCACCAATCCCAGAAAGCAGTTACATAAGGGTTCTCTTGTTTCTTTCCATAAGGGTCTGCCCACTCACCATCGTGTTGAAATGCAGCAGCACCATCGGATACCATATTCTGGTACGGGCCATTCTTCTTAATGTCCTTTGCCCATGTAGTGGAGAAACTAGAATTACAATAAGAGCAAGCAAGGTTACATGTCCGGTCAAATGCAATCTCAAAAGTCTTCAACAAAGTGTTATCATTGAAGTCGGCATCTTGTGCCTTCTGCAAGTCATCGTTTGAATAAATGATTGATTTATAAACACGGTCACTAACAGCTTCAGTCGGCATATCTTCGACCTTCCAGCAATACTCGCATTCACGAGGCCGTTCTCCATTCTGCATCATCTTACGCATCGCCTTCTTGTGTTGCGTATTATGAATGGCAGATGGGTTGACTGCAATTTCATGTAGTGGAATTTTGTGAGCTGGGGGGTGATGACAAGAAGCGGTTGTACCACTTCCCAACCATGTAGTTGCATTATACCACTTAGCACCGCAAAAACTTTCTGACTTAGTATCCAGAATATCCTTTCGATACTTAATTAAATCAAATTCGTTACTCAATCTCTATCTCCGCTTCTGTCATTATAACAACTCTTGCACCGCATGGCAATAACGGTTTATCATTACCACCATACAAAACTTCACTCGGCCCGTGTATCTTTACCCTGTGACCATAAGTATTTTTTCTACCTTCCTTCACTGTAAGGACAGGTTCATCCGTTCCATGTTTTTTGTTGGCACGGATTTTATGCATATTAACATGAATGTATTTTTTGGACATTCCACTCCTCCAATAAATGTGTGTATTCTGGGAAAGTTTCGCTAAAGTTTTTCGATCTTCTGATATCATACGCTTTTATATAATTTACAAAGTCTGCCCTGTATTTTTTAGCAGTATTATCTTCTCCCCGCAAGTATTCACAGAACCTCTGTATCTGGTCATATTCTTCCAAGTATATTCTTGCAAATTTATCAGGTGAGTCATACTTCAACCAACTCTTTGCCGTGAGTTCATATTGATTCGCATAAGATATTCTCGTGTCTATATCTAACAACGTACACTGTAGGTGTGGGGGGAATCGCAAGTAGTTTACACTCAATGGTATGCGATTGTTCGCCAAATCCTTGTTGTACGTTATTCTTAGTTTCATTATGTCTTCGATGAAGTCATTGAATGTTGTCATACTCAAAATATTTAATGTTGTCATAATAGCAACATTGGCATTTGTCTCTGATAACACCCGTTCACAATTAGCCATCCAGTAATTGTAATCTAACCCGTCCCGAATGTATTCAGCCTGTTCACCGATAGCCTCACAACTGGTATATATCTCAATCTGTTTAACCTTGCCCTCTAGTTTGTTACATGCATCAATCAACCTCTGTATAAGTCTAGGGTCTGTGCCAAGGTTACTATTGATTGCAATCGACAGTTCTGGTTGTGCATTTTCGTATATGTAATCCAGAACTTTCCAAACATCTTTACTCATGGTTGGTTCACCACCAGTAACACGAAACACCTTTAAGTGGGGAAGGGCTTCTGGAAACCATTTCCAAAACGCATCAACATATGGATTGGCATCTGAGTGTTTGTATGGGAACTTTTCAACTGAACGCAAATAGTCTAAGTTACCAGAACCAAACTTAACTGGGTAGTCACCGTTCTCTTCGATATCTTTCATCCAAGTAGAACTGATTTCCGGTGAACAATAAGCACACGCAAAATTACACGCATTACTAAATGATACTTCTAGGTATGATGGGTATACATCTTCAGTTGGATTACTGGTTGCGATAAGGTCAACTTTATCCCACGACCACCAATCGGCAGTTTTGTAATGTCGGTCTGAGTAATGGTCTTTGCCTTGGTCTTCTATCTTCCAACAGTAGTCGCACTCTTTGGGTCTTTCACCATTGAGCATTTTAATTCTTTGTTGTTTTTTATAGTTGCTGTTGTGGAGAGCAGCTGGATTTTCCAACACTTCTTTAACAGGGATTTTGTGTGGTGACGGGTGGTGACAAGAATGATTGTATCCATTCTGCAAATACAAAGTTGTCTGTAACCACTTAGCAGAACAAAAAGAAGGCGAGATAGAATTAATCTTTTCTCGTTTCTCTTTGAGTTGTTCCATCCAGTATTCGTTGGGTTTATTCTCAGACATCACATAACTCATAAAAATATTTTAGTTCGGGGAATGCATCGTGCCAATTACTACCCCTGCGTTTATCATGTTCATCGACAAAGGTTTTAAAGTCTCTCCTGTGTCTATTTAGGCGTTCTCCGGTGTACCTATTATTGTCAACCCATTTAAGAACTCTCTCAAATTTAATTACTTCTGCTTCATTGAATTCACTATTCTCTACCATAAATTGGTAACTGTCCTCTAGCATATCCCGCATCTTATCATCCATTATAAGACATGATAAATGAGGTGGGTTTGTCATAAATGGGGTGTCTATCTTAACATCACCTATGTCTTTTAATTGTATAACATAGTACAAGAAGTCTTTGAAGTTAGGTATACTAAGAAGACAAAATGTTGTCATAAAACTAATTGGGATTCCGTGGTCAATGACCGTTAGGACATTCTCTTCAAAAAGTTCCCAATCAAGCCCGTGTCGAATCCACTCTGCCTGTTTTCCATATGTATCAACACTAGCATACACTTTAGACTTTGATGGTAGAAGGTCACATGTCTGTTTAACTCTACGGTTTGATATTGATAGATTACTGTTTACATGGAAGTTTATATCATGCGGAGAATTCTTCAAGTACTCCAACATATCAAACATACCTTTGTGTAACAAGGGTTCGCCACCAGTAATCCGTAGTGTGTCAAGATGTTCTATAGCAGTGTCAAACCAACTCCAGAACTTTTTGACTAGGGGGTTATTATCATCCTTATAAAGTTCTTCCGTGCCATTCAACTCATACTGACCTCTACTCTCTGGGTCTTTCAATGGGTACGCACCCATGTCTTTAATTTCTTTCAACAGAGTAGAACTCAATGATGGGGCGCAGTAAGAACATTTCATCTGACATGTATTTGAAAAACTCATCTCCAGATATTTTGGATAAACATATTCGTCCCACTCCAGTGACGCAGTGGTTTCTATTATGTCTGGTTGCATCTCAGTGTATATGGCAGAGAGAGTTGTTCTAGGGCTTACAGCACCCGCATCTTCCGCCTTCCAACAATAAGAACATTCTTCGGGTCTCCCACCCCTCAACATAGTTTTTCGTTGTTGCATTTTGTGAAGGGTGTTGTGTATGTCTTCACCGAGTTTTAGATTCTGCTGGGGACAATGAAAACAAGAATGATAGTTGCCAGTACCCAAATGCATTTCCAAGTGCCACCACTTGAGAACACAAAACCCATCACCTACTGCATTGTTTCTTTCTGCAATATCTTTATACAGTTTTACGATATCGCTCATTGCACTCCAGTACCGCATCAAAAATATTATCAACCGCGTAGTGACTTGAATCTAGTTGCAACCCAGCAAGATGCGAGATGTCTTTCGGGAAACACGAACCACCAAAACCATGTTCGCCATCTGGGCCGGGCACACTCATATGAGTATTACCAAGGTTACCAAAGTTCAACAACATACTGGCAACTTCACTGTAAGAACAATTCTGTTCCTTACATACACTGTGTATATAATTGCACATGACAACCTTTGCGGCCAACATAGCGTTTCTAGACAACTTGTAAATCGCGGCTTCTTTTGCACCAGTAAGAATTACACTTTCGCGGTGTGGAAACCACCCACTCATTTCTTTGAGCGATTTTGATGTCATGTTGCTTTTTACGGCGCTCATGTGGCCACCAAGGATAATTGGTATGGACATATCCTCGGCATCTTGTTCCCAATGACTTTCCCGTAGAAACTCTGGCCAGTGAATCCAAGTATGGGACAATGCTTCTGGGCCAACAGTACTGCGGATAACAATTTGCACACCCTCTGGAATCTCCACGGTAGCATCTAGGATGTGACCATAATTAAACTTCAGTTCGCCATCAGTTATCGGAGTAGGCACACATATGAATGCATAGTCTATACCCCTCCAATCAGTAATGGGTTTCTTATACATCTGCCATCGCGGGTCATGTATTTGTATTCTATTAATTGTTTCTACTTGTTTTAGAATCTTATGTGTTGCCTTGCCACAAAATCCATATCCAATTATCGCCACGTTGCTCATGATTTATATCCCATTACGGTGAATCGAGTGTAAGTTGTATTGTTCGGGCCAGGCAGTTTCATCTCCGAACTAAATGTAATATTCGTACATCTATTCTTCATCTCAAATCCCTCGAGCGTGAAGCATGGTCGAATATGTTCTGGTATATCAAGGTCATTACCCTGCACTGCATAAAATGTATCTCGTGGAATGTTGTTCCACCAATCATCATACTCTTCTTGTGAGACATGTTCCGTACTGGTGTTTATAACAACATCAGCATTCTCGTATTTGTATTTTGACATGTCATCAGTAACATATGTTATATATGGCCTGATGAAAAATGTATCACCAATCTTTTTGCATTTCGGGTCGATGTCTATCGTAAAAATATCATGGGTAATAAGATTGTCATCGATTAAATGAGCAAGGACACCGTACCATCCACCAAAGATATAATAGTCACCATTTAGGTCGGGTGGTATGTTGTCGATTATCTCTGCTTTAGATTTTAACTGGGTATCCCAAAAACATTCAGTAAACCGCGAATCATTTTTCGCCCTGACATAGTTAAACCACCGTGATACTGTTTCATGTTCAATATTCATATTATAACTCCATAATATTTGACTTTGGATGCCAAGTAAAATTCTCTTCCAATGTCCAATAATAAATGTATTGTAGCAAACTGCTATTAGGGTCAACTTGAAAAAGGTATCTATCATCAGTCTTCAATGAACGATACCAATCACTATACCACATCTCTTTTATTTCTTTTTGTAACGGGGTGACTGCACCACCAAACTTCTTGTGTTGGTACATGGCGTTTATCGCCCTAGCCTTAACGTCATGTGTAAAGTATAACACTTTAAACCCATGTTGTCTAGCCCATTCTATCTGCAATGGCAGTATAGGAATACCTAACCACGCAGGCCTGAATTGTTTAGCGATGTGTAGTCTGCATATCCTAGCAGATACTTCTTTATCACTTGTATAGTGACTCGCCTCAACAACACTGATACATGCAAGTTCATCATCAATATAAACCATCCAAGTCTCACCATCTATACAGTCTGGGTCATACTTGTCATAAGAGAGACTATCATTGCCCTCTACGAAAGAGAGTTCCCTGAATTGTCTTATCTGGTTTCTTTTAATCGATTTGCTTAGTGGGTTGTCATCTGTATATGTTTCTATTGTATAGCTAGACATTCTATATCTTGTTGGGTTTTCAAAGTAAACACCAATGCGATTCTATTTTCACTACCACGATTCTCAACGGAATGTTTGAATCCAGTGTTTAAGAAATATACCGAACCATTAGCAGGCAAATTGAATTCCTGTTTCTCCCCATTATACCAAAAATAATTAGTTGTTCCTTCCGTACCCGATATTGGACATATAACACGCACCCCATAAGATGGGTCATAATCAATATGTGGTGATATATCCTTGCCTGGCTCTAGGAGGTGTATTCTTGCACGACAGACTTCCGACTTGAAGTGCGATTTAATTGCCTCTTCAAAATAACTCCCCTTGTATGATTCTAATGGGTAGTCCCATAACATTTCATTTGCAGTCGGTGGCAAGTTATCACCCTTTGCAGTTTTATTCCGTACTCTCTCTGTCTTAGTTTTACCCAAGTCTTCCAACTTGAAATCTTCTGCTCGTAACATGTCTTCCGGTGACATTGACATCAAAGGTATCTCATGTAGTGTACTATAAATCTGAGATAAGAACCCTTGGTCGTGTATCTTGGTTATGCCTGGGTTTGCATCATAGATGTTTTGCCACTTGTCACCAATAATATCCAATTCTTCTTTCATGCGGTCAATATCAAACATCATATTTGGTATTCTAGCGCAAGCAGGTAAGTTTCTTTTTCTAAGCATGTTTAAGTAACTTAATTATTTTTCCACCAATATCCCATCGATGAAAATCCCAACTCCAAGGTTCAACGTGATGTTTCTCGTGGAATCCTTCCCCAAATGTCACTAAACCCAACAAATAATCACTTCTTGGTTTTCCACCTCGATGTGAATAGATAAAAACAAATGACCCTATCAACTTGGCAAATCCAGCAGGAGCCAACCAAGCGTATATTATTGCAAATGGGTCAAGCAAAAACAGAGTAGTACCATATGCTAACAAAGCCTGCCAGTACATTCGGTGTTGAAATTTACACAAATCATTTTTCAACAAATCTTTCGCATACTTCATTTTTGGTAAAGACATAACTTGCGAATAGTAACAACGAATGAATCCGCGATACTGTGGCGAGTGTGGGTCTTTCTCTGTGTCTGCATGGTCATGGTGTTCTCTATGTTGTGCTACCCATGCAAGCGCAGGCCCTACCATCATAATATGTGCAAAGAACATCATAACATACTCTAATGTCTTGGAACATTTAAAACTATAATGACTCCAATATCTGTGATATCCCATCGTGATACCAAACGTCATTATCCCAAAGTACATAAAGGCACATATTATCCATGTCGTGGTAGTGCCGATGAAGAACATCGGAATCACGGACAGTTGGGCAATTGTCTGTCCTATTAGTAATGTCAAAGGTGTGGGTTTCATCTAAAAAATCCTGTAATCTATCGGCATTAACTATTTAGGCGTTTTAAACGGACTTTATTATAAATAGGGACATAACATATCATAGTGTATACTATAACAGAAGTGAGAGCGAAAGTCAAGCATTAAATTATTTAATTTATGTGATTTTCCGATTTGGGATGATTCTGCACAACAACCCTTGGAGAAAACATGAAAATTAATTATATGGCCCCTGTCATTGGCCTCGTATTGATACTATCCACAATATCAAATTCGGCACATGGTGCAGATAGCACTGTGACCACTACGTCAACTAGCACCGTTGATAGCACAACAGCAAACACAAATACCAACAATAACACAAACAATAATACGACTAACTACACTGGTACAAATACCAATACGAATACCAATGCTAACACAAATACAAATACGAACACTAGCACTAACTCCAATTCTAACACCAACACTACCAACTACACTGGTAATAGCACCAATACAAATTCCAATACAAACAATACCAACTATACTGGCAGCAATACTAACACCAATACCAATACGAATAATAACACTGTTAATAGTACTAGTAACAACAGTAACACGAACAACAATACAAGTAACTCAACTATCAATCAGAATGTTACTCAAAACAATAACAACAACAACACCAGCAGTGTCAATTCAAATAGCACCAGTAACAATACCAGTAACATAAACAACAATACCAACACAGACAACAAGAACAATAACACCAACGACAATACCAATACAAATAACTCTACGAGCAAGAGTGACTCAAATGTCAACTCAAATAACAAGAACGAGAATGTTAACACCAACAACTCTACTCAAAAGATTGAACAGGACATAAAGTCTCCGCCTCCCAGTGCGATTGCACCAACCATAGGTGGTTCTTATTCACAGGATTTATGTACCACGGGTATCGGTGGTGCAGTACAAACTCAAATATTTGGATTGTCTGCTGGTAAAACAGTGCGAGATGAAAATTGCGAAAGAATAAAACTGAGTCGTGGATTGTATGACATGGGTATGAAAGTCGCAGCAGTATCAATGATGTGTCAAGATGTTCGTGTATTCGATGCAATGTTAATGGCAGGAACACCATGTCCGTTTAAGGGCAAGATTGGAGATGAGGCTTTGGAAGCATGGAATCTAAACTCTGCTTTTGCACCAATGGAATCCATCCTTGAGAAAAAGGATGATATTGCCGGCATGTACGAAGATGCGGAAGGCAATGAAGTAGAATACCAAGTGTACAACAAATCAGACTTTTGCGCTTCACGACCTGACGAATCGGTATGTTCAGAATAATAAAAATACTTTTCCTGTTATGTGGGTTCATCCTATCTTCAGATGTGTATGCTGATAACTATACGGCACCGCCAGAGGATGCCACATCACACACAATCGGAGATGACTCATTCGTCAATGTACCACTGGGGCATACATTCCCGTTGTATGGCGTCAACTTCACGGACTCGTGGATGCTTGCCAATGGTGTAGTTATGTTCAGAAACCCATTGACGCCAGGCCTAAACCATCAATTCGGATGGTGTTGTAATGGTCTGGAAATAGCGAACCTAGTTTCAAGTCAACAAGACCGATATAGTTATGCTATCGCGCCATTCTGGACTGACATAATTCAGAAAGATACAGATGGCGGATTCTTCAGCCAAACAGATTCCAATTCCACGAAATACTGGTGGCATCGACTTGAAGAATACCTCAATGAAAATGAAAACAGTGTGAGTCTAGAGATTTTTCCAGACGGCAATTATCAAATGGAATATGGTGATTTGCGAATAGACAATCACGATGTTTTCATAGGCGTCATGGGAGATGTATCGCAAGGAGAATATATTACCCACGACTACTATCAAGGCAACGGCAATAACAATTACATCTATCAATCCGATGGAGATGTTGTCATGGGGTTCGATGGGGGGAACTTAGTATGTTCTTATGACCCATTATCCGACCAATCATGTTCTGGTTATGATGCAGCTTTCCTATCTCAACAGTGTGACTCGGATTCCTTTTTCTCCGCTGAGTGTAGTGGGTATGATGAGGCGTTCACTGAATTGCAGTGTGAGTTTGATAGTTTATATAGTCAAGATTGCATAGGGTACACGGAAGCATTCATAGAAGACCAATTAGACCAGTTTGAAGAGGAAGAATCTTATGGAAATACCATCGAAGACGCCGACAATTTCGGATTTGCAGAATTTGATGATTCAACAGGAATGGGAGGAGGTAACGACCAATTCTTCAGCGCGGGAGGGCCCGACAACGATATGGGTGAAGAAACCTTTGACATTTTTGGCCCATCCGATAATGAATTCATCTCTATCATCGGAGAAGAGTTTTACGCTGTGCCCCTTGATGAACTCCCAGAAATTATTATCGAAGAGTTTCAAGCCGATGCCATGGAAGAGATTAGAGAAAACATAGAAGAGGTAGAGGAAGACTTTCGGTTGTTTGAGGAAGAATTGCAAGAGGAACAAGAGGAACAGTTTGAGGAAGAACTCTTTGAAGAGCAGTTTGATGAAATAGACTTCATAGATGAGTTCCGAGTTTTGGATTTGCCGGTGGATACCATAGAAAGGGAAGAAGAATTTGATGAAATAGTCGAAGAACCATTTGAAATTGCCGAAAGGGAGGAAATTGCCGCAGATAGACCAGTGGAATCAAAAAGTTCACCGCTCGCAACAAGAATTGCGTCATCACAGACCAGAAAAGCATTGACAATCAGTAAATCTGCGGTTACCATGAGTCAAAAGTCATCGGAAGGCAGCCAAAGTGGGGGTGGTCAGTCGCAACAACAACAAAATCAGAACCCGGCCGGATCTAACGAGACTACAGAGTCTCAAAGTGTTTCATATATTGAACAAAGTGCTCAAAATGTACAGGATATGAAACAAAATACGGGCAGTAACAGCATCTCAATGCAATCTCAACAATTTTTTAGTGCCGATACGGATATTTTTGCCGATATGAGTGGAATGACAGTCGAAAGTTTTGATAATTCCGTAGAAGCGGAATCAGTACAGGTAGAATCACAGTCAGATCAGGCACAAACACAGATTGAACAGAATTTAGTCTCCACGGGGACGCCGGTTACTGGTATAACAATAATCCCAGTGGAAGTAGTCACGGTGCAAACTACAATAGAACCGCCGAGGAGGTCACTGGCGGAGGTCATTTCGGATAGAGTGGCGAGAAACAAGATGGAAAATTCCAATAAAGTTGCTTCTGGACAAACACTGGCGATAGTCTCACTACAAAGTTCAATTGATTTGGGGTCATACTACAATACAGACCTTCAGGACTCCGATTTCTATGATATGAATGAGGTAGTTTACAATAATGTTCTTGAAGACAATACAAGACTGATATACAATCTATCCAGAGACAACCACGGAACTATCCGTAAAATGATTAGGAGTCAATACAAATGAGTACAGAATTAGATGTAGGCGGAGTAAAACTCAAAGGTGGCAAGGCATTCTCGGCCCTTCTTGCCATAGGTACAATGATTGGTGCGTTATATGGCGCCTTTGAAGTGTACAAAACCTACGAGAATATGAAGGAGGCAATCGGTACATATGAAGCACCGGATTTGTCGGTCATAGAAGAACGAATATCAGTTCTAGAAGAAAGGATTGCATCACAGAATACTACCATCACCTCACAGGCATCAGAGTTCGGTAGTGCCGTATCATCCATGAGAACGGTTGTAGACCTCTCAAAAGAGTCTATAAATAGGATTGATGGAGATTTACAATCGTTGTTTTCGGATGTGAGGTCTTCAGATAAAAGACTCTACGAATTAGAACGAGATACTGGCAAAGAGCTGATTGAGATTCGACAGTCTATACGAAATCAAATAGAAGAAGCGTTAGCTAATCCATTGGCGGGGCAATAACAATGGCAACAAAAACAACTTTCACCAAACGTGATGATACCAACAAGAAGGGTACGTCAATAGGCCGAGGCCGATTAAAAATGGCATCGATGAACAAGAGTAAAAAACGGTCTTTTAAATCTTATAGGGGACAAGGCGGGTAAAGTGGCTACACTATCATCAACTGCAATGCGAAAAAAGTCTTCCTCTGGCGATTACGCCGGTAACACACGGTTAGACATATTCGACCTAAAGATAAAGGACAAAAAACCTTTTGTCATAGGGTCATCGGCGTCCGGCACAAAAGTAGTCGGCCTATCTTATGATAGAAGAACTGAGACTTTAACCTATACCAACAAACAAGATAAGACGGCAGAGGCAAGACGGTCACAGATATTCAAAGACAAGGATTTCGGTGGTGGTGGTGGTTCTGGTGGCGGTGCAGCTGATACTGCACTGACAGAATGTCTACAGTGTTATTACTGTGCATATGTTTTCAATGTAAAGAAAGGTAAATGCGAATCTGCATCTCCGGCACAACTTAAAGAGTCATCGAGGTTTGCCCACACAGACAAATCACTTGAAGACTGTTTAAATAAAGGGCCTGCTGATTGGGTTGAAACAGATGTTTATATTAAGACTGCAAATAAACTTTGGGAAAAGTATGGCAGACAAATGACCAAAAATGGTGGTGTACATTTTCATAGGGGGTCAAGATTCATGTCTGGTTTGTATGATGCCAAAGCAGCGTGCCATAAGATAGATAAAAATTCAGCAGTCCCACAAGCACCGGGCTCATTTTCACATGACAAGTGGAATCCCGGCGACATCTGGGCAACTACATTTGGAAATCTAGAAACGCCCTTAGCAAAAAGCACTAGTAGTTGGGGTGAATTAAATGCAGAAGTATTAAAACTCGCAAATGATGGTAAACTTCTGGGTATATCACTCAAGAAAATAGGTAAGGGTGGTGGTGCAACCGCCAAAGAATTCAATACACCAAAAGCATTATTGAATAGGTCAGAGTATTCATACAAGAATTTCAAGTATGGTAAAACTGGAGACTTCTTTGCTTCACAAGACATCTACCTAGATACAAGTGAAGGTGAGATACAGTTTAGAACATTTGGTGGTGATACATCATGGCAGGGTGAGATTAAAGGCGGCGCGGCCGCTGGTGGTAAAATCGGTGGGGGTAATGTTGACTTCTATTGTAAACAAGTATTTGGCAATGATATTTTCAACCGCAAGGGTTCAGAGAAAGCCCTTCTTGCATCAATCAAATCAGATGTTAAGTGGCCTTCTAAGGCATATGAACTTTACAAGAAACATAATTCCAAAAGTAAACCATCAAAAGACTTAGTATCAGAAAACACATTCTTACAACAATGGGAATCTCATTCGCAAGGCGATAATTTTAGAAATTCAAAATCAATATGTCTTCTGTTCATAGATGCATTCGCAGACACTGGTACAAGTATCTCAAAACAGAACGACCTAATCACAAAACTTTTTAGATACGCAAGTTCGGATGTTGACCAATCATCCTACTATGTAAAAATAAGTTAGGAGTCATAAGTTGAATGATAGCAGAACTCGCCGCGTGTAATGCGGCATTTCAGGTAATCAAAGGCGCTCTCGAAAATGGTAAAGAGATTTACGATGTAGCAGAAGCAGCAAGTTCATTTTTCGACAACAAGTCAGCAATAGCTAAGAAGGCAAACAAAGGCGGCGGCCGGTCAGAACTTGAAGCGTTCATGCACTTAGAAAAAATAAAAGAACAAGAAGTGTGGCTGAAGGAATGGATGATATATGCTGGCCGTCCTGATATGCACACCGATTGGATGAACTACCAAGTACAGTGTAGACAGAACAGAGATAATGAGGTTAGAATCAAAGCGAGAAAGAAAGCAGAGACCCTCGCCTTACTTCTTACTGGTTTACTTTGGGGTACAGGTGTGTTAGTCGTTCTACCAATTTGTCTGTGGTTGGTCTTTAAATTGTTCGGAGTATTATAGTATGCCAAGACGCGGGGAGAAATCATTAGAGGTTCGGGCGAAACAACATATAAGTATTTGTTGTAAGACGTTATGTGAACGTGAGATTGTTGAAGAGTATATAAAGTATCTAGAGGACAGGGTGAAAGAGTTAGAAAAACGAAACCCTTAATGGTGTCTTTTATTGGTTACGGGGAAAAGACCTAAAACCCGTATGCCTAATCTAGTTCTGGGATATCTGGAATATCCTCACGGTACTCGTGATAGTAGTCCCAACATAACTTCCTACTTTCAAATTCATTTGTTTCAATTGCGTATGTACAATAAGCATTAATCTTCTCATTGCCTGGCTCGAGTATAAACACAACCAACATTGCTATCAGTGCTATCCCTACGTCCATGTCTTTAAAACTCCAATTTAGTTAATAAAAAAAAGGGTCACCCGTGTGGGCAACCCTCTCTCCGTATTTGTGTACGACTAACCGTTCAGTTAGCCCTAACTAGTGGCGACTAAACCAGCAGCGATGGCTTTATATCCAGCGGCGATAACGGCGCGAGATGCAGTTCCCAAGCGATATCGTGAGACACCTTTACGTTCATTACCATTACGGTCAACGTATGCTGGGGTTTTGTTTAAGTAAACAGCGAAACCGTTCTGGCGTAGTTGTGTAACTAATGCCCGAGCGTTGGAAACGCCAAACTTATTTTTCATTTCGTTAGCAGTGAGACCACTATCAGTGTAGTCTGCACTCTGCAAGGCTGAAATCACCTTAGTTGCTTGTGAAGTTTTTCTCATAATATATTCCTATTTCTTATCTTAAAATTAAGTTAACTAAGGTTAACCGTACACAAATTAGGTGGGGCCTTTTATAGAGTGGTTGCCCCAGCACTCTTTGCACCCGTTGAGTGGGATGACGTAGCGGTTTTCGGTGTACTATACCAGTGACTTGCTCAGGTCTCCTATTAGGTTTAACGCCAAAGCGGCGAAGCGGCGAGACAGTTTAGAGGTTACATTGGGATTACAGTCCTGTCTAGGACTCGATGTTAATCCCCCTCATAATGGAGCGGTGTCGAGGAGTCTCACCTCACCTAATTCACTGGAAATGAATCGTACTATACAGTCCACCGCAATCTATTTATAACGGAAGTTCCTTGTTTCCGTTGTTGATGTGATCATTATAACACTTTATGTAGCAAGTGTCAAGTCTTTTTTTACTTTATTTTCCACTATATGTCTTAACGATGTGTGACTCGGCATCTTTCCTCAATGTGCTGTCTTTGGACAACTTGAGGTATTCTTGCAAGGCATGGTTCTGGGAACCGATTCCTTGAGTACTGCCGGAACACTCCTGCCAATAGTAAGTCAAGTTGGGCCAAAATTCCTTTGCAGCAATATAAACCATGCACTTAATAGAACCAGTGGCACTTAACTCACGCAAACGCCATCCCTTCTTATCTGTCGGCATGAATGGGTTAGGGGCATTCTTTACCTCGGCGTGTGTCACAAAAAATTTCGTTAGTGACTTCTCGCCGTGCCGCGTAAACATTGGTTTAGAAGTAACCTTATCTTTAACGCCTTTATTAGTAAAGATATGGAACATCTGTGCCATAGATTCGATGGGAGACATTCCGACACAAGTGTCTGTAGTTACCTCGGCCATCTGTTTAGCAGATTGTAATGCATCAGACATTGCGTTCTTGGAGTATCTTTTGAAATACCCATTACTTATGCCTTGTTTTATCCCACCAATTGAAGTAAGAGATAACCAATCTTCACTGCCTTCTATCCCCTCAAGTTGCATGATACCATCATAATTTATTTTATTTTCAAGAAGGAACTCAAAACATTCTACAGCGGCAGACTTACCAGCGCGAAAGTCTGAAATAAACTTTTGACATTCGTTTTGTCCACTGATATCACCAGCATCAGCACTATGTATCGCTGCTTCGATGGAACCCATTTTTTTGGGGGTCAATCCCAGTTCATGGAAACTGATAGACATCACAACATTAGTAACGTCCCCTCTATGAGCAATAAGTTTTTTCACTACTCGGTGGTTACCACAAAACATTACTACTTGCCTCTTAGTGCCGGCGGCGTTTGGTCTAAGTTTACCATGTAACATACCAGCATTATCTGAAACGTATCCTCTTCGGTTTCCATCAACATTTGGTGCATTGAGATTTTTAAAGTTCATCGCTTCGTTCTTAACAGTCGCATCCCTTACCCTGTTGTACCCAACACCACCGACCATTGTCCTATCTGATGTCCAAATGTAATCAATAGGAACTTTGAGGGTATGTGTTTGAGTTAACTCTTCATCACTAAGATCCCGTTTTAAAAAGTCATCTATGTGTTCGTAGTTACCGTAGTTTGTATCATCGGTATATGTTGAAAACGATAAGAGTTTTTCAGGGGGATTGTATTCGTGAAATATTTTATAGTTGTTCACTAGATCATGATGTAAAGGTTTTTCTATTTCTAATGTAATACTCATACTTGGTTTCCTTGCCTTCGTAGGCATCGCGGATTATGTAACAAACAATTATGTTACGTTTTATTTATACTTCCTCAAATGGTGAGTCCGTATATGTGTAGAACTTGAACCATAGAAACGAAATATCCAAACAATGTTCATGTAAAGATATTGAAATCGATGGCAACAAATAGATGGTCTTTTCGTAAGTCCACTGATTGCTGAATCGATATACTCGTTTCATTATAGAGCCGTCCTGTCATGTGGGGGCATATCTTTTAGAAATACACCATCGACCATTGTGCCACTACGGTCTTTGATATCATCATAGGCAACTCGTAAACACTCTTCAATGGTTATGTCATTGCGTACAGCGATATTGATTAATACCACAATTATGTCACCTATGTCATCCCGCACATCTTGTTTCTTACAGATGTTATCGGACAACTCGCCACACTCTTGTATCAACTTACAGAACTGGTCTTTGTCGGTAGCACCGGCAATAAGATTCCTATCCCTGTGCCACATCGATATCAAATCAATGTATGTTTCAATCATAGTATAAGTTCCTCTTGGTTGGTCTCTAATGTAAACAGAGTGCCAAAGTAACTGTCAAAGGTGGCAACTAGATGTTCATAGTCATCGCATTTCATTTCTCGTAGAATGGATTGGCGTTCTTCAAACGGCATACCACTATTTGTTAATGTCGTATCGGCAGTTGCCAATAAAGACCAAGCATTTCCCGATGGGCCATCTAAGTCGATAACCGTTGGTTGCGAATCACCATCACTCAATTTTAATTTAATCATTCCATGTACTCTCTTCATCACTACAAATTTCCGGCATTGCCCAACCGACTAGACCGAACCCTATAATGCACCAAACCAAAGATTGTGGTATCGACATCGTGTCCATTTCTAATCCGCCAACAGCGCCCATTATTAAAAATACTCCAACTGCAACTTTTATAAAAGTCATTCTTTGTTCTCTCCCGATATATTAATTTGTGTAGTCAGTAAACATTCCCATAACAATGCGTCTTCTTGCTTGTATGCCTCTTTCTCCCAAGGGCAATCCATGTACGGGGTGTTGTGACTGTAGACCTTAGACTTCCATTTAGATTGACCGGAGTCGGTGTCTGTAAGTTCTTCTTTGATAAACTGTTTAACGTGTACCATCTCGTGGCACAGCACTCTTATGAAACTCATCAAGTCCAAGGCTTTTGATATCTCTACTTTAAAACGTCTGGGACTAGTTCTTACATAGTCAAAGGGTTCACATGTATCCACTTGACAGTAACCAATCGCGTCATCATCAGCCTTAAACTTCTTGATGCAGATATTCAGGTCAAGCTTTCTAATAGAAGGAAATAATTTGCGAACACAGAAACCTATTGTCGTGTGCGCGATATGTTTTTGTACTTTAGTTCCGCCGGTTACACGGCAAGATAAATCCATTACCCAACTGCCAAAGAACAGAAACCACTCTTATCACGAATTTGAGTTAGCGCGGTATGGTCAATCATCAACACGCCCTCCTCAAGCTCAACGCGGTCATGAATTTTAACGGGTTGTGTTAGGGTAATTAAATGCCCTACCGTCCCGCCGTACTGAGAGAAGGATCTTTTAACCCAACCCTCGACTGCAATGCCACAATATGTGGCGTTGACTAATTTACCTTCAAGATTCCAATCCATTATGCAGTTACCTCGTAATTTTGGTTCCACTTACCAATGTTGATATCAGTGTAGAATGCAGTGTCAAAGTAGTCAGTCATAGCGTCTGAATTATCATACCACATCTCACCTTTCATCGCGGCAAGCAATTCCATAAGGAAGTCTTTTGCCTGGCCAGTCCACTGCCTCTCGATGTGGTATGGATTAACCTGATAGTGATCTTGTTGCCTCTTGAAGTCGATAACACCGGACTTCAGATTTACTACTAGGGTGGAATGATTAGACACACCGATAGAAGCTTTAATTTTGTATTTCTTAAGCACTTGTTTGATACCAACTGCGAGTTCTTTCTTGTTTTCTTGTGAAACGTAAGCCATCTTTTTTCTCTCTCTCTTGATTACTTAGTGATCATGACATACTATGGGGCAAAAGTCAAGCATTATCTGCTCTCCTAAGCCATTGATATATAAGGGAAAGCGAAAATAGTTCAAATTGAATACATCATTGTGCGAGCTTGTCCATATATCTTGGTGAAAACGGCGTCAATTTCCTGTGCCGTCTTCTCAGCATCGACAATAACTCTGTCGATCTTGTCATTTTGGTCTAACCATGCGATTTTATCGGTGAAAAAGTCACGTTCTACATGGTAGTAGTAGACTTTCATTTGGTTGTAGTCGCTGGTCTCAGCGTAGTTGTGGGTCTGTGGTGCGTACATTACGCTGCCTCCAACATAGAATAAGGAACTGTAACGCGGGTCATTCCACGGCGTCCGTAGTTCATATTAACCACTGCCTTTTTGGGGTTCATCTTGACGATGGTGGCGGGGGTCATTTTGGTCTTTTGAACGACCATCACTTCTTGCCCAACGGTGAACACTGCCTCAGCGGCGATAGTCTTAATAGAACGCGCTATCTGGATAACGTAGTCCAACTCGGCTTGAGTCATAGTCATCATTGCCTGTTTAACGTCTTCTACTTTCTGGATTCTTTGAACGGTCATATCTTTCTCTCTTTAGTTGATCTTATGTAGTGATCATGACACACTTTCGAGCAGATGTCAAGTTTATCTGCCTCCGTAAGCCATTGATACTAAAGGAGTTATAAAATAAATGAAATTAATTCGTAAGCCATTGATACTAAAGGAGTTATTTACCGACCAATTATACCACCGCGTATCTTAGTAAAAGTCCCAATATTACTCCAAGCACCGTTAGGTAGATCACCACAACGCCTGCTGCGAACAACGCCCACTTCAGACGGCCTCCACTGTAACGAACAATGACAGTAGTACCGCTGCTGTCTTTATCACCACTACCCAGAGACTCATCGATACCAGCATCGCGGTTATCCATTTCAAGCGCACCCCCATGAATCCCGCTGTAACTCAGTAGTCTTCTTTAGGGTAATGAACTTACGGTGTGACTTGGAGAAATGTACAGACGGCTTGGTGAAGATGATTTCTTCCTTAGTGCCTGTCTTGATATACCCTACGTTCCTTCCGTACTGGTTGAGTATGTATGTATGGTTGGGCGTATTGGGCGCCTCTGTCCACACTGTGATTTCTTTTAGAAACGTGTATTCGATAGGTGTAGCCATGATTTACTTCCTTCTATTCTTAAACAACAACATGATGATCATACCAAGGTTCTGGGCAGATGTCAAGAGAAATCTAGGTTTTCTTTGGCGTGATCAGCGATTCCTTTCGCAAAATCGTATATATGGGTATAATCTTCAAACCCCTCACCTTGGAATGGTGGGTGATATTTGCCCGCAATGCTTATAGCAAGCTGAAAATTGTGCTTCCTCTCAGGGCTGGATAATCTCCAAAGGTCAGCGACTTGTTCTTGTCTCAGTTCTTTTAGAACCGATATTGCGCCTTTGATACGATCATATTCATGCTGTTTGTTATCCCATTCATCCCACTTGATATATGAGGGAAACTGGAATCCTATCGCAGTCAGTGACTTCATACAGTTCTGCGCTCCTATGATGATAGGAACCCTCATGCCTAGAAATGCCCTCCAAGTCTTCTCAGTAAAGAACATCTGAGATGTATGGGTCTCTGGTATAAAATCAATTAGGCAGTCAAAGTACCAAGGCGGAAACCTATGTGATTGGTGCTGGACACCATCGGCATAAACCGTATTGTCCAGAACATCAGAGTCTTTCATCTTATTATCTTTTAGATCAAGACAGATTCCTTTCTCAGCATTCGTACAAAATTCGTTAACGAGATTTTCCTTTTCTAATAAGTCCCACATCATTCTACGATGCGGTTTAGGTTGCCTCATCATATAGGTAAAAAGAACTCGCGGAGCGCCAACGCTGAAAATCTCCTGAAACACCGAATGCGTGAACTGCTCTTTGTTGGAGCCGTGTCGTATGAGCTGGTCTTGTAACCAGATATAGGGATAAGATACTACATGAACATTCTCTGCCGCTGGTGTGAATCTATCCATCGTGAACGCACCAGTAACCTCAGTGTAACTAGCGAACCACAGGCCAGTCGAGTGATACTCAAACTCTCTACACATCTCTGATTCGCCTGCATTGAACACCAGAACGTGTTGCGTTTTGTACTCCCCTGCGAACATCTTCTCCATGAAACGATTCTTGCCACCGTCCACTTGTAAGTTAATCACACAGTCGAAGGAACGGGGGATAGGAGAACCAACGCTATCGTGTGGGGGACGCAGCAAAGTTGCTTGGGTCATTTATTTGTATCCCGTAAAAAATTCTGTGGCGGTTTCTGTTGGCTGGGAAAAACTTTTAAAGCATTTAGACATGGGGGGATGCCAGATGCGCCTGTAAGGTAACGCCCCCTCGCTATGCTGGCATAGGCCGCTATTGGCATCGGTGCTGCTCTCCACCCACTAGTGGGCATCGGTGCTTTCTGAAGGCACCGACACTACCCCAATTGTGACAGAGGGTCTGCCGCGCACTCCGAGACCTGACCTCGTGTGACACTACCCCGAATCTCCCCACCTTTTTACCGAGGCCAGTCCCTCTCGTCATGGGCCTTCTGGGGGAGGAACATCCAAGGGTTGGATTGTTCTATTGCCAGCGTGGCTCCCTGTAATCATCTCCGACCCCCTAGTGAACTATTATTTACCGTCATTACAGGTGACAGGTCACGGTGTCTGTGGGGTTTACGTTGTACTCAATCCATTAGCTTTCCTTCTCTTGATTTCTTTAATGATCATGACACATATTGGAGCAGATGTCAAGAACTATTTTAAATATATTCGGTGTATTCCTTACGGCCCTTTATGTGCCACTTCTCTATCAGGGGCGTACCATCATCATTCTCATCAATGGCCACGTAAGCCACGGTCTTCCTGACGTAGGCATATCTATACTGCTGAGTGCCTTGTATGCCACCCACCCACACTATGTGAGGCAGATTGGGGCAGAAGTCTTGTTCCAAGTCGGGGTTCATGCCATACTCAAAGAAGTTGCCAAAGTCCTTCTCTCTGAACTCGCCCACTTGCATTCCCGCGTCAAACGGTGCATATGCCATCAGTGGTTCACCTCCACTTGGTCAACCCAAGCAGTACCTCTTTCAAGAATCTCATCACGATACCACATGGCATCGACCATAGTATCAAACTCACAGGCGTTGATCAACTGGTTAGTAGCAAGGCTTCTCAATACATATCTAATCATAGTCTCTCTATCTCTTTTCTCGATTACATAGTGATCATGACACATAACCGACCAAATGTCAAGGGTTAATTGATCTTTTAATCCCTTACGAATCAGTGGCTTACGATTTAATTGTATGTTTCTTTGTTGCTCTCTGTCAGCAGCAGTGTAGCTATAGCAGCAATTAGTTCTTTCCTTTAAAGCGACAACGCTAGTATAACACTATTAGCGGCAGTTGTCAAGCGTTATTTTCATTTAGTTTGAGGTGCGGATAAGTGTGATATTTAAGTGCCGATAGCCGCAGATAAGTGTTGACATCTGCTAGCAAGTATGTCATGATCACTGTATAGAATCTAACAAGATAACTGATGAGAGAAAGTATGTTTATAAACGATATGACAGAAGACCAGTTCGATGACTACCAAGAGTACATCATGGACAATGCCGATGGCGAGTGTATGATATGTAACGGGGAGACCCTACTGGAAGCAGCAG
>Ga0307985_10000576_pt1 | contig 21437 bp, 20 predicted proteins | sample EllFjometageno80_FD_203155 | JGI IMG/M metagenome (GOLD analysis project Ga0307985, IMG submission 203155) | Marine microbial communities from Ellis Fjord, Antarctic Ocean - #80 | ecosystem: Environmental > Aquatic > Marine > Unclassified | place: Southern Ocean | collected 2014-10-09 | reverse complement strand
TTCTTATTTCGCCGAGAAAAACCACTCGTGTAGAGCGGGGTCGAATTAGTACTACTGCGTGCGACTTAACACCCAAGTAGTTTACGAAAGGTTACCTCAATTTTCCCTACTAACCCTTCTTATTTCGCCGAGAAAAATATTCTAAATTGTGCCATCGTATAGAGCGGGGTCGAATTAGTACTGCTGCGTGCGAGTTAACACCAAAGTAGTTTACGAAAGGTTACCCCCAAATCCCCTACTAACGGCCGGGGTTAGGGTTAGCGTATCCGGATAACGCGCCGATTTACCCGGGCAGGATTCCGTGGGACACGATGAACGAGGGGTATGCGTTCGACCCGGCGGCGACGGAGATAGTTCAGGCACAAACGCCGGTGCCGTAAATAAGGGACGACGAGTTCGATATAAAGTATCGTGGTCTCAGCAACCGCTACCCTTGCAACCCTTCAACCTCCTCAGCCTCTTGCTCAAACCGCCAGCCTCCTCCAAACCCAAGCTCGCTCCCAGATTTCGCATCTGATACGGATCCTTTACTAAGTCGAACGCCTCGACCTCGCCACTAATGAACTCGCAGTACTGATAGTCCACGCCCTTGCTGTCGTCGATAGTCCTGATGCAGTCGTAGGTGTTGTTCCAACTGTCCTGCACCGACCCGAACTCGAACGCATCGTTCCAAAGCGGCGCCGTGACGAAGCTTCCGGGACCTCTCATGCCGCACTGCAAGCCGTCGAACATCTCGAACTCTCGTTCGGGGAAGTCGTTCTCGAGATACGGCGCGCAGTTGTCGAGCATCTCGCCGTAGTACTCGATCAGAAACTCCGTCCTTTCGTTCGCCGCCTTCTCCGTCACAATCGGCGTCATGTCCACACCGTCAAACCCCTGCCGTAAAATGGCGTCGCCGTCGATCCCAGCCATGCCGAGGAACGTCGGCGCCAGGTCGATGTTCGTCACGAAGCCCTCCTTGAGCGTCGCGTTCGAGGCAATCCCCGGACCGCGAACGAAGAAAGGCACCTGCACGTCGCTCTCGTACGGCTGCCTCTTGTCGATCGGAATCCCAAACTGCCCAAGATGATACCCGTTGTCGCTCGTGTAGACAATGTACGTGTTCTCCAGCTGCTCGTGAGCTACGAGCAACTCAACGAACTCCTCAATCATGTCGTCGACACTCTGCAAAACCGCCAACCTCCTCCTATACAACGTATCCACGAACGAAGCCACACTCTCATTGAACCCCGCCGCCACCGCATCGCTCGCCATGAAGTGCCGCCCGTCGTCGAACACGGTGTTGTAGTTGGGCGTGCGGGGGGCGACTAAACCGGCAGCGTAGGACGCGTGCTGCGGCGCTGGGTCCGCGGGCTCGTGGGCCGCGGGGACGCTCGCGACCGCGAAGAACGGCGTATCATTCGCGCCCTCCAAGTGCTCCCTCATGAACTCAGCCGTCCGGTTCTTGACAACGTCAATGAAGTAATCCGCAGCGTAGTCATCGCCGTGCTTCTCTTCGACGCCGTTGGCCGACAGGGAGTAGTTGTAGTAAACACTATTCCCCTGCAGCGCGAACCACGAGTCCCACCCGCGAGGCACGTGCGACAGGGACACGGAGCACGCGTTGTCCATGCCGGCGTTCTCGCGCGCGAACGTCGAGTTGGCGCACTGGGGCGTGTTCTGGACGCCGGTTCCGGCGCCACCGTAGCCGTAATTGTTGAGATACTTGCCAGCAAAATGCGTGCTGTAACCCCCCATCTCCTTCATCAAATACGCCACATTCTCCCTCTCCGGCCCCTCCGCGAAAGCCTGACTCGCACACCCCCCTGAACCGGCCGAGTTATTATGTACCCCTAGGTTATGGATGTACCTGCCAGTGTAAATGGATGAACGTGAGGGGCAGCAGACGGGGGTGGTGGCAAATGCGTGTGGGATTGTCAGGCCCTGGGTGGTGATTAATTTGGATAGCTTAGGCATGTGCTTTGCGTCGTAGTCCTGGAAGGCCCCGGATTGGTCATCTGTAAGAATGAACAGGATATTGGGGGTGCCAGCGCTGTTAGATACGGTGCTTGTGAGGAACAGGAGAAGGATGGGAAGCCAGAGGGGGGGGTGGGGAGGGATCATGGCGAAAGGATTTGCGAAGGGGGTAGCGGGGAGGGGTTTAGAGCGAGAAACCTAGAATTCCATGGTGCGAGATCGGCTCTGTTGGTCGAGCGGGCTTGGTCGAGCCTGTTGGTCGCTCTGTTGCCTGTTGTTGCCTTGGCAACAGAACGACGGAGTTACATTAGATAAGTCTTCATGCCAGGGGGTACATGTGTGCGTTCCTTACCGTACTCGCGGTACTTTCCAATGAGGCATGACATGGTGAGCACTTGTCCGTTTTGGTTTCGAGTGACTCGGACGTGTCCCACGTGGATGCGGCCAGGTGTTGATCGGAGGTTGGGGAGAGCCTACCCCGGTGGGCCCGGGTCGCACCCCGAGAACGCATTGCGAAAGGTCAGTAGCTTCATAGTCGCACATGTGTCGCCAGGTTCCCCAGCCAGCAGTAGGCGCTCGCTAACTGCTTCTTGCACGTCTTCATCTCGCTCCAACTCATGTCGCTCGTCTCAAACGCTCTCACCGCGCCGCTCCTGCTCACAAGCTTCGCGAACTCGCCCACGTACACGTCCCCGAGCGTCGAAGATTTTGCCGGGCTTGTTGATAAGCAGCGGGGCACGCGTGGCGCCGCTCGCAGAATGCACGCGTTGAGGCTCTAGTAGTCGCCTCCTTCAGCCAGCACGTCGCGCAGTTCGCTGCCCTCGCCATGCCGCAGAATTCCCTTCGTCACGGCTCTCGCGCCTACACTTTAACACTCCGTCAACAGGTGCAGGCCTGTGCTCGCGCCTCGCCCAGGGGGCAGCCTTGCCATAGCCGCGGCGGACCCATGGTTTCAGAGCAGCACACGTGAGCCGGTACGCGACCGCCGCAAACAGCGGCGCGACTCTGATCATCGGGTGCTGGTGGTTCCTTGCGATTCCAGCCCGCACCCTCGCGAATCGCTCACATTGATCGGCGGCGGGCTCGGCGAGCAGCTCTAGCCATCTGTCGCGTGTCCCAGGAAGCGCCGCCATCGCCGTCTCGTTCGCAACCTTCAGAAGCGACTCGCGAAGCATACGGATAAACAGCGCTGGGAAGGATTCGGCGTCGCCGGTTACCATCTCCATCACCGTGCCCGTGATCTCCTCCGGTGAGCTGAAGAGGATGTGTTGGAGCAGCTAGCCGAGCGGGAAAGCGACTGGAAGCATACGGAGGGCTTACTACGGAGGGCTTACGCTTGTACCTTGCCCACGGGGGTAGTATATGGGAATATTGTGAGGCCTGGAGGAAGCGTAAATTCTATACTATTTATTCACCGCAGCGTCTAGGGAGAGGGGGGGGACACGGCCGGTGGCGACTTTGTGCTGCTTGTCCTGCTTTCGGTACTCTCCGGCGAGCCAGCGTAGTTGTCGTTCCACAGACGCGTGATCTCGGCCAGCGCTCTTTCGGCCAGCGGCGCCGGCTTTTCCCAGAACGCGTCTTGCCCGCTCGCCACGCTCTTCTGCTTGTCCTCCTCGGTGCAGTTGCCTGTGCAACCGAAGATGAGCACCCTCCTTTGTCCCACCAACGCCCTGATCTTCACGGTGGTCTCCGTGCCCGTCAGGATCCCGCCGCCCTCGTGCATGTTCTCATCGATCACCACGAAGTCGAACGTCTTAACTTGCATCATGCTCAAGCACTCCTCGCCCGTGTTGGCCGTCTCCACCTCCCACTTCAGCTCCTTGAAGACCCCGGACTTGAACTTGCGCTGCATCAGCTTGCGGTTCATTATCTGGTCGTCCACGATGAGCATCCTCAAGTTGGTGGGCGCGTCGGTCCTCTTCTTAACAGCTGTGCCGCTAGCTAGCGTCGAGAACTTGTCCACTCCCTCGACCTTGGTCAACTTCAGCGTGAAGCTGAACTCGCTCCCCTTCCCGTCGGCAATGGGGCTCCTACACGAGCGAAGCGAGTGTTAAGAAGGAGGAGAGTGGGGGCGAATGAAAAGCGCGTTTTTGGTCGAGCGTTCTGAGCAGCGCGTTTCAGCAACGCGTTCCTCCTTCCTCCGTTCGCCCCACTGCTCTCTCGCTTCGCTCTGCTCGCTCGCTTTACCTGCACGTGAGCTCGCCGCCCATCAACTGCGCCAGCTTGCTCGCAATGCTCAGCCCGATGCCGAAACCCTTGCTCTGCGAGGCCGTGTCGCCCGTCTGCGACCTCATCCCGAAGATGCTCTTCTGCTTGTCCTTAGGCACGCCCGGCCCGGTGTCAGTGACGGCAAACTTGATCTCGGACACGCTCGCGTCGTCACGAAGCAGATTCGCGCTGAGTATGACCGAGCCCGACTCCGTGAACTTGGCAGCGTTGCTGACCAGGTTGAGCAGCATCAAGTTGAGCTGGGGGGAGTGTTAGAGAGAGAAGAGAAGAGAGAAGAGGCGCCGCCAGTCGGAGAAGAGAAGAGAGAAGAGGCGCCGCCAGTCGCTTTGAATAGCGAGCGCCACGGCGCCTTCTAAGTGCTGGGCCGGAGGTGAGTGTGTACCGTCGCCTCACCTGCATCGGCGCCCCCAGCACGGAGAGCAGCCGAACGGATCCGCACTGAACGGACATCGACACGCCTTGCCTCAGGGAATGGCGACTCATGTCCTCGACGGAGGTGAGCATGTCGAAGGGGGAGAACGGCTCCTGGGGCAGCGCCATGGTCCCGTGCAGGATCTTGTCCAGGGAGAGCACGTTCTTCAGAAGCACTTGCAAGTGCGTGCTGCACTTCTCGATGCTCCTCAGCTCTTGTTCCACCTGCGGCGTAAGCTGATCCTTGAGACTCTCGAACGAGTACTCGATCCCCATGGCGATGCCGTTCAAGGGGTTCCTGATCTCGTGCAGCGCGCTCGCAATGAAGTTCTTCTCTCGCTCGATCATCTTGTCCTTCTGCGAGGGGCCACTTGTGAGCGTGTGTGTGAACAAGAATGAGCAAATTGCGGCAAAATGCGGCGAGCGACGCGAAGCTGAGCTCAGCCATTCTGCGTTTCTGAAGCAGCTTTGCTTGGCGCTCGTTCCTCACCTGCTCGTTATCCTTCTTCAGGTCCACCAACTCGTTCTCCCTCCTCGCGAGTTTCTCAAACAGGTCGGTCGTCTCCATCTCCAAGAAGCCCGCGGCCTGTACCGCCTCCGCGCCTGCCGCCTCGGGGTGGATGTACGCCGAGCTTCTTCTGGTGCTCATCTTCGTCCCATTGCTCGTTTCGAACACGCTCGCGTTGCACAGCGAGTCGCCGGTACGCCCGAGGAAGTACAAGAAAAAGCACACACCGTTGGCGAAAGCGCTCGTGTAGTGCAGGTTGAGACTGACGATAATGAACGATGCCATAGTACACGCGAGGAAGAACGTGTGCCAAATCAAGTACATGCTCATGGACTTGACGGACTTGACGTTGGTAAGGTTCCGGTAGACCCTGACCGCGCTGTGGAAGAAGAACACGATGGTGGTGATGTAAAGGAGAAAGAGGGGCCAGACCAAGAACGTTCGCATGTAAGGGATATAAGTGGGTACGTTGTCTCGGTTGCACATCCAGAGTATGATTGGAGGGATGACGTCGAGGGAGGCGAGGACAGAGACCAACGCAACCATGGCCCTGGGTCTGGCAATGACCGGGTCCACAAAGTTGGACAGGTCCTGGTACTCTGAGGAGTAGGCGCGCCAGAAGAATGAGACAATGAGGGAAGAAGCGATGCCGGACCATTGGAACAAGTAGCCGACAAGTAAGAACTCCCCCCCGGTTGCGCCTGTTGGGGGCGGGAGCGTGTCAGCCACACATATGTGTGAACAAAGGGGTCAGCACGCATGCAGCACGCATGCAGTGCCACACACACGTGCGAACAAACGGTGTGAACGAAGGGCGTGCCGTTTGTGAGCCACAAACGTGTGAACAGAGGGGACGGCGGTGCACAAGACACATGTGCCGTGCGCCGGGTCACACACATGTGCGAACCTGCTTTCGTCTCCCCCGGTTCTCGCTCTCGCGTTCTCTACTTCCGTCATTACTCACCTGCCTCGTAGAACCCCGCCCCTCTCCACACCCACCACAGACAGAGGATGGCGCTTGGCAGCTCAAGACACACGACGAGGAAGCGACTCGTCAGGGCCGGCGTCATTCCGACGTTCACGCATTTCATTATCGTGAGCATTGCGACCGGCCCGACGACGAACTGGAGGGAGAGCTTGATCCAAGTCCGGTAGTTGTAGTCGTACTGATTCTCGTCATAAGTGATCAGCGCGTGGATCTCCTCCGTCCTCCCTTCATAGGCGAACCTAAACAGCCTTCTCAACAGCGGCCCGGAGGCGCCACGCCCGATCGAGATGAACGGCATTGCATGGGCCTTGGCGACGCGGTGGTGGTCGTAGGGGGAGACAATGTTGGAGAAGAGCCCGGGAACGTCGGCGCGATCGCTGATCACGAGGGCGGCGGTGCCGGCACGGGAGAACGCCAGGTACATGGACTCGGGGTTGCCCTGAAGGAGGTCGTGTTAATAAAATGCAATATACCGCAGTTAGGGTTCGGCAGTGTTTCACGTCGGGGACACTTCGGGGGACATAGGACACCGGGGACTGTGGACACCGGGGACATAGGACACCGGGGACTGTGGACACCGGGGACATAGGACACCGGGGACTGTGGACACCGGGGACATAGGACACCGGGGACTGTGGACATACTTACAAAATACCAATTCATGTCGCAGGATCGCATCAAGTCGTTCCACGACACCACGACAGTCTTGTCCTTGTATCGTTCAATTTCCTTCGGATCCGTGAACTCCCCGGCGATGAGCTGCTTGCAAGTATCCCTCGAAATGGCTCTCCAAATGTTAGCGTTTGCAGGCTCATTGGGATACATATCTCGGTGGATTAACATCAGGGGCGCGTTGTGCGCCGCCGTGCTGAATATGTTGCTGGTCCTAACAGAATACTTGTCAGGCCCGCAAGTGTGGAAGGCTTTCACTGCCGAGACAGTCTCCATTGCAAAGCCATCTGAGGGCCAGGTATCGGAGAAGGCTGTGAAGGTTGAAGTGCAGGGGGGACAGAGGATGAGGAAGAGGAGGAGAAGAAGGAGGTGAGGGAGAGGGGGGCAGACGGCCATTGCGTTGAGGGTGATGTCGTCCCCAGGCCGAGGGAAGTTCTGACAAACGGGTATCGTCTTCAAATTTCCTCTTCTTACCTGGAAAGAGGCTGTCTGACTTTGAGATACAGTTGTACAGTACAACTACAACTGTACTGTAAAGGGTGCTGTGTATTTGTGAACTATGGTGACGGTCACTAGAGGGTGGTGTTACGGAGATATGATGACGGACGGGACGGACAGTCGCTAGCGACAGGTGCGACGGTCAGACGGCCGGCACTAGAGGGTGGTGACCTTTGATAAGCCGTAGCTCCTTTGATGTATGTATACACATACTTTGTCAGATGTTAGGGCCGTTGGTTTTTTGTTGTGCAAAATGCAATTTCTTCACATTATTCCACCCTTCCCCCCCCCCTCTCCCCCTCTTTCTTCGTGGTGTGGGGCTCTTTGTTTAATGCAGGAGAGGGTCTGACTTTCAGGTGGGTGTTTTTCCTACTGTACTCGGCCTCGAGGACATGTTGAGGTGATGGTTCGTCGTTGGGTGCTCGCGGTCGTTGAGGTGCGCGTAGATTCCGCATTTGTAACCCTAACAACAACAAAATTGTCTCGAAATTTCGGGGTTTTGGAAAAATATCTCGAGACATACTTGTTCTCTGCCTTGTTCGGATTCTAGAAACGTCCCTAATTCTTTACCTATACACAAAATAGCTAACCCTACTCTCTATCGGGAACCCTGACTGCCGCTCTGTATAGATAACCTAACATACCATAACATACCCCACGGTCGGGAACGTGTTCGCAAAGTCCATGACCTCCGTACGAAGCTGCCCCGGATCAGGGTGCACGTCCGTGTCCTTGCTAGCCCATGCCGCCTTGAAACTCTTGAGCTTCTTGCCGTCGTCTTTTTACTACTTTTGAAAAGGCCTTTTTCGACCTATTCAAAAAAGGGCCCTTTTTTCCCGGAAATGTTGGGGTGTTTACATCTTACAACGCTGCTAAGAGCATGCTCACATGTCTCCCATGTAAGTGCCCTTGTACTCCATCTCGCTCTCTTCATACCCCACGGTCGGGAACGTGTTCGCAAAGTCCATGACCTCCGTACGAAGCTGCCCCAGATCAGGGTGCACGTCTGTGCCCTTGCTAGCGCATGCCGCCTTGAAACTCTTGAGCTTCTTGCCGTCGTCAGTCGCCTTGATGGCGGCAGCGATCGTGACGCCTCTGTCAAAGAACTCGGCGACCTTGGCCATGTCGTCCTCGACGAGTCCCCTGCTCGTGAGCGCCGGCGTCCCCATCCTGATCCCGCCGGGAGTAAGCGCCGACTTGTCCCCCGGAATAGTATTCTTGTTCGTCGCAACGGCTGCCATCTCCAGAATCCTCTCCACCCTCGCGCCATCAATCTTCCTCGAGGTCTTCATGTCCACCAGCAGAAGGTGGTTGTCCGTGCCTCCACTGACCAGCTCGTATCCGCGAGACATGAGCTCGTCCGCAAACCTAGCTCGGGATAGGGCTTAGTGTGAGCAGAAAGAAGAAAATGGGGGGCGCAAAGATTCGCTCGTTGCGCGCGGCGGGTTGTTAACCAGCGTTTGCGGTAAACAGCAGCGTTCTCGCGCACACAGCAGCGTTCTCGCGCACACAGCAGCGTTCTCGCGCACACAGCAGCGTTCTCGCGCACACAGCAGCGTTCTCTCGCACACAGCAGCGTTCTTGCGCACACGACAGCACCCCTACCCCCCCCCTCTCACCTGGCCGCGTTCTTGAGCACCTGCTTCTGGTACTCCACGAACTCCGGCGTGGCCGCTTGCTTGAGGCACGTCGCGAGCGCCGCGATGGTGTGGTTGTGCGGGCCGCCCTGGAGGCCGGGGAAGACGGAGAAGTTGAGCTTGTCCTCGATATCGTACATGATGTCGTTGCCCTTCTTATCGGTCGTGCGCACACCCTTGCGGTAGAATATCATGGCGCCGCGGGGGCCGCGGAGGGACTTGTGGGTGGTGGTGGTCACGATGTCGGCGTGGTCGAAGGGGGAGGGGACGGTTTTGGTGGCGACGAGACTAGGGGGGGGGTTAGTGCGGGGAGCGACAGGGGGGGGGGCGAAAGGAGATCGCAGCCAAGGTGCTCGACTCGCCAGCTTGCGAACTCACCCGGAGATGTGCGCCATGTCGGCGAGCACGTAGGCGCCGACCTCGTTGGCGGTGGCCTTGATCGCCTCGTAGTCAATGAGGCGGGAGTAGGCGGAGGCGCCGGCGACGATGATCTTGGGCCGGAAGAGCGTCGCGGTGTTGTGGAGCGCGGCGTAGTCGATGCAACCGTCGGCGCCGAGGCGGTAGGGCATGGACTCGAAGTACTTGGACACGGCGGAGATCTTCTTGCCGGGGCTGGTGGGGGGTTAGGTGCTGCATTATAACGTACACACGTACACACTGCATAATAACTCACCTGGTAGCCGTCGCGGGGAGCTGGTACCCGTGGCTGAGGTGGCCGCCGTGCGGCAAGTCAAGCGCGAGGATGCGGTCGTGCGGCTCAATGAGCGCGTTGTACGCCGCGAAGTTCGCGGGGCTGCCGGAGAGGGACTGCACATTCACGCCCCACTCGGCGGGATCGAGGTGGAAGGCCTCGAGGGCGCGGCGCTGGCACATGGACTCGACGAGATCTATGTTCTCGTTGCCGCCGTAGTAGCGAGCGCCAGGGTAGCCTTCGGAATACTTGTTGGACATGACGGAGCCGAGAGCGTCGAATACGGCACGGGGGGCGTAGTTCTCCGAGGCGATGAGAACGAGGGAGGAGCGCTGGCGCGCCTTTTCGGACTCCATGATGCTGTGGAGCTCGGGATCAGACTCGGCGAGGCGGACGTTGAGGGCGGCGCCGGTGGACATGGCGCGGCGCGCCATGGTGGCGGCGATGGGGGTACGGGCGAGGGTGGAGAGCATGGTGAGCGTGTTGGGTGGACTGGAGGATGCACAAGTGTTAGATGTGTGCAAGGGGTTAAGATACAGGGGGGAGGGAGGGGAACGGTCGCGGCGCTTTCACGTCAGTGAATGCACGTTAGTGAATGCACGCCAGTGAATGTAACCGTTTTGGATTTGTGCTGGCTTGCCTTGGCGGCACTCGTGGCCCTCCAACCTGGCTCAATATATAGATGGTGCCGGAGTCAGTCACGTGCACCGGGGTTATTCACGCGCCATCGCTAGTGTTAGGGCTGCCAAAACCCTGGCCTCCACGCTGCGGGATGCGCTTGGCTTGGCGGTCTGGCGCTTGTACGGTTGTCGGCGGCGTGGGTTCTCGCACGTGCGCACCTGGATAAGTGCCAATCACTCGCCGGGATGTCAAGGGTATCGCACGAGCGGATGGAAGGGGGGCTGTACTGCACGCCGTGCTGCATTGGGACCATATATATATATATATATATTCACAAGTGAGGGAACGCGCGAGTACGAACGTAACTTTAACATGAACTCATATGAACTCATATGAACTTATATGAACTTATATGAACTTATATGAACTCATATAAACTTATATGAACTTATATTGCCATGGCGATAAATGCAGACATGGCACGGCCGTCACGGCACTGTCGTCAGCTTGTCCTTGTTTCCCTTGTCTTCCTTGCCGTTCCAACCGCCCCGCCCGGCCCGGGTTACGATGTATAACACTTCCTAGGTATGGCCCCATTCACGATCCACCTGACTAGCGCGTGCAGATCGGTGGCTATCGGACTATCGCGCGGGGTACGACGTGGATTTTGTGTTTCTCGCGCTACAACACCCGCCACGCTGCCTACCTTTCCTCGATGCATCCCTCCCTCTTCTGCAGGCAACTGTTCGCCATTCTGAAGAAGAATGTCCTTCTCAAAGCCTGCTCCCCCCTCTCCTCAATCATCGAGATCTGTATTCCTGTGGGGTTCATGGCCTTGTTAGTGTACTTCAAAACACTCGCTACGATCTACGATAGCCCGCCGATCGCTTACTACTGCGGTCAGACCGCACCGTGGAACTACGCGTCGTCCGTCGCCGACCCGGGACCTGACGCGCAGTGCGTGCTACCCCCGGACACTTGTGCCCCCCCTCAGGGCATGTCCAAGTACTACCAAACGAAGGTTAACACGAGCGACGCGTTCGGGTTCAAGTCGCCCGTGTACTACGGTAACTACGGATACATGGCCAGCGGATTCGGCGAGCAATACCCTCTTTACGGGCTGCAAGTGTCTGATGATGCGGACATATATGGCTACAAAGGGCTCCCCGCGCAGCTACTTAACCCGAGTCCGGCGTTCGTTGAGATTATGAAGTTCTTCGAGTCCAAGTGGAAAGACGCCGGTCCCAACTCCGCCAAGATCGCCATCCTTCCCCACGACGCTACCTCCGCAGTTGCCGCGACCGACTTCTACACGTACCTCACGAACCAACTCACACACTACGGCGCGGGGAGCGCAGCGCAGAACCTGCTGCAGTACGAGGACGAGGCGGCACTCGAGAGGTAAGAACCGAACAGCTAGAATTATTTATGCCATATATATACGCCTTCCCTAACGGAAGTGTGGCATTTTGTTCGCCCCTTTGTTCACACCGCCATGGGTAAAATCCTTCTCGTTCCGCCCCCTTTGCTCACACACATGTGTTGCAGCTTCGTCCGCTCCGACGACTACGACCTGCCCGAGAACTTCGCCTCCAAGGTCGCGTTCGCCGTCGTGATCAACTCCGCCGACACGACCACTCACTTGTACGACTACACCATCCGTTCCAACTACACCTTCCCCTGGGAGACGCGCTTCCCGACTGTCTCGTGCCTGTCCGGTTCCGGCGAGACCCCCGCCGACGGCACGGCGTCCAACTACTGGTCCGACTGCGCCGTGCCTCAGTCCGCGGCGTCCACCGGCACCTCCGAATATTTCACCATGCCTTCCACAGACACTTTCGTCGACGAGATCAGCATCCCGCAAGTCTCCTCCTACTACTACGGCTACGCGTACACCGGGTTCCTCTCCCTCCAGAAAGTCACGGACGAGTACTTCCTGTCGCTCGGGAAGTTAAAAGGCGACCCCGACCACTCGCTTCGCGACTCCGGCGTCCCCGTCGTCTACACGAACGTGTCCATGTCCCTCTTCCCGACCGACCCGTACGAGGCGAACAACTTCCAGGCGACCATCTCTTCCCTTCTGCCCATCTTCTACATGCTCGCGTTCCTCTACCCGTTCTCTCGCTTCATCCGCGGCCTTGTTCTCGAGAAAGAGATGAAGATCAAGGAGGGCATGAAGATCATGGGCCTGTCGTCTCTCGCGTACAGCCTCTCGTGGCTCATCACGCTGGGCCTCCAGTGCTTGATCATGTGCGTCCTGATCCTGTTCACCGTCCGCTCGTCCGTCTTTGAGTTCTCCGACGACCTCCCGATCTTCCTCTACTTCTTCGTCTTCTCCATGTCCGTCATCATGTTCTCCTTCCTCCTCGCGACGTTCTTCTCGCACTCCAAGACCGCCGCCATCATGGGCAGCCTGCTCTTCTTCGCGACGTACTTTCCCTTCTACGCCGTTTCCGACCCAACCATGTCGGCCTTCTACAAAGTCGCGCTTTCCCTGTTGTCGCCGACCGCGTTCGCTCTCGGTGCCGGCGTCCTTGCCGACCTGGAGACTGGCCAGATCGGGATCAACGCCGACTCCCTCTATACCGTCGTCGGCAACTACAGCTACTTCACCTGCATATTCATGCTCTGCTTCGACACCGTCTTGTACGGCCTCCTCGCCTCGTACTTCGACAAGGTCCTGCCGTCCGAGTACGGCACGCAGCTGCCGTGGTACTTCCCGTTCTCTGCCGTCCGTGACTGCTTCTGCGGCGCCCCCCAGCAAGAGCCCGAGGATCTGCGGCAGCCGCTCCTGAACGACGCGAGCTTCGCCCACGGGAACGCGGGCGCGAAGGAAGAGGCCGTGTCGGCGGACCTCGCGTCGCAGACTTCCGAGAACAGGAGCCTTTCCATTCGCAACCTCCGCAAGGTGTTCAAGACGACCGGCGAGGACAGGGTCGCGGTCGACAAGCTCAACCTCGACTTGTACGAGGGCCAGATCACGGTGCTGCTCGGCCACAACGGTGCCGGCAAGTCCACCACGATCAGCATGCTCACTGGGCTCATCGCGCAGACGTCCGGGGACGCCATCGTCAAGGGCAAGCAGATCTCGAACGCCATGCCGGAGATCAGGACGTCCATGGGAGTGTGTCCTCAGCACGACGTGCTCTTTGCCGACTTGACCGTCGCGCAGCACCTGCGTCTCTTCGCGACGTTCAAGGACGTGCCTTCCTCTAGAATGGAGCAGGAGGTCCAGAAGATCATCAACGAGGTCGGCTTGACCGAGAAGAAGGACGTCGCGTCGAAGGCGCTGTCCGGCGGCATGAAGCGCAAGCTGTCTCTCGGCATCGCTCTCATTGGCGACTCCAAGGTGGTCATCCTCGACGAGCCGACGTCCGGCATGGACCCCTACTCGCGTCGCTCCACCTGGAACATCCTCCAGAAGAACAAGGCCGGCAGGATCATCCTCCTCACCACCCACTTCATGGACGAGGCGGACATCTTGGGAGACCGCATTGCTATCATGGCTCACGGGCAGCTCAAGTGCGTCGGCAGCAGCATGTACCTCAAGAACCAGTACGGCGTGGGGTACACGTTCACGATCGTGAAGGAGCTGGAGTGCAGGTGAGAACAAGAAGCTACCAAGAGAGCGCCCGCGCCTATGAAATCGCGCGCGACTTGCCTTTTGTTCACAATGTGTTTGGGCTAACCCCCCCCCTGCAGCAACACCCAGTCCTCCAAGATCGACCAGGTGGTCCGGTCTTTCATTCCCAACGCCGAACCGCTGTCCATGGTGGGCTCGGAGCAGTCGTACCGACTGCCGTTCGAGGCGTCAAGCTGCTTCGTCTCGCTCTTCGAGCAGCTGGAGACGTCGAAGCGCGAGCTCGCCGTGTCGTCGTACGGCATCAGCGTCACGACTCTGGAGGAGGTCTTCATCAGAGTTGGCAAGGGCACCGAGGACGAGGAGGACAGGCAGCACCTGTCTAGCATCCGTCTCTCGACCAAGGAGAAGACAGCCAGCAGGCAGAACAGCACCGACTTTGCCGCTGGTGACAAGACTCCGATCAAGGAGGGGCTCGCTGATAACAGGCAGGTGTCGTTCGCGGACGACGATTTGCTCTTGGACCAGAACGACGTCGGGCAGGCGTTCTTGGGCGACTCCGGGAACGTGTCGGAGAAGCGCGTGTTCATGACTCACACGAAAGCGCTGCTGAGGAAGAGGCTCATTTACGGCATGCGCGACAAGAAGAGCTTCTGCTTTCAGCTCGTGATCCCGACGATTCTCGTGCTTCTTGGCATGATCTTGCTCACCGTGAGGAACAACGCTGACCAGCAGAGCATCGTCCTGGCGGACTCGGCGGCGAAGTTCAACTCCAAGCTATCGACGAGCCTCAGGAACCCGGTGCCGGTCTACATCGAGAACGCCAACACGCACGCGCAGAGCGTTGTCGACAAGCTGTCCCCGAACGAGGGCGGCGAGAGCAGGTGAGGCGCGCGAGAGAGTACCGGCCTCGTTCTCTGCATTTATGCTGCTTCTTCTTCTTGTGCCGCTTCCTGTCGCTCCTCGCCGCTTTCTAATACCCACTTCGCTCGCGCAGCACTTCATTCACGGACGTCACCGCTTCGGCCGACGCGGTCGCCGACCAGTTCTACGGCTGCTCTCAGGGAGCCGACGTGCTGCACGCCATGAGCAACTATTTGCTGGAGCCCGACCAGGAGCACCTGACCAACGAGCAGGGCGCGAGCAGGTACGGCGCTGTTACGTTCGCCGACACTACGGACGACTCCAACTTTGCCTACAACCTTATGCTAAACGCGAGCGCCATTCACGGCGCCGGAATCTACATGAACCTGGTCAACAGCGCCGTGATGAGGTCCGTGAGTGAGAGCAACAATGCCAAGATCACGACGAGGAACCACCCCCTGCCCAAGACGATGAAGGAGAGCAACGCGACGCAGACGGCGGACGCCTTTACGGCCGCACTCATGGTTATGATCGCCTTCTGTTTCTTGCCCGCTTCGTACGCCATTTTCGTGGTCAAGGAGAGAGAGGTCAAGGCCAAGCACCAGCAGATCATCTCTGGAGTCAGCATCTACGCGTACTGGTTTGCGACGTGGTTCTGGGACGCAGTGAGTTACCTGGCTCCATTCACGCTCACGCTCGGGCTCATCTGGAGCTTCGGCATCGAGTCTTACACCAAGGGTGACAACGCATGGGCTGTGATGCTGCTCTTCTTGCTGTTCGGTCCGGCAGTCAGCGGCTTCACGTACATCTCCAGTTTCTTGTTCAGCAGCCACAGCACGGCGCAGAACATCATCTTGTTCCAGAACTTCCTCACGGGACTGTGCCTGATGCTCACGTCGTTCATCCTCGGGTTGTTCGAGAGCACGAGGCTGGTCAACATGCAGCTCAAGGGCTTTTATAGGCTCTTCCCGGGCTTCTGCCTGGGCGACGGCTTGATCCAGGTAACGTTGTGCAACAACAACAAGTGCCCGGTGTTGACCAAGGACGGCTACAGCATGACTGACACGCAGGGAGTGTTCGCGTGGGACGTCGCGGGCGGCGACATTACGTTCCTGGCGTGCGAGATCTTAGGCTACATGCTCATCACGTTCCTGATAGAGTATTTGCAGGTGAGGCGAGCGAGCGGGCAGAGAGCAAGCGAGTTAGCGACCCCGTTGCATATATATGTGGCGCTCACACAGCACGAGCCCCTCCCCCTTCACCCCACGCATCTTTCTGACACGCCACTCTTTCGCTCGCGCGCAGACGTTCCCTAGCATCATGAGCTGCATCACGAAGATGCTTGTGTCTGACCCCGGCCTCTCGCTGACGGACACGGGCTCGGACGACGAGGATGTCGCGAAGGAGAGGGAGCGAGTTGGTAGGGGAGAGGCGGCTGGCGAGGTCGTGGTGCTGAACGGGCTAAGGAAGGTCTACGGGGGCAGCAAGGTTGCCGTGCAGAACTTGAGCTTCGGCATCCCCACTGGCGAATGCTTCGGCTTCTTGGGAATCAACGGAGCGGGCAAGACCACGACGCTGAGCATTCTGAGCGGCGAGTTCCCGCCCACTGCGGGCGACGCGTACATCGCCGGGTTCGATATCCAGGGCGACCAGAGCTTGATCAGGAGGAAGATCGGGTACTGCCCTCAGTTCGATGCCCTGTTGGAACTCTTGACGGTGGAGGAGCACTTGCACTTGTACGCTAGAATCAAGGGGGTCAATCAGAGGAAGGAGCAGCAGATCGTGAAGAAGCTGATGAGCGAGATGGACTTGCTGGACTTCGCAAACAAGGCTGCTGGCAGCTTGAGTGGAGGGAATAAGAGGAAGCTCAGTGTCGCCATCGCAATGATTGGAGGCCCCAGCATCGTGTTTTTGGACGAGCCTAGCACCGGCATGGATCCGGTGGCGAGGAGATTCATGTGGGACGTGATCAGCAAGATGAGCACGAAGGAGGGCAAGTGCTCCGTCATCTTGACGACGCACAGCATGGAGGAGGCGGAGGCACTGTGCAGCCGGATTGGCATCATGGTCAACGGAAGGATGCGGTGCCTGGGAAGCGGGCAGCACCTCAAGGTGAGATATGGGGGAGGATTCGAAGTGGACGTCAAGATCGAGGACGTAGCGGCAGGAGCCGTCGTCGACGCGTTCAGTCTGTTGGCGAGAGGGGGAGAAATCCCCGTGAACGCGTACACGTGTGTGCCTGACAACATCGCGGAGGCGCTGAAGGGCAAGGGGGAGATCTACAAGAACGAGACGGAGGCGAAGACCATGGTGATCGCGCTGCAGGGGGTGAGAATTACGATGGATACCTTGGAAAGGATCTGCGGGGCGCTGGGCAAGTCGGCGAGGGCGGCCGAAATCAGCGAGGCCGGATCGGGGAGCGGGATGTACGACATGGAGAGATTGTCGGGCGGGATCAAATTGGAGGCATTCTTGGAGTGGTGGTTGATGGAGGACGTCTTCGAGCAGATGGGGAGCGTGCTCGGCAAAGAGTTCGAGGTGTGCAACATGCTGGAGCGGAGCACGCTGAGCTCGTGCAGGTACCAGGTGGGAGGAAGCGTTGAGTTGCCGGGCGTGTTCAAGTTCTTTGAGGACAAAAAGAAGGAGCTGGGCATTAGCGAGTATAGTGTCGGGCAGACGACGCTGGAGCAGATCTTCAACCAGTTCGCGGGAGGCAGCAACAACCCGGAGGTGGGGGAGGCAGCGGGGGGAGGAGGAGAGTAACATTAGTTAGAAAACGTTTCTGGGCAGGTTTTCTTTAGATGACAATCCCCGTCACACTATTTATACCTACTTCTTGGCTGGGTTAATCCCCCCCTCGCCCCCGTTCTCTCCTACTGGCTACGCCCTGTTGCAACCGGCGGGATCCTCCCAGACCGAGCTGTACCTGTTGTTGGCGTTCGGCAAGACGATGTTCTCCGGCACGAGGAACCGATTCAGGTTCGCGTTAAGGTTGTCGATGGTGATCAAGTAGTCGTTCACGTTGGCCGACTTGGCGCTCTCGTGGTTGGGCATCCAGAACGCGATGTAATCTTCGTCCTCGAACCCGGCCTTCCCCTCCACCGCCGACGTCACGAGCACCTTCCAGAAGTACGCAGGGTTCTTGACGTTGTGGCTCTCGACGAACCAGTCACTCCTGTCGAATCCACCCCACTCCTCGGGGATGCTCTGCCCATGCGCCCCGTCTCCCATGTAGATCGCGCCTCCGAACACGGTGATGGGCGCCTCGTTCCTCCAACACTCGACCATCATCTCCGTCTTGAGCCACGCGCCCCTGTTCATCAGAGCGGACTGGGGCAGGATGTTCGTCATGTAGTTCGTCTGCTTGATGGTATCCTCGTCGTCGTCGAAGTTGTTCGCGGGAATCTGAGCAAAAGCGAACCGAGAGTTAGAAGGGGGGAGAGTAGGGCGCGCTCTTAGCCAGGGGGAATGACAGCGCGTTTAGAGCCGCGCTCTTAGCCTCACAGCTCGCATTGCGCATTGCTCTGCTCTCGCTGCTCTGCTCTCCTGCTCTGCTCTCGCTCGCCCCCTTCCTTTCTTCGCTGCTTCGCTCACTCACCTGGTGCCCCCTGTCGTGCCCGATCTTGTCGCCGCCACACTCGTCCGAACTGCGCTCCATCTTCCTCGGAGCCGCGTCCCCGTCGTTGATGCAGTAACTCGGGTAAGCATTGCCGTTCTTCTGCTGGCATCCTCCGTCACTGTCCGCATCCCAGAACGTCTCGGGACTCAACTTGAAAGACCCATGCCTGTCCCCGCAGCCAGTGTCACACTTGGCCGTGTACGTGAACTTGCTCGGACCGTTAGTAACGCAGCTGTTCCACACGCTTCCGAAGCTATACGTGAGCTTCTCCTCGTCCGGGAAAGTCGCGTGGGCGTTGAAGAAGTTGGGCGCGATCTGGCTCAGCAAAACCGGGTCGGGCTGCGAGTTGGGATCGCACTCCGCCATGCACGCGTTCGCGTCGCTACCGACGACGGACATCGAGACGCCGCCAGCGTACTCGCAGTTGGTGAACGGATTGCGCGAGCTTCCGGTGCCACTCCTGCACTTCAAGTAGCTAGACATGCCGCCCTCGTACTTGCCGTCAACCACAATCTTGGAGAGCTTCACCCCGTCCTTCCCGTTCGAGAACAACTTCACCTTCGCGACGACGCCAACGTCCACCGTGCTGTCCACCCAAACCGTCGAGATCGCTCCCCTCATCCTGAACTCGCCAAGCTGCATGATGTCAGACGTCGACCCATCCTCCCCGACAAGCTGAATGGTGATCAGGTCAAAACTGCCGTTGAACCTGCTGTCGCCAGTCGTAACAGTGATCTCATACTGCCCCGGGAAGTTAGGGGCACTGTCGCCAGTCCCCCCAACAAACGCCTCCCCCTCCGGCCACCAGCCCTCCTCCTGCATGTCATCCAGCCTCCTCGCGCCGCCAGCGGGGTTCTTCTTGGTGTACGTCTGCAGCACGGTCTTGATGCTCCTCCCCCCGGAGAACTTGGCGCTGATAGTCCTCACGTGCGTGTTCAATGCGTGTTGCCCGACGCTGTCGCTCTCGGCCTGCACGGGGAAGGGGGTATTAGAGGGAGAGAGCGGAAAGTGCACGAACAAAGCGAATGTGAAGAGGGGGGGAGTTTATTGGTGGACGGGCGTGCTTTCAGCCGGTAGCGCGTCTTGTCGAGCGAAGCGAATGTGAAGAGGGGGGGAGTTTATTGGTGGATGGAAAGCGTGTTTTCAGCCGGTAGCGCGTCTTGATCAGCGCGCTCGCCTCCTCGCTTTGCTCGCTCGACTTACCTGCATGTCCATCACCGCGTCAAGCTCCGCCTCAAAGTCATCCTCCGGCTCCCAAGCGGTAGTCTCGACCTCAGCCTCCGAGGCAGTAATCGCCGTCTTGCACTTGGCGATGATCGCCGCTACGTCGTCCGCGATACTGCACCCGTTGGTAATGCTGAACACACTCTCGAACTCAATCACAGTGTTCGCTCCCGTCTCCGGAACATTACCGCAAGTCACGGGGATCATCGGGCAAGAGAGGTCGGTCGTCCCCATCAACACGAAGCTCGTCACCACCGTCGCAACAATGAACAACGCCGTGAAAAAGAACCCAGCCTGCGAGGAGAGTTGTGTTAGGGAAAGTTAAATGGAACAAGGGAAGCGGAGGGCCGTGTTTGAGCCCGCGGTTTGAGCATATCGTTTCGTGTCGTCCGGCTCGTCGCGGCTCGTTGGTCTCGCACCGCTCAGAGCGCACCGCTCAGAGCGTCGCTCAGAGCGTCGCTGGGCCTCACCTTCTCGGCCTGCGTGGTGGTGTACTTGCTAGCCTGCTTGCTCGTCGTGCCGGGGAGCTCAGCGTTCGGGTTCTCGTCGAAGTAGTTGAACACGCCGCCGTTGGCGGCGTCGAACTCCACCAAGCGCTCCGCATGGAACAAGTTCTTGATGACCTTGGCCGTCTGTCCGTGCTGCTGAATCTGCGCGGAGACCGCGAGGGAGTAGAAGATGACGCAGGAGAGCGCCGCGGAGAGGGCGATGCCGCCGGACTTGGGGGACATGGCCGCGGTGGACGTCGCGAGGTAGAAGAACAGCACGGGGGAGATGTAGGCGTACATGGTGTGGGCGAGCTGGACGACGGTGTGGGTGCCGGTCGTGTAGTTGTGGAGGAAGCGGGAGTTCTCCTGAGGGGACATGCACATGTGTGAACAAAAGAGGAAGGCGGTGTGAACAAGAGGGGGGCACATGGAGCGTTCAAAGGGACACACACACGGGACGAGCCTGCTTACCTCCTCGTCGTCGTCGTCCTTGACGCCGCCAAGGGGACTCTTGCTGAGCCTGTCCGCGAGGTCGTTGAGCTTCGTCTGGCCCTTGAAGAGGTAGTAGTCGTCGAGGACGGCGAAGAGGAGGCTGACGAGGAAGAGACAGAACGCGACGCCCATGAGCTTGAGGGAGTAGAACGCGATGACGAGGATGCAGGAGACCTCGGTGAGGAGGAGGGTGGTGGACTTAACCCAGGAGGTGATGTAGATGTGCTTCGCGGCGGCGAGGTGGGACATGAGCGTCGCCTGCTCGGCGCCAGGGGCGACGTCGGCCATCTTGTTGATGGCGAACTTCGCGCGGCGTGTGAACCAAGTGCCGGCGTGGGCCACGGCGAGCTTGGAGAGGAGCGCGACGACGCCGGTGAGGAGGGCGAAGATGAGGAGCGAGACGGAGATCTGCCCGGCGGTCGCGGGGGTTTCGAGGTCGCCGAAGTACCTGGGGGGGTATGTGTGAGCCATACATGTGTGTGAAGAAAGGGGAAGACAGCCCATACATGTGTGTGAACAAATGAGAAGACAGCGTGCCCGCTCGCTGTTCGCTGCGCTCGCTGCTCGCTCCCGCTCGCAACTCGCTCCCGCTCTCATCCCTTGTCTCGTCTCCTTACATGAGCAGTAGCGCGGCAGCCGCGAAGCCCACGGACAGGTTCATCGCCGCGTCCGTCGCCGCGCACAGCCACAACAACGCGCCCATGGCGTGGCCCGGGCCGAGGCACGCGCGGACGAAGACGCCGCACTTCTCGTAGATGTCGCGGGGGGAGCCTTGGACGGATTCGGAGACTTTGAAGGAGAGGGACATGCGGAAGGAGGCGGCGGAGATGCCTGAGCGGGAGATGATTTTGGAGCCAACTACGGGGAGGCTGTCATCGAAGCTTGCCTGAGGGGGGCCGTCGGCCAGGGCAGTACGGTTGGGGGGGGACATTTCGACCGTGGCGTGGTCAGTTTTGGAG
>Ga0307985_10000573_pt1 | contig 21560 bp, 22 predicted proteins | sample EllFjometageno80_FD_203155 | JGI IMG/M metagenome (GOLD analysis project Ga0307985, IMG submission 203155) | Marine microbial communities from Ellis Fjord, Antarctic Ocean - #80 | ecosystem: Environmental > Aquatic > Marine > Unclassified | place: Southern Ocean | collected 2014-10-09 | reverse complement strand
CATCCTCGTAAGCTGCCTGGCCTCCGCTCTCTGCACTAATTGCCCACTTGGGCAGGGCCTAACACAGCATTCTGACCCGTGCAAATGTGACGCTGACGGGATAGTCTACGGAGAAAACACCGGAGACGCTGGCTGCACTGGGATTTACGAGGGCAGGACATTTTGCTATGTCTCCGGCGGCTGCCCTATAGATGTGGATACCGAAGTCTTCTTGTACAATCAGCACGTGAATTGGAAGTACTGCACACCGGCAAACGAACAACAACTGACGGAGTGCCTCGATTGCGAACCTGGCTTCTTCAGCGCCGTGAACACCGACGCTGCTTGCACACCATGTGCGAGCGGCTCCACCTCAACAACTGCCGCCACAACATGCACAACGGGGCCCGAAACAACCGACCCCCCCACCTCCTCCCCCACCTCCTCCCCCACCTCCTCCCCCACCTCCTCCCCCCACACATCCCCTACCACCCCTACCTCCCCTACCTCCCCCACATCCCTTCTGTGCCCGCCCGGACAGGGTATGACCGAAATCAGCTACGACGACGCGAACTACCCGTGCAAATGCGACGCCGACGGGGTTGTCCACGGGCAAGACATGGGTGACCCCGGCTGCACTGCGATGTACCAAGGCCAGTACTACTGCTACGTCTCAGATGGCTGCCCCGCACACTTGCTGGCCGATGTCTACCAGGGCGTGAACTGGAAGTACTGTACGCCGTCGGAGGAGGTACTACCGACCGAGTGTGCAAACTGCGAGCCGGGCTACAGCAGCGCCGCTAGTAGTGACGCTGCTTGCACGCCGTGTGTGCAAGGGACTTACTCAACCTCGGCTGGAGCTACTGCATGCCAATCATGCCCCGAACACACCCCGTTCACTTCGGTCACGGAAGGTGCGAGTTCAGTGGACTCTTGTGGTCCCGACCCAGACGGCTGTCTGGAAGTGACGATTGGCGCGTGCGCTGGACTTGAGATTGAGGCAGATGTGAGTGGTGACTACAAGCTGTACGAGGGGGATTGCGATTGTGCCGTCCCGTGGATGCAGGCGTACGAGAAGATTATCAACGTCGGCGGCGAAGACATGTTCCTCTACTACAGGGAAAGCGCTGGAGGGTGGCTTATCGGGCACACTTGCGGAGAAAGTGTGGGTTGGGTGTTCGGCAGGATAACCACCGCGGTCGCATTTCCCTTCATTGACACGGTATCGGAGTGGCAGTGCGCCGACATGATGGGGGGATTTACCATGGAGCCCGTGGCGGTCACCTGCTCGCTTTACGCCACACTACTGGTGCCGGAATGTGAGAGTGGCACTTACGCGACCGGTCCTGATGCAACGGAATGCCAAGCATGCCCCGCGCACATTCCGTTCAGTGTCCAAGGAGCCACCTCGCTGGACGACTGCCAGCTGGTCGCGAGCACTTGCGTCCAAGTCACGGCGGACGGGTGCGAAGGACTAAATGCGGTGTCGTTCGTGACCGGGAATTATGCTCTGTACGAGGGCGCATGCAAAGGTGCCAAGTCGGGGAGTCCTGTCTACTTGCGAGAGTCGACGGGGGTATTCTTGTACCACAGGCCACAAGACGAGATCTGGATTTTGGGGTCTTTCTGCGGTTCGAGCAACTTCGTTGCCAATTCGATTTTTGCCGGTGGCGAGGCGGGCAGCTTCCCGTTCCTCAACACGAACTCCTGGCGGTGCCAAGCTATAGGCGGCGATTTCGAAGAAGCGTCGATGGAAATTGAGTGCTCGTTGTACGAGGGGCAGCTCGCGGCGTGCAAACCGGGAACGCACAACTCATCAGGTGTTGGGCCAGAAGGCGAGTGCCACCCGTGCCCCCCCCCGCTCGAGTCCTCTCTTGCCGGAGCCAAGTCAGTCGCGGAGTGCTTCACCAAGGAGGCAAACATTTTTACCGCGTCTAGCATGAGCGGCACCGTCGTTGCCTACAACGCCGACGGGAACGACCACCAACTGATCACCGAGTCGGGATTACAAACCATGGAAATCGCGTTTATCAATGACGACGAGATCCTTTTCAACTTGTTTCTGTCTGACCGAGTGTCGATAACGAACGTGGAAGGAAGCGCGCTGGGTGACTTCGCGCAGATCGAGAGACCAACCACGGTGCTTCACCTGCCCGAGAAGAACCAAGTCGCCATCGGCTCGATAACCGAGAAGATTTTCTTCTTCGATTTGAAGAGTTACATCGGCGAGGTGCTGAACGTGAGCGACGCCGTGGCGACTATACCATCAGTAGCTTTATACTCGGGTGGGCTGCTTTCGGTACAATACCCTCGCACCATGATCTTCGGCGAGAACGACGATGAGCTGCTGATCACGACTAACACCGGGCAAGTTATCAGGCGCTGCATTCCCGGCACAAGCTGCACGAGCAGCACACGCGATCGAGTGATCTTGGAGTTCGAGCTCGGAAACGATTTACTGGGTATTGCCGTGCTCCGTTTGCGAGGCACGTACCTTTTGGTCAGCAGGAGCCAACACGGGTTATTCGAGTGCCCTCTGGATCCCGATGCAGACGATTGGTGCAAGATTTTTGCGTATTCACCGGCGGGGGTTTTGTGGGACCCTGCCGGGATCCTCGTGGACGAGTTAAAGCAGCTCGTGTACGCGACCGACGTCTCCTACAGCAGGATTCACACGTTCACCACCGACGGCGCTTACTTAGGCCATCTCGAGGAGAGCAGGGGCGATCTCATCACCCCAACATTCATTTCGATGAAACCCGGTTCGCTGGCGGCCTTGTCCCCGATTTCCGCCCCCTCCTCTGCCACCGCCGGCGTCCCGATCATCACCAACTTCACCCTCCACGACCGCGTGAACAACCCCCTCCCCCCGCCCTCCCCCGACGAGCTCACCCGCTATCAAGCCATCGCGACCGGATACCGCGACGGCTTGCCCACCACCCTCACCGGCACGGTGTCTTCCTCCTCGGCCACGATTACCATCCCTTTCACTGGCTTCTGGATGGTCCACGTCATGGAGGGAATCAAGAACCCGCAGAACCTCTTCGGGTCCCCGTACCGTATCACGGTCCACCCAGCAGAGACGGACCCAACCGAGTGCGAGGCGGAGTTCGAGAAGGTCGTCACGGCCGGCGACAAGTTCGCGCTGGACATCGCTACGGCGGATGAGTTCGGCAACCCCACGGAGGGCGCGGAGTTCGAGTTCTCGTGCTGCGTCGGCGAGGCCATGACCAAGGCGGGAGAGTACATTGTGGAGGTCACGCCGGCGATCGAAGGCAACCCGTTCCACTTCGACGTCAAGTCCGCCGCCCCGTCAGCCACCACTTCCGAGCATCTCGTGAGCAAGGAGGAAGAGGTGCTGGAGCTGCGCGTGTTGCCCAAGGACCAGTTCGGCAACACTATCACGGACGCGACGGGTTATGCCGTCTCCATCGACGGCGGCGATGACATCGAGCTGAGGGCTCCCTACTTCTCCCACACGTACTCCATCCCCCAGGGGTTCAAGGGCGAGATCTCGCTCGCCTTCACGCTCAACGAGGAAAGAATCCATGGCTCGCCTTTCACGATCTCAGTTGAAGCAGCAGCAGTGACTGGAGGCATCGGCGCGGCCATCGCTGGCGCAGTCGCCGGAGCCCTTGCGTTGGCCTCGCTCGTGTTCTGCTTCGTCCACCGCCGATATAAGATGGCTGGAATGGCAAAAGTGGCTAAAATGGCAGACCAGCAGCAGGCGCTGGAAGAGCAGAACGAGCACCTAATGAAAGGAAAGGGAGAATCCGTGAAGCAGATCGAGAGCCTTAAGTCGTCGCTGAGGAAGAAGAAGCACTCCGAGGACGAGCTCGAAGTGATGAAGGCGGCGATGGAGGGGCTGGAGGATGAGCGGAAGGACGAGCTGAAAGAGGTGCTCATCGACAGCAGCGAGTTGAAGGTGGAGAGACTCCTGGGCAAGGGCGGCTTTGGCGTGGTCAACCTCGCGACGTACAGAGGGCAGCAAACGGCCATGAAGCAGCTGTTGACGATCAACGACGACAGCGTGAAGCGGTTCAGGTAAGCGCGCCACGCACCCACCCACATGTGTGAACAAAGCACACACATGCGTGGCCCACACAGATGTGTGAACAAAGCACACACATGTGCGAGCAAAGGCACATGTGCGAACAAAGGAGGCGTCCGCTCAGAACAAAAGGCGGTGGGAGCCGGTCGTTCAGTTCCTCGCCGGTGTATCTTCGTCACTCTGCCCCCGAACACAACACGCCCCCTCCGCCCTCTGCCCCCCCCCTGCCTCCCCAAACTCACCCCCCCTCCCCAAGGTTCGAGTGCTTCCTGATGAAGTCGCTCCGGCACCCCAACATCGTGAAGCTCGTGGGCGTCTGCTGGGATGGCTCCCTCTTCGCGTGCTGCTTGGAGTTCGTGGAGAACGGTTCGCTGGAGGACTGGCTGCGGCGCACCGCCGGCGGGAAGCTCTTCGACCCGAGCAAGCAGAAAAACAAGCAGAAGAGCGAAGCGGCAGCCCACAACCTACGATGCGAGGCTATCTTCAAGGGCTTCGACAACCTTGAGTACGACGAGTCGCTCCACACGGAGAAGGACAGAGAGCAGATTGACGGGACAGTAGCTATTGCTACAGCAATTGCTACAGAGTGCCTTACGGGAGAAGAAAGCTTGACCGAATCCACGAGGACGACGTTTTGGACGAAGCTGGCGAAGGAAGGCGGCGCGGCGTTCTCGCACGACGTCAGGGGCTGGAGCAGGTACAATCGGGGCAATAAGCACGGAGAGGCGTTCGCCGTGCTGCCGCTCGTAAATGCAAGCCCGGCGCAAGTCTTCGCCAAGTACGTCGAGGTGGAGGACGCCGAGCGGAACGGCAAACTGGGCGGAGAGGAACAAGAGAAGAAGACACAGATGGTGTACAGGGACAGCACTACCAGGCTTGAGTTCATGACTATTCCGGCCCCTCTCCCCGGGTTCAGCGACAGGGAGTTGTTGTGGCGCGGGGTGTACAAGAAGCTGGGCGACGGGAGTTACATCGACGTTACGTTCAGCGTGGAGGACGACAGGAAGGCGGTGGCCACGGGCGCCAAGAGAATGAGCGTCAACTATTGCATGTGGGTGCGGCCGGTGGCGGGCAGTGATGGGAAGGTGAGCGAGGTTTGGAGGATGGTTAGGACCAACCCGAACTTCGGCTCCGTCGCGGGACGGGTGCTCAACAAGTTGATAACAAAATCGGCTGTGGGCTCAGTAGCGGGTCCGCTGGAGCAGTTGAAGGTGAGCACGGAGCGGCTGCTGGGGCAGTACGAGCCCGTACCGGAGGGAGAAGGGGGCGGCGTGGGTTTAACATGGAAGGGACAGCTGCTGAACATTGCCATCGAGTGCGCGCTGGGCGTGCAGTATCTTCACCAGGAGCGGTACTGGGCGGAGGAGGAGGTGCAGGAGGACGGGAGGGTGGTGGCGGCGGGATACAGGGAGTGCATCATTCACAGGTGAGCAGGGCAAGCGAGAGCAGAGCCAAGCGAAGCGAGCAGGGCGGCCAAGGAAAACCGGCGAGGAGCACCAGAGCTACCGGCGCAGAACGGTCTGCTGAGAGCTGCCGGCTGAGAGCGACCGGCCAGAACGACCGGCTCAAACCGCGCTGCTCAAACACACGGCTCGTTCTCCAAATTCTTGCTCTCCTCCCTCCCATTCCCACCCGTTAACACTCGCTTCGCAGGGATCTCAAGCCGGACAACATGTTGTTGACGAAGGACTGGCAGTTGAAATTGACGGACTTTGGCGAGGCGAGGGCGGTGAACTTGAACCAGACGATGACGAGTGTCGGCACGCCTATTTACGTGGCGCCAGAAGTCATGGCGGGGTATGCTTATGACGCCACCGCCGACAGCTACAGCTTCGGCATCTGCTTGGTGGCCATGATCAGGGGAGAGAAGGATGTGATGGAGTTCTACTTCCAAGCTCTGAGGAAGACAATGAAGCGCAAGACGAAGAAGGGCGTGGGGATCACGATTCTCAACAATAGGATGTATAGTCAAGGGTGGCGGCCGCTGTTGCCGCTGGGCTTTGAGAAGAGCTATCCGAAGTTCTCGGCTCTCATCAAACGATGCTGGAGCCAGCAGAAGGAAGAGCGGCCGGGGTTCGACGAGATTGTGAGGGTGATGCAAGGCGAAATAGCGGCGGAGGTTAGGAGGAAGGAGGAGCCGGAGATCGTGATTTACAAGGAGGAGGAGGACCATCTCTACCACGAGCGCATGGGGAAGGACGAGGTGTTCGAGGAGGAGGAGAAGGAGGAGGGGCTGGAAGTAACCAACAAGTTCGTGAGCCGGAGGGAGCACGAGCGGCTGATGGCCGAGCTGCAGGAGAAGATCAAAGAGCTGCGGGGGGAGGCGGAGGGGGGGGGAGGGATTGTGGGGGTTGTGGAGGTTGTGGAGGTTGTGGAGGTCGTGGAGCGAAGGAAGACGCAGCAGGAGAAGAAGGCCGACGAGGAGTTGCTGGCCATGCTGGCCATGATGGGACCGCCATGATGGGGAAATAGATGAAATACGTTATTTATTTATTTGGATGGTTGAGATGGAGCCACGGAGGGACGGGGCGGCTTTGGCGAGGGCGGCGGCGCGAGTGGTTGGGGAAGTGTCGATGCCGTCCGTGTTGCCGTTGGAGGTGATTATGAGGTTGTCTTGGATCATGACTATGGAGAGTTGGTCTGCGTGGTGATCAGGCAAGGAACCTTGCGAGTACCAGACCTTGTCGCCGTCCGTGGCAGTTTTCATGTAGTAGATCTGCTTGTTGCAGATGAAGTAGAACAAGTCATCGCTGGTCACAGCGCACTGAGAAAACATTGGTCCATCGATTCTATCGGTTGCAAGTTGGTCAGAAACCCTCGAAGTGGGTGGCGCTCGTAGCTCCAGTGACGTCGATCCTAAATAGACGTCCTCTGCCATCGCTGCTACTCTCTCTGTGATCACCGTCCACGCCGAAGAGCGCTCCTCCGTCGGCGCTGCTCGCCAAGCAGACGAAGCCATAGTTCCCAATCGAGTCACCGCAGCAGGTGATGGCGGTGTGCTCGTTGGCGATGGGATTGTACATCATGAGCTGGCCGTAGAACACTTGCTGGGAACCATCGCCCATCGTGACGACAGCGGGCTTGAGGTAGTAGCCTGAGTAAGCCATCGGCGCCATCTCGGCGTAGGCTGGGGGCGTGTTAGCCGTGTGGGCGGGTGAACAGAAGGGAGAAGAGTGGCGGACAATGGGCGCAGTTGGTAAGCGCAGTTTGAGAGCGCTCTTCGCTGGCGCAACTCTTGGCGCAACTCACCGTTCCTCGTCGTGTCAAACTTCCTCACTGTGGCACTGCTATCATTACCATCTTTACCTCCCATGAGATAAACGTCCGTGCCGACCGACACCGCTCCGATTCCCATCATCGCCTCGGGATAGTCCCTGACCACGCCCTCATCCCACGTGCCGCCGACGGCGTTGTACTTGGCGGTAGCGACAATGAACCACTACCCAAACCTGCACACATTCGTTCCCACCACGGCCTCTGCCCCATCAAAGTTATCCGGCCCTCCCTCAACCCCATCTTTCTTGATATGATCCTCGTCGACGGTCGCCTCCGTCGCAGCAGCGAGGGATGACGACGCAAGCAAGGTTAGGGCGAAGAGAAACATTATGTTGTACAGGTTGATTGCTGTGTGAAGGAGTGGAATCATAGATAACATGTTGCCGGTCGATCGTGCGCCCTTATTTCAACATTTCGCACAATTATTGGTCTGTAAAAATAATCGCGGGAGAAGCTCACATTTGTTAGGCCAGCTCAAGCGGGAACGGTTGATCGCGAGACAAGTTTGGAACGACGCGTTTGGACCGTCGCGTTTGTTGGCGGAGCAGAAGCACTGGCTGTGAGTGAGCTCGTTCAAAGGGATACATAACGCGATCCAGGGGATCATTGCTGCAGACGTTTGAACGGCTTGCGGCTTGGATTTATATAGCTCCCCCCCCCCCTCTCCTCCCCCCCCCTCTGACCATGATCACGCACCACAAAGAGCTGGGTTTGCCCCTCAAAGCTAATGACAAGGATCAGGTCCCCACCGTTGTATTCTTCTCTGGGTTCCCTGACTCCTGGAACTCCTTCGAGGCTGTTTACCCTGCCTTTCTGGAGACGCATCATGTAATCATTGTGATCATGCCGCATTACGACCAAAGCTCCATGTGGTGGCCCTTCCTGGGCCCGTCGTTTGAGTCAATCACAGCCTCCCTGCTTTCCATTCTCTCTCCTGCCCATTCCTCAGGCTCCCCAATCACCCTTGTGGGTCATGACTGGGGGGCTTATTGCGTCGCTCGCTTCGTGCATACGCACCCAACCGTCGTGCAGAAGATGATCCTGCTCGATGTCTCCACGTACCCAGACAAGAAACACTTGCCTCTCACTCTTTGCTACCAGCTAGTGTCCGTCCTCAGCTTCGTTCTCTCGCGTATTCCCCTCTTTGGCTGGATCCTGGGCCTGCTCCCCATCGCCCTCTATCCGTGGAAAACCATCGGACCTTGCCCGAACGAATTCAACATGCCGAGCAAGCCTCTCGAGACCAAACCCTTCATGTGCTACCCGTACTTCCATCTCTACATCGGCACACTTCTGTTCCGAGACTTTACGAACGTCTCGCCCAAGCTGGTCGACTCGGTCCCCACGCTGTTCCTGTACGGCTGCTGCAAGAGGGTCTTCTTCCACAGCCCAGAGTTCCTCAGGCTGCTCGACGCCCGAGACGACTGCGACTACGTTGAGCTCAACTGCGGGCACTGGGTGAGTGGACATTACGAGAGATTTCGCGAAGCGAGGACGCAGCGCAAGGTCGCGATCTTAAACACAGCCCTAATTGCGTCTCAACCGCGAGTTCAGTACAAACGCGTGCCCTGGGCGGTCGTTCTGGGCCCGTGGGTGCGGCTCGCCGCGTGTCCTGGGCTCACTGTCTGCCAATCGACGCGTCTCAGCATGCCGCCTCCAGGAGCTACTGTCGTGTTTGCTGCTCTGCATTTCTGACCTCCTTGTTCACACGCGCCCTAACCCTCGCCTCGCACGTGCAGATCCAGACGCAAGCGCCGGAACAACTATTAACGATTATGCTCAAGTGGATGTAGATGTTTGTTGTGAAATAGTATCAGATATCACTTCTATCGTGTCTTCACTGCCAGGATCGACCATCTGTTTGACGATAGCTCTCGCAGCGTCCTCGGTCGCAACGCGAATACCCCCCTTACCGTCCAGCTTCCCCAGCCTCACAACTCTATTCCTTGCCCCGCTACTCGCCTCGCTCGTCTTCTTGAGCGCCAAAAAGTCGCCAAGCGACGTCGTGAAGTCGCTCATTGCGCCGTCTATCACAGACGGCAATACAATGCGCCGACTCTCCACGGACGAGCCCATGCCATTGCCCATCGCCTCGCACACGTTCTGAATCCCTTCAACCTCCACTCGCTGTTAGGGTCTGTTAGGGTAGGATTCCTAATCGCGCGGAACAGCAGCCCAACGTCCAGCGCGGACACGGCGCGCGGCAAATTGCCCCTGTAAGGGTTCTCTCAAGGGAGGCAGCTTCCCCCCGCCGTAAAGAGCGCCGCCGCCCGACCCACCACTTGCGCTACTCCCACCGCACCAAGCCCCGCTCCCGCCCCTTGTTTCCTGCAACAATGCCTCGTCTCGCCCCGCCCCGCCCAACGCCGCTGATCACAATGCCGCGCGTTCTGGTCAGCTACAGGGTAGCTCCCTCCCCTCACGCTCGCTAACAGTCACCTATAGATGATTCCTTCCGTAGCCCCCAAGTCCGCTACCGAGGTGATTGCCACCGAAGCGACCGCCAGCGAGGTGATTGCCAACCAGGTCTGCCTCGACTGGGCCAAATCTCCAACGTCTATCATCGACGACGCCATGGTTGAGCGTTTTCAGACCATAGCTGCGGCCTCTACGCCCGCTCCTGGCGCCATCTTAGTGCTGCCCATCATCGTGGCTCTCGCGAGTCTCCTGCCGCTTACCAACAAGAAGTACTGGGACGGCTACAGGGACGTGCTGGATTCTATCCTCCAGAAGTATAAGCTGTCGTTCTGCTTCATTCAGGACCAGGAGGGCCGCTTCGCCGTCACTAACGATTTCATCGTGTTGACTTCTGCGCTAGCCCACAAGCTGCAGGATGTGGCGAGCTCGGAGAAGATGCGCGCTGCTGCTGGCCAGCTCGAGCGCCGCAACTCTGTCGAGTTGAACGCGGAGTTCAGCGTGATCATTAGGATTTACACGCGCCTCCCCACCGAGAACCCCATTGCCGTCCTGGACAGTTACGGAGCCAGTGACACCACCTCCCCCCAGACGCCCTCCCCCGAGATTGCGGCCTCCAGGTACGGGCACAAATCCCACCGCCTCCCGCTTTGTTCACACACGTGTGCGCCCCCTTTGTTCACACATGTGTGCGCGGCAGGTTCTCGCTCGATAACATTATCAACATTTTCGACTGCACGGACGTCAAGGCGACCAAGACGCGTGCCGCGCCGCTGAGGGTGCTTGCGGTGCCGACCGAGGCGACGGATGGTACGGAGGCGACGGGGGCGACGACCGTGGACACCGATGCGCCAGTTGAGCCCTTCGAGATTACCACTTCTCCGCCAGGCTCCTTGGAGGTGCCGCACGAGAGCAGTCCCGACGCGACGATCAGCGACGCGGCCAAGGTGAGCCGGCTGTTCTGCGACTCTGCGAATGCAATACAACATTTCGTCTTTAACCCAGCACATCCCTAGACCAAGAAGAGCAAGCGCACGCTCTCCAGAATCTTATCGAAGCTTTTCCACGCGCCGCGCAAGATGGAGGCGAGGAAGCCGGTCGTGGCGCAGTCGTCTTCTCCTTCGCCGTCATCCTCTACGATTGCGCTTCCTGCATCCCAGCTCGGTCGTTCTGATCTATCTAGATTACGCTAACCCGAGAGAGAGGGGGGACGACATAGGGGGAGGGACGATCAGGGGAGGGACGATGAGGCGTGCGGAGGCAGCAGGAAATGGTTTGCCCATTTCTCCCACGACGATGCTTGCCAACGCGCGCTGGCGTTAGGTTAGGGCGCAGAGGCACACCCCCTGTACAGAATAGCTGCAATTTACGTTGCAATTCACGCAACTTGAGCAACACATCAGTTTGATGAGCTACATCAGCTACTTGCTAAAGAATTAGTTCAGTGGTGGGCGGGCGGGCCGCGGCCGCCTCTTCCTTCCTTGCCACATCGTCCCCGAAGTCATACATGAACAACCCTCCGTCTTCGCAAGCGCACACCAAAAAGTCTCCCTGCGGACTGAACGCGACCATCCTCACCAGCTTGTTGCAGTTCGCGGCCTTCATGTTGAGCATGATATTCTTCGGCTTCGCCGTTAGGGTAGTCGCCGCCGCCCCCTCCTCGTCCAGATTCCACACCTTCACATTCCCGGAGCGATTGCCCATGCCGAGCCACCTGTGGTTGTTATCGAGCGCGAACCTGCAGCATACCATATCGGTTAGCACGTGTTACATTCGTGTGGGGCACACATGTGATGACAAGGGGGGCGGCAGTGTGAACAAGGGCCACAACGCTCTGCTGCAACGCCCCCTGCTGCCGCACCACACACTGAGCAGGTTGCTTTGCGCGTTCCATCAATGATATGCTCGCTTCGCCCGGTTCTTCTCACCTCACAAACCAGACCTCGCACTGCGTGAGAACGAACTCTCTGAGCGCAACGATGTCGCCCGCCTTCTTCCCTTCAGCTGTCATGACTGGATCCCACATCAGAATCACGTTCGCCACGCTCTTGCTCAGCAGCGAGTCGCCGCAGAACTTGACGCAGTCGACGTAGTCCGTGTGCACCTTATTAGTGCTGAACGAAGGGAACTGGAAGTGTTTCGCCTTGAAGCTCCTCGCGTTCCCCCCTTCCTCCCCCCCCTCTGCCCACCCGCTCCCGTTCTGCTTCTCCGAGTCCTTAACGAGCGACCTGGAGCCACGCATGCAGTGTGAACAACGGGGGGGTTCCAAGGGGGCGCTCTGCGCTGAAAGACGGCTCCAGAACGCCGTTTGTGAGCAAGGAGAGAGCCGTTTGCGACCAGCTCAAACTGCGCTCTTCGCAAAATTCGCTCGTCTAGCTCAAAGGCTGGCTCTGGACGCGCTATTCGCGAGCTAGGAGCGCCAGAATACGCTGTTTGCGAGCGAGTCGCACCAGCATGCGTCTCTCGCAGCGCGTTTTGGGCAGCTTTTTGCGACCTGCACAAAGCGACCTCGCCGTTTCTCGCCGGACTCACCTGAGCGCCTCATCGTCGCAGAAGGACCAGATCTTCACTGACGTGTCCATCCCCCCCGACACAAACGTGCCTCCAGTCGGGTGAATATCCAGCGATAAAACGTGCTCGCGATGCCCGCGGTCCCCAGCGAAGATGGCCAGACACGTGCCCGTGCGCACATTCCACATGCGAATGCTCTCATCCTTACAGCAGGATAAAAGGAGGTTCTCGTCCCCCTTCCCGTCTTCGTTGCAGAAGCTGGTGGTGGAGCTTGTTCCTGTCACACACACGGCGTGAGCAAAGGCCACACACACACACACTGTGAAAACAAGGGGGGGGCGCGCTACTGAGGCACTCAGAAGCGCTGACGCCAAGAGCGAGGGTGTGGATGTTGTGATTTGTGCAGGGCTGCGCTAGGTGACAAGGGACGGATTGGAGAAGTTGGCTAATGCTTTACTCACCTGCGAACTGAAGCTCGTAGATTTCCTCGCCGTGGCCAACTAGCGTGCACATGAGTTTGCCGGCGACAGGATCGATGATCTTGATAGTGCGACCAATGCCAGCGAGCGCAATGAGCTGCAATGCAAATAATGTTAGCCAATACAAATACACGCAAACACGTGCCACACACATGTGTGAATCGCCACACACATGTGTGAACGTGCCACACACATGTGTGCACAAGGGAGGAGGCGCCAGAATATGCGTGTAATTTGTGCAGCTTCACTCACCTGATTCTGGCTCTGGGCGCTCTGCGTGTCCTGGAACGGAAGGTTTCCAGTAGCGCCTCCCCATGCAACGCAATAATACTCCTCCGATTCTTCGTTGTCCTGGTAGATCTGTATGCACTGCGTCTTCGCCACGCGCGTTCTTGCGTCAGTGCGTATCTCATAAACGTTGCAGAACGTTCCCGCGCAGGTAGCAAAATATTGTAGCTGGTCAGTGTCTTGATAAATGTCAGAGGAGAAGGCCACTGCATAGATGGGGCTGCCAGCTTGGTCGGACGCACTGAAGCGGGGAAGCAGGGGGCGGTATTTGTTGCTTCCATCTCCGGGGTTCAAGTTCAGTGGATGCTTTTCAACCATGAAGTCCATGGCGGGGTAAGAAAGAGATATGTACGGTGAACCTTGGTACAACTGTACTTGATCTGGAAGAGGTAGCTTTGACGTGTTTACTGGAGGATATGTAGTGGAAGTTTTTGGTAAATACTGGGCTCAGCTGTGACTGAAAATATGAAATGGGCGAGGGATTGTGAGGGATGCAGGGGCTGTTTGCTGAAAGGGGAGGTGGCTATTGTGCTGATTTTGCTGAATTGTGTGAAAGAGCATAGAGCCAGTTTTCAACAATACAAAAGACGAGTGAGCCTCCCGCACATGCTAGCAACATTTAATTGTTCAAGCGCATCTTCGCTGCAACCCCCAGCCATCATTCTGTTAGGGTAAAATATCGACCAATCCACACGCCATGCACTGATTAGCCCTGCCCCGCGCGTACATTCTCTTCTGTGAAGCATGAAGCGAAGGAGAGTATAATGCCTAGAACTGCTTCCTACGCCAACACCCCAAACTCTTCTAACCTAACCACAACACCACAACACCACCACACCACCACACACAGCTTCACTCTCTCCCTTCCTTTCACCGCACCACCTCCCATCGTCGGTCCCTGCCCTTCATGATCTTCCAAATTGAAGACCTCACCGTCTTCTTCCCCTACCCTCGACTGTACAGGGAGCAGTACCTGTACATGAAGAGCCTGTACTCATCACTCAAGACCACCGGCCACTCGCTCCTGGAGATGCCCACCGGCACCGGCAAGACCGTGTGCCTACTGTCTCTCATCACTAGCTACCAGCACAAATACCCGACTGCTGGGAAGCTCGTTTACTGCACTAGGACTGTGCCGGAGATGGACAGCGTCATGGAGGAGCTCGCCGTCGTGCTCGAGTACCGGCGCAAGTGCATAGCGCCCGTGGCCGAGGACCACTCTGACAAGGACGACGGCACGTTCAAGGACGCGAAGAAGCCCAAACTCGACACCGCTGGCCCTCTAGGCACGTCCGAATACCCCTCTGGGTCCGGCGGCACCAAGTCCCTCGGCCTATGTCTGTCCTCGAGAAGGAACATGTGCATCCACCCCACGGTGATGGAGGAGTCTGACCGCGAGGCAGTGGACTCAGGTACGTGTACGCCGCCCTTGTCGCCCCTCGTCGCCCACGCCGCCCTCGTCGCCCTCTTTCTTTGCCCCCTCTTTGCTCACACAGCATGCGCGCCCTCAGCCTGCCGCAAAATGACAAGCAGCTGGGTCCGAACGGCCAACGAGAAGATGGTCAGCGAGGGCAAGCCGCCGACTGTCTCCACGTGCTCCTTCTTCGACTCGTTCGAGAAGGAAGAGGAGGTCACATTGCCGAGCGGCGTCTACGACTTGGACGCGTTGCGCGTGTACGGGACCGCCAAGGGCTGGTGCCCGTACTACCTCACGAGGAGGTGCCTCAATCACGCTAACGTGCTCGTGTTCAACTACCAGTACATGCTCGATCCCAAGGTGAGCAAGATGGTGAGCAAGGAGTTGGAGGGGAGCAGCATCATTGTGTTCGACGAGGCGCACAACTTGGACAACATCTGTATTGAGGCGTTGTCTGTGGAGATCAATGCGGCGGGGTTGGAGAAGGCGGGGAGGAGCTTGGGGAGGGTTCAGGCGGAGGTGGCGAGGGTGAAGGCGACGGATGCGGCGAAGCTGCAGGTGAGTTGTGTCTGAGCGCCAGTGCTTCCGAGTATCGGCGCCGCTGAGTGTCAGCGCTTCTGAGTGTCAGGTCTTCCGAGTATAGGGCTTCTATGTGTCTGATCAGCGCCCCCGCCCTAGAACATTCGCCTTTGTGTCAGCCCTTCTGTGTGCCTGGCCAGCGCCCCCGCCCTTGCACATACGCCTTCGTGTCAGCGCTTCTGTGTGTCTGATCAGCGCCCTTGCCCTTGCACATACACCTTCGTGTCAGCGCTTCTGTGTGCCTGGCCAGCTCTCCTCTTTGCATATACCGTCTTCGTGGCAGCGCTTTATGCTGTATGAGAAGCGCCCCCCCCCTTTCACACACGTGCATGGCGTGTTGGCTCACACGTGTGTATGGTATGCGCAGAGGGAGTACACGTCGTTGGTTCAGGGGCTGGTGAATGAGGGGTTGTTGCCGGCTGCGGGGAACACTGCGACGGGCAACACGCAGGCGCAGGACGGTCAGCTGGGATCGAGCGTGTTGTCGGCGGACGTGTTGGGGGAGAGTGTTCCGGGGAACATCAGGAAGGCGGAGCACTTTGTTGGTTTCATGAAGAAGCTCGTGGAGCACTTGAAGATGCGGCTGAAGCAGGTTGCAAATGACGCGAATGGGGGAGTTGTGAGCGAGAGCCCGCTCAGGTTCCTGCACAGGCTCAAGACCCAGACCATGCTCGAGGTCAAGCCGCTCAAGTTCTGCTACGACCGGCTGCAGTCGCTGCTAAGGTGTTTGGAGGTGACTAACATGGACGAGTTCCACCACTTGAGCGATGTGGCGGACTTCGCTACCTTGCTGGCGACTTACAGCACCGGCGACGCCAAGTTCGCGGTCATTTTGGAGCCCAATGGGTCTAGCATCCCGGGGGCTATCGAGCCGCGCCTGCAGCTAGCGTGCCTCGACAGCAGGTGAGCAGAACAGCGCCCTTTTCTTGCATTTGTTTGCTCACACATGTTCATCCAGTCTCGCCATCGCGCCGCTGTTCAAGCGCTTCGCCTCGGTCATCATCACGTCAGGTACTCTTTCGCCGCTCGACTTGTACCCCAAGCTCCTGCAGTTCAATCCGTGCATCATCAAGACGTTTCCGATGAGCACATTCCGGCCCTGCATCCGGCCCATGATTGTGTCGCGCGGCAGCGACCAGACACAAATCAGCACGGCGTTCAAGGACCGAGGAGACGCGAACGTCGCGAGGAACTACGGCAGCCTGATGGTCGAGCTGTGCACATCGATTCCTGACGGCATCGTCGCGTTCTTCACCTCTTACAGTTACTTGGAGAGCACCGTGATTGAGTGGGAGGCGATGGGCATCTTGAGGCAGATTAGCGACAGGAAGTTGATCTTCATCGAGACGAAGGACGTGATGGAGACGAGTATCGCCCTTACGAACTACAGGAAGGCCTGCGATTGCGGGAAGGGCGCGGTGTTCTTTTCGGTCGCGAGGGGGAAGGTTTCGGAGGGCATCAACTTCGACCGGCACTACGGGCGCGCCGTGGTCATGTTCGGCGTGCCCTTCCAGTACACCAAGAGCCACGTGCTGCTCGCGCGCCTCGAGTTCCTCCAGACTCACTACGGCATCAGGGAGAGCGACTTTCTCAACTTCGACGCTCTGCGCCAGACGTCGCAGTGTGTGGGGCGAGTCATCAGGTCCAAGACTGACTACGGTGAGTTTTTGGGGCGTACGCGGGAGGGGATAGATCGATGGTTCAGCGATGATTGTTGTGGGCATACTATGCATGCGACTGGCAGGATCGGCGACCAGCGCTATTCGTAAACCCCAGACGCGAAAAGGGTGCCAATAGTGATACATGAGGACCAATCCTCCTAAAGCACCCTCCCCACCCGCTCTCTCTCATACACACACCACTCACCCACCCTTAGGACTGATCATCTTCGCGGACTACCGCTACAACGTGAAGAGTAAGCGGTTGAAGCTGCCCAAGTGGATCCAATCCTTCCTCCACGACGAGTACATGAACCTCAGCGCGGACGTGGCCCTCGGCTTCGTGAAGAGCTTCCTTAGGTTGATGTCGCAGCCGATCGACCCCGTACTACTCCAGAGTGTCTTCTTCGGTGAGGACGACATCGCGGAGCTCGACAGGCTCGAGACGGAGGGGGAAGAGGCTGTTCAACAGGCCAACGCGGCTGGTGCTGGAGCCGCGTGAAATGTAACTCTACCAGGTTTGTACCAAAAGCCGGGGAGTGTTCTGCAAGTGTCAGTGAGTGTTCTGCGAGTGTGACATATTCGTCGTTCGTGCGCTGGTTATGGTTAAATAGTATGAAACTATATTTTTCCCAGTCTAAACACGTGCCATAAATTTAATGTTATTCAACGACACGAGACCGTACTCTACCTCTTCCTGTACGGCGACTGGGGTTCCGATCGCACCGCTCCCCTGCACCCGCCGCGGCGGTGCTTAGGTGCGCAACCTGCCATCTGCGTGGCCGCCGTCGCCAGAGCAGTAGTGCCTGCTGTACTCTTCGTATGCCTCCCGTTGGTCGCATCAACCCCTCCTGCGCTTACCGAACGCTGTCCCCAACCATGATGCCTAAGGTGGGAACCGATTTAGCCTATTTGTTCCCCTGGAGAAGAATCGGGGCCTTTTTTCGTCACCAGCGAACAATTATGGGACCCCCCCTGAAAGACCGCAAAAAGAGCACGCACTGGAACGAGCTCCGGGTGCATGAATGGTAGGAAGATGGGGATTCTTGAGAGCCGCTCCGGACCTTATGAGGAGCCTGTCGAGTCGGCTGACGTTGCAGTACAGTCACCAAGGAAAAGTGCGTCGATTCAATACAAAATCCGACCCTTGCGGCGTTGGGGTACCGGGCTGCGATCTTTGGGAGTTGAAAGGAGTGGAAACCCTTCAGGAGTGAGTTAGAGGATCCCTGACTGGGGCCCATGAACTCCCTAGCCGAGAACTCTTCCCGCTCATGACTCTTCGCTCATGCTTCTCTCTGCCCCCTTTCCGCATCTATCGCACCGTTACGACTTGTCGTTCCCCCACCCCCTGAAAGCCCTGTCGACCAAATATCCAGCATGTCATTCACTGCTCCGAGGAGAGACAACAGACGCACGTGGTTGTACCGCATACAGCCGTTTGCCGCACTCGCCATTCGTTCGCGGAAGTAACCGTTCCCGACACGTGGTTCAGCCACTGCTCCTTCGCCGACGCCTCTCTGTATGAAATCAACCCCAACCAGCTCCAGTGGTTACCCCTCCCTGCCCACTGACAAGGAGAAAAAGACGTTCGTCGAGAGCCTCGTCACCATGGGCGTCTACGGAGATACCTGCGCCAAGTCTGACGACGCGGTCCGCATGTACAGCTGCACCGAGTCCGTGAAGGAGCAAGCCATGCAGAACTCTGACGAAGACTACCTCATTGTCCCCCAGATCGGCACCCTCACGATCCAGACGGAGCTCGGCTACCCTTAAGTTCCGCCGAAGTACAACACACTCGTTCCCCGCGACATTGTCTTCTCACTCATCGTCACGGAAGCGTCCCGTGGCTACATCCTCGAGCTGTTCAAGGGCGACAGTGAGGCTTGCAGCTGCTGCGCGAGCTCGGCGTGATGGTTTACTCGGAAGAGCTCGGGGGGAGAAGTCGGGGGAGATCTGCGTGGGGAGCGACGAAGAGGTTTAGATCAGCGCTGCCACCGCAGTGTGCGTCGAGAGCCTCGTCGAGAGCCTCGTCGAGGAGGAGGTCAAGGGGCTGGGCCAGAAGATTAATGCCATGCAGAAGGAAATTGTGATTGAGAAGACAAGGGACACGCTAGAGGAGCTAGAGGGAGGCTTGAAGCTTCGCGCGGGGTAGCTAGCAGCGGGGTAGGTGGCAGCGGGGTAGCTGTACTTGTTGCCAACTTGGTCACTAAGTTTGAGCTCGTAAGAATCGCTGCGGTAAAGGCGTTGGCTTGAAACTGCTAACCCGCCGTTCTTGGACACGTATTAGACGTAGTGGTTCTCGTCAGGGTACTGCGTGGTACCCACGAACAGCATGTGCTCCAGGAAGTGAGCGAGCCCGGGGAGGTCAGCAGGGTCGGAGAACGAGCCCACACTAGTGAGGAGGGAACAGGCGGCGAAGCGGATCTCGGGCTCGTCGTCATCGCCGCCTTCTTCGTCGTCATCGCCGCCTTCTTCGTCGTCGGAGCCAGAATTGGAGCCAGGGCTGGATTTCTGAGAAGTGCTCATGTCGTCGGTCTCAGACTCCGTCTCTGAATCGTCATACATGACCCTCTCTTTTAGAGCCCTGGTATCTTGAACAAGGATGGCTCTAAGGCAATTGGGAAGGACGATCTGGCGATACTCCTTCTAGTCATACGGCATACGGGAGCAGGAAATATGGGGAAGAACTGTTTCCATGCTCGTTGTGCCGGCGTTTGTGTGGAGAAGGAGTAATATGTGAGGAAACGAGAGGATACACTTTGTATCAGCTCTGAAAGGTCGACAGTGCAAAGCCGCAAAGTACGCAGAAGTTCAAAAAAATGTTGTCTAAAGTCCTTGAAATGTTATCTTGAGAAACCGTGCTCCGATTTTTACAAAATACACTTTCACGAAACTGGCTGCACTGCTCTTGTGTCTTCCTCTTTCGCGACCACGAGCGCACCAAGGCTGCTCCGCCTCTGAGCGCAGGCACGAATGTCTTGAGCGGCTTGTTTTGCTTCACTAGGGATCATGTCGGGAGACACCTTCGCGATCCACGACTCTGTGAACCACTCACGTCTGTCCGCCTCCCACCGCCACCACCCCTCCCTGACCCACTCCTTCACCTCGCCCCGAATCGCTCTCCACTGCTTGTTGTTGTGCATGATGGTGTTCTTTCTTATCTTGTCGTCTTTGTCTTTAAGGAAGAAGTCCATCGTCCACTGCTTGCCTGTTCGCGTGTTCCAAAACGTCCTCCTGTACTCCCTCTTCATGAGCAGCAAGAACTGCCCAAACGACAAAGTGAAGGCTCCGCTCGCCGCGCACACTAACATCCACGCCGTCCTCCCTCCGTCACCAACCCAGACGCACACGAAGCTGCCCAGCAGCGCCAAGGTCATGTTCATGGTTTAGTACAATCCGCCCAACTCAGCATCTCCGCGGAAATGGATCAAGCCCGTGAAATCTGTAACAATCTTGACTCCCACTCTCGCCACCAAGCTCACAAACAGACCCAACGCGCCGTCTACTGGCATCCAGTAATGAAAGTCCCCCCTCGCCACCTTCTGCAGCAAATACAGCGCCATGTCCCCAGCCATATACATCACCAAGTACCTCTTCTTCGTGAGCATGAGCATGGCCGCACTGAAGCTCCGAATCAGCAGCAGCAACGCGCTGTTAAGAATCATGCAGCCGAATATCACGGTCCGACTCCCGCCGTCTGGAATATAGCCGCAGAACTCGGGCGAGTCCCTTCTATGTTTCGGATCAACGTCGTAGCTGGGGACGTGGGGTCAGTGAAAGACTTGCTTGTGTCGACTCTCTTCGGCACTTACTCGAACGAAATTGAGGCGCTGCCGAAGCCCGTGGTCATCGCCGATACGATCACACTGCCCACTGTCGCCCGCGACACGTTCCTGACCTTGAGCAAAACGTAGAGCTGAAGCACACTCCCGGGGATCGACTCGCAAACCATCTCTATCCCCTTGGTGGTTGCGAGCTCAGTCTTCGCGTCAAATGAATGATGCTCCTCCATCTCCTGACCAGCACACACGCGCTTGCAATCCACGGAACTTTTAAGGCCCGTCAATACGATCAGCATCTCTTTGGCAATCACACACGGCTTCTTGTTGTTCTATCCAGAGTTATTTAGGAGATAAACTTGTTGGCTGCCGAGGTGAGGGTCTCCAAGGAGACGATGGTGGTGTCCATCGGGGATAAGGAGGGATCAGGGGGAGGAGGCTGCGGATGTTGCTCTGGCGAGCGAGTTTTGCTTTAGATTCTGCTTGGGATGAGTTGACACGGTCCTCCACCCTACTAGAGGCCTGTCACTGAAATATGATCACTTACTGTTATAAAGCCAATATATTCATCTTTATCCAGCCTTATTTAATTCCACCCTCACGAACCAGCTCCTAAACTCACATCTCCCAGGTCGGTGTCTACACCCACACATATTGCAATTGTGACGACGCGGTGCTCTTGCGTCCTGTACTTGTTTTCGTTCGGCATTGCGCGCTCAGCTTCGGCTCTCTGAGAGATCATGACGTAGGGCGATGCATAGGATGTTGACAATAATATTACTCCAGGAGTTGTAGGGGGGTGAAAGGTAACGAAGGACGCTGCACGCAAGACGAGATATATAACTGGAGGGGGGAGGAGGGGGGGCTGCTGTAACGGGAGCTTGCCCGGGGGTTGAAATAGCGGTACAGTACCTGTCACTATTTTAGCTCCCTGCCAGTCTTGGGTTTGTCACGTTACTTTACATATCATAACAGATACAGAAGCTGAGGAGATATCGTAAAATGGTTTGTGCAGCTTTCTCACATGAAGCCTGATTGGGTTTGACCACAGAAGTTTCGTGAAGAAGGCAACTGGCGATCAGGATAACATCCCCCCGGTGGATCTACCCATATATGAGTGGATGAGAC